>Ga0172366_10002304_pt1 | contig 14924 bp, 11 predicted proteins | sample LakKivSesite69cm_FD_114533 | JGI IMG/M metagenome (GOLD analysis project Ga0172366, IMG submission 114533) | Sediment microbial communities from Lake Kivu, Rwanda - Sediment site 69cm | ecosystem: Environmental > Aquatic > Freshwater > Lake > Sediment | place: Rwanda: Western Province, Lake... | reverse complement strand
GATCCTACGGACTCCTCTTCCGCTATTCTCTTGCCAGCCTCTGTCAGCGGCAGATCAGATTCGACCAAGTACTGCGAAAGAACGTAGCTTTCGGGGTCAGGCTGCATTCCAAGGTCTACGTACGACATGGGACCATTGGAATTGGCTGAATCGCTTATTAACGTTGGTCGAAGGTCGCAGACTTGTTGACCAAGGGCGGCTCGGCTAAGAGGCGGGGGACGAAGTCGGAGTACTTGGTTAGAGATATGTTCAAAGAAGCTGGCTGGGCGGTCGTCAGGTCAGGAGGGAGCTTGGGCCCAGTCGATCTGGTCTGTATGCGGGGTGGCGAGGTCGTCTTGGTTCAGGTCAAGAGAAAGGCGAACTGTCCGTTGTACCTGACGGAGAAAGTGCCTCAGAGAATGCAAGGCTTCCCCGTGATACTCGTCGCCGATTTCGGGCGAGGAAACGTGAGGGTCGTGCCGAAGAAACACAGGATCAACACAGGAGACGGGATCTCCTTGGCGGAATTCTTGGCGAATCACAGGGGCAAAGTTCCCTAGCTGGTTTGCCGATCAGACTGAGCAAATCCAGTCAACCATCTGCAGGTCGGGATCGCGGTCAAGTCGGAGCCTCTCTCCTTCGAGGGCACAAAGGAGACGCTCGCAGACTACTCGTACGTTGCGGCCGTCATGTTGGTTGTCGTAGCAGAGGCAGCGTATGTGCTACTGAGAAGGGGGTAGAAAAAGGGGAGGGGCAACCCCCTCCTATCTATTTCTTCTTGATGAAGAAGAAGTACGCTCCTGCGACCACGACTATCACAACGACGCCGCCTACTACGTAGTAGCCCGTCGGGATTGGCTCGGACTCCGCTGTTACTCCCCACTCGATGGTGTTCAGTATGGCCTTCCAACCGTCCAGCGCCACTCCCCTGTAAAATGGATACCAGATGGCGTAGTCTCCGACCACGGATTCTACCGTCGCTATGACCTTGCTTGAACCGAAGATGTACTTCTCCCCGGCCATCTCCACGGTGGAACCGATTTCACCAGCCTGGAAGAATACCGGAGGATGCATTGGGCTGCCGTCGACTATCTTGGAATCCGGTGAACTCTTGAACACCCAGAAGACTGCTGGCTTTGACGAGAACAGGCCGGGCTTGGGTAGGCTCTCGTATGCTACGGCAGTGCCTTGATCGGTGACGAAGTAGATAGCGGCCGGACCGTGGAACATCACGGGGTTCGTGATGCCAGTCAGTATTTTCGCGGCATCTGGGTCAGCCGTGTTCGTTATGTTGGAAAGTGTCCTGTACGGGGCAGCCGCGATGTTCCAAGTTGGGCTTTCGACTGAGCAGAGGTCGAACCTTATGTGAGAGCCTATGGCAGCAAGAACCCTGTTGGGCTGATCCTCTACGAGGTCAGATCCGGTTGTTGCCAAGTAGGAACTAAGGTAATCACTGTCAGTCCCCACCCAGAGGAACTTGTTACCCGTTCTCATCCAAGCGACTATGGCATCGATCTCTGCTTGAGTATAGTTCCCTGACCCGTCCCTTATCTTCGGTAGAATCAGGGCGTCGGCGTCTGCTAGGATTGTACTGTTGATCCCCCCGTGGGCTACGACCACAACGAATCCCCTGTCCGTGAGGTTTCCGACGAATTCTGTTAGGTACAGGCTGCCCAGTGGCCTTCCGGTCTTCATGTCAACAACGACCTTCTTGCCGGCTTGAGGCAGAGTTGGACTGACCAAGAGTAGCGAAGCGAGGATTGTCGCCGCAACGAGCGTGAAGATTACCCTTTGAGGGTTGACTTTCATTTCACGTCAAGCCCGTTTTGAGGTTCTATAAGCCTTTGCCGCCTTTGGGGATGGCTGCATGGATGATGAGGAAGCCTAATATACGGTACGAGACGAGTTGGTTAGGTTACTTCGGCCGACGAAGCACGTACAAGTATCCCCCAGCAGCCAGCAACACGAGGACCGCTCCGGCCGCGATGAACAGCGTGCTGGGTGAGACGTAGTCAGTTGATGGAGGCAACTCCTGCGGGGGGCTCACAGGGACCGTTATGAAGCCAGACGCCGGGTACCGCGCCTTGTTCATCAGAGTCGAGTTGTCGGAAAACTCGAAGTAGACCTGCGTTGCGTTCGCATTCCATATCCTCACGGTCTGGATGTCGAAGGTCAGCGTGGTGCCCTCTCTTCTCGTGACCCTTGCTTCGAATAGGTTTGAGCCGACGACGTAGTATGCCTTGACGAGGGATATGCCGGACGGGTCTGATAGCTCGATCGTGGCGTTCAGCCTCGTGCCCTCCGTCAAGCTATTGGGGAAGGACACTCTCACGACCTCAGGAGGGGTTATTTCCCTGACTTGTTCGGTCGCCAAGAAGAGCGGCATGGCTCCTGATGTGGTATCGAAGCTCGGGATGAGGTCATCAGTTGGGATACCGACTGCGGATAGAATAGTCGGGGAGATGTCGTTCTGCAGCCCCAGCCCCGTGGGTGAGCACACACTGGAATCGCTGGAGATTAGGAAGCATGTGTACACCTCCTCCACCCCACCTGGCTTGGGACCGCCCGAATGTCCTCCTCCGAGGAACCCATGATCAGTGGTAATCAGCACCAGGGTGCTGTCGAGTATTCCGTATCTCTCAAGGCCCGAGACCAATAGTCCGATCGCGTCGTCGCATAGTTCCAGTGCCGAAGCGTACTGCGATGACGGGTTAACCACCTTGTCGACGGTGACGCTGTGGCCCACGGAGTCCGGCTCAGTCATGTGGACCCTAACATAAAAGTTGCCTGCTGAGTTCGGCCCTATGAATTCATCAACAATCCTTCTGACCATGTATCCCGCGTTGATGAGACCGGTGGGCGTGAACGCGTACTCAGCGAAGTCGGGATCGCTGGGATTCCAAGTCAAGTTCTCGGCGGCCAGCCAGTAATCTGTGACATTCTGCAGGTTCCAGAAGATCGGGTCGACGTTCGTAGTCACGTTTTCCGGCAATGGTGCCGTCCCCCACGGGATGGCGCCAGCTACCTTCCAGGACGAGCCGTAGAAGGACTTGATGCGCTCGCCTATCGTCAAGCCAGCAGGTATTGAGATCTTGATAGTCGCCCCGAAGACATTGGCGTAGATGCCGGTGATGCTTGGGCCGTAGCCCGTCTCTATCGTGGAGAGACCTGGGTCCGTGGAGGGATCATGGTCCACGATGAACAGACTGTTCATGGTCCCACGCTGCAGCAAAGCTGCCATGTTAGGCAGGCGACCGAGCCTGATCAGCTCGGATACCCAAGTTGGATTCACTCCATCAAGCGAGATCAACACGACCTTGTGGAAGCGTGCAGTGGTCGTTGCGTTGGACGCAGACATGGGCAGAATCAGGAGCAGGAGAGAAAGGACGAAGAGACCACCGCTCAATTGTCTCCCCCGCTGAACGCGTCTGATCAACATGTGGAGGCGGGCCTGGCTGCGAATTTAATACTTCGGGCCATCAGGAGAGGGATGAGAGGACAGTCGACACGAGCGCAGCGGAAACGGCGCCTGACGCCAGCCCAGCCGCGAGCGTTGAGCGGGCACGAATTGCGCCTTCGTCCTTCTTCCGCTCGAACAAGAAGTGCCTGATGATCGATATCAGAGCATAGGGCACCACAGTGCTGGCAGGATCCATGAACACTCCCATCGCGAAGGCGTAGGGGCTCAGCGCGATCCTGAGGAAGTAGCTGGTGAGGAAGGGCAGCCCCAGCCCGATCGCGCACCCTATCGCCAAGGAAGCGGGGTCGATGCTCAGCGGCGAGGAATGATCGACGAGCTGCAAGCGCGCCGAGTAGATGCCCGTGACCTGATCCACCATGTCCAAGGCTCTCCCTCCCAATACTCTGCTTTGAGTTCCCAACCTGAAGAGAAGCCAGAGGTACATGATCGGCCCCAATATCAGGCCTATCGCGGAGCCCAAGGCGAAATAGGTGAAGATCGTCCTGTGGTCCTGATTCAACATGTCCCCCAGCTTGACTGACTCCAGCGAGGTGGCCCCGCCTAGGGAAGCGGCGACGGAGAGATACCCGCCCGTGAAGAAGGATACGGAGTCACCGTAGCATACGGACCTCACCCCAAGGGTCTTTGAGACCAGCGGCCATGACCCGTTCACTATCACGTCGGACGGGGAGAAGGCCATGTTCACTTCAGCCAACCCTCGAGCGCTCCAGATGGACGCTGTAAACAGCGAGGTGAGCATGATAACCCCCAGCACTATGGCGTTGCTCCCCAGGGCCCAGGCGAGGAGGACAGGAGGCAACAGGAAGGCAACAGCCAAGAGGACCCTGGAAATCTCCCTCCTAGGGGGCCGCGGCAAACGTTCCCTCTCCAAGAACACGCCGACCGCCGAGGAGACGAATAGCCCAGTCCCCATCCAAACAGAGGTGACCCCGACGCTGCCGCTTGCAGAGAGTAGCGACGTGTAACTCTGAGTGTACTGCTCCGGGATGACACCCAGTTGGACCTCCAAAGGCATCAACAGAAGGTAGAAGACCGCGCCCGCTATGGAGACGCATGCGCTCACTGAAGAGGGCACGAAGAGCAGGAACCATATGTAGGGGATGTTGGAGGCGATGTCCAGCCCCAGCAACGAGCCGGGCAGGAGTTGCTTGAACACGGAGTACAGCGACGCGGTGTAACCGGCGGGGATGAGGTAGAGACCGCCCAACAAGGCGCTCGACAGGTACCCCTCGGTGAATGAGACCAGAAGAAAACCGAGGGAGAAGCCCGTCAGCAGGTTGATCCCCGTTGTCGGTTTCCTCTCTCCAGAAGCCGATTCCTTGACGAGAGAGTACGTCGCCGAGGGGACAGGGTAGGAGACCGTGCGGAGCGAGTAGACGTTGTCCCTGAGCAGGAACATCTGAAATGAGAGCGATGCCCAGATCAGGGAGTTGAGGACTATGGCGAACAATAGGGAGGGCATGATGGTCGCGAAGGGGATTGGAGCACCTCCGAGGGTGGCGAGGATTGCGACGTCCTTGTTGGGCCTGAGCAGAAACGGGACGCTCACGAACATGTCGCCCCAGTTCGTGTTCGAAGGTATGCCCAACAGGATCGGAAGGCCGACGAGCGCAGGCAGCAATACCGAACTCGCGCTTGCCCCCTCAACCATCGCGAACAGGGCAGCGAAGTCGATCGGAGCGAGCTTCAACGCGAACGGGAGGCAGAGGAACACCAGAAACGACGTGCTAACAAACGCTCCCTCTCCAGTGACGTAGCTCCCCGTGGTCTCAGCCATGTATATCTGGGAGAAGGTCCATACTGAGGCGAGGACCGCACCCAAGGCGACTATCAGGGGCTTGGGCGACGCAACCTGCTTGCTCAAGCGGGCACTCTCGCCATCCGCGTGGATATAGCACTAATGTTGCACTCGGCATGCCAGGACGGAAAGGCACTTGTACAATCTTTATACTGGCCGCGGACGGTGAGGAACAAAGGGCCCGTGGCCAAGCACGGATCAAGGCACCGGCCTGCGGAGTCGGAGATCCTGGGTTCGAATCCCAGCGGGCCCGCCACTGCTGTCCCTGTGGGTCTTCACTCGGAGCGCAATGAACGCTCGGCCTAGCCGGACAAGAACCCGCACTTGCGTACGCTTGAGCCTACTTCCGCGACTCGACCTTCAGAATCGTGATGAGTTCCGCCTCGGTTTCTTCCAGCATCGAATAGAACCCTCCGATGCTCATGATCTTGCCGTTGGGGAGCCTCAGGGAGAAGTTCTTGTGTAATTCATTGTCGGTGATCCCGACGACGGCACCCTTCTTCTCAAAAGGCTCGCTCGTCTTGATGTAACGCCCTTTGACTTTCACGCTGACCCTTCCCCTCTTGAGGAGGTTGTTGATCTCAACTAGCGCCATCCTCTGGGATCTGAAGGACTTGGGAAGGTCCAAATCCTCCTCCGGAAAGAGCGGCCTTGCCCTCTTCCATAGCTCATAGAAGTTCTCACCTAGGAATATCGGGTTGACGGGCTCGTCGAAGATGACTCCGTATTGCCTCTCCGGTGGAGCAGCTTGTAACAACCCGTGAGCCATCAGGGCCCTCTCACAGTCTGCCACTACCAAGATGGCGAGTGGGCAAGTCTCAAACACTCGGGCTCTCCGTATCTTTCTGAGCTTCTTCACCAGATCCAGCACTGGAGGTTTGGGATAGGTGACGAGATAGGTCTGTACACCCTCGCCACTTCTCTTGATCAAGGCACCCGCGACATCGGGGACGAAGGCGTTCTCCACGACCATAGTGACTTCGAACCGGGCGTTCTTGATGATCTCGCGCACGTTGTACATGATGTTCTGAATTCCTCTGGTGATCCAGACGGATGGCCTTCGCAATAGTTCGGTCTTCTCGCGAGCTTCCTCGACCGATGCTGTCAGGACAGCAACACCATTTTCCATCTCCTTTATCCTCGTCTCCGCGATTCCCCTTGGATCTATTGCGCGGTACCTCTTTGGGCGCCCCTGCTGCACCTCGATGAACCCCTTTCTCTCCAGACTGTTCACTATGCCGTAGAACTGTGGGAAATATATGTTAAACGTCTGAACGATCTCCTTGGCCTCGGCCTCTCCTCTTACGAGCAGATGGAGGTAGACCTGCGCCTCAAGTTTCGTCAGGCCGAAGCTTCCCAAAAGGGATAGGATGCGCTCACGATTCTCTGCTCTCATTACCCACCACCTAGCCCAGACATGAGGTCATAATTGTTTCCTATCAGGGTACTGTCTTGACTCGCTTGGCATGCATCAGATGCGAAGCTGCTTAAGGAGTCCTTGTCGTGACAGCAGCTGACGACGATCAAGCAGCGTCCAATCTCATAGGCACCTCTTGTTGTTGGCATGCCCTTGGCCTCTTGGTAGCGGGACGCCCCCTTGTTCGCATGGTGAGGATCGCAATCAGATTTCTGAGCAACGCTTGCAACGGAATCGGAGCGCGATTGGAGTCCCTTGTTGTCAAGTGAAGAGAACTTGACAATTACCATGCTCCAATACTTTAACGAGGGGAGCTTGAAGCCAACCACAGAGTCGGCCGAATCCACCTCGTATAGGAGAGGAACAGGATCCGACGATCCCTTGTCCGGGTCCACGACGAATATGCCCTCTATTCTGCCGATGAGATCCGCTGGAATCTTGACTCTCACCTGCACATCCGAGGCCTCATTTGGCTGAACTTGAGTGGCTTTCCACGCCATGTTCTCAATCCCCAGGAAGTTCACCAAATGTATTGTCAAGGCCTCTTCATCGGCCCCCCTTTGCTTGCAGTACGGGATGACAAGTATCTCCCCGGATCTTGGGGTACTAGACCACCTGTAGTTGAGCACTTCGACAGTGTCCGCGGGGAGTCGCTCGACATCCGGGTCATAGATGTAGCTCTCATACCGGGTTATCGTCTCATAGTATGTCCTCAGGGCGCTTGCGGCCTCTTCTGACAGCGTCTGATAGAGCGGGAAGTAGGGGTCGACGAGTATCCCGCTTCCCTCCCCGAGCTCAATGTGAAAGCCTTGGTTGGAGAAAATCAGGGCATCCAACAGCAGTATCGTCGGGAGTTGGTTCGGGGTATACGCAGCAAGGATCACCGCCTTCTTCGCATTGTACGTCTTGCCCAAGCGTATGAGCGCTTGGATGTCAGCATAGGAATCCCAAGGGGGCCAGACCTCCACGTATGTGGCGTCGGACATGGAGCGCTTGGCAATGGTCTCATAGGGCCATGCGTTCACCAAGTTGAAGATCAACCTTGACTCCGGATAGGCCTCTCTCATCGAGGACGCTGCGTCGTTCACGAAGGCTAGAAAGGCACCCTCCATGTTGACTGGAGACGAGTTCCATCGGGCGCCTTTGGTCCAATCCTGCCCATATTGATCTAGGTGTATCCCGTCCCAACCGAACATGCCGATTGAGTCTAGGAACTGCCCAATCAGGTAGTCGTGCCATCCTGAGGCTCGATCAGGGTTGACCAAGTAGAGCCAATCGACGAACCTTAGGGGTTTGCCTGATGCGTCTGTGAGGGCCCATTCGGGGTGGATCCTGTAGATTTGTTCCGCTGCCGCATAAATCGCGGTATAGGCCATTGCCTTCATGCCGCGCTCCTGTGCTGCTAGAATCTTCTCGACGACCTTGTCCCTGCTGATCTGCTTGTTCAGAATCGCGTAGTCAGGACTTGTCGGGGTGTAAATCCCGTGCAGCTCGAACCAGTCGTAGAACTGGATGCAGTTGATGTGGAAGCTTGCCATCTGTTCCACTTTGCCCTCGACATCTTCGGACCACGGGGGGAATATCGCGAAGAAACCGTACCGGGGCACCAACGTCCAGTCCTTTGCGACATCGAATACGCAGTAGTCACTCGCCATGGCATCTCCCTTGGCGTCAACCAAAGTGGCTATGGAGACGAAGGCGGAGAGGTTCACCGTTGGGGTCCTCCAATCGACCTGAATGCGCCTGCTTCCGCCTTTCTCTATTGCGGCGATCCCCACGTTCTCAGAGTGGATGGGCGACCCGAGAGGGTCAGTGATTTCGAACTCCAAGGATAGATTAGACAGTGCATCGCCCAAGTTCCTCACGTCCACTGTGATTCGTGCGTTTTCGGCTGGTCGGTAGGTCACCTTGTCACTCGTCACCTCGATCTCCACGCGCCGAGCAGGGGGAGACATCCAGGTGAGCGCAAGGGCGCCGACACTCACAACTGCGAGACCCAACCCTATCACCATTGCCAAGCGAACTATCCTCCTGTCTCTCAACCCTTCTATCTCTCAGTCTCTACCCTTGATTGATGAAGAATAAAAAAAGAGTCGACGGGCTCATCCGAGCCCTTTTCCTAGCTGTGCTGTGTCTGCCTCGCTCTCCAGAGGAAGTAGCCCAGTGCCACTACTGCCACAAAGAGGACTGCTATCGTCCCGGTTTCCAGCGTCAGGAGCGGTGGGGAGGGGGGCACTGCGAAAGTCACGTCCTCGTAGGCCGATATGGTCGAGACGGTTCCGGATGTCTTGTACTGCGCGAGCATGGTCTGCTGTTGTACAGTACTGCTTGTGAAGGCCACGTCTATCACGTTCGGGTCGACACCGGCGTTCGGGGGATCCCTCCCGTCCCCGCCCATGAACCTGAAGTACGGCGGCCACCCGTCTGCCTCGGCTAGAGTGGTGTTCCATACTTGCCGGTAGTGACCCTCGTCGTATCCTCCTATGACCACGGTGAACCTCCAAGTCTTGCCCGTCGGATCTCCGATTGTCGACAACGGTACGGCTACTTCTACTGTGTCCTTCGAGGCATCACCCATCATCTGTCCTCCAGTTAGTTCTAGGTCGAATTGCTGCGTCGTTGAGAATATCATGGGGGTGTATCCGTCTATGCATATGAGCCATTCCCAGGCTGAGCTGTCCGAAAGAGCGACGTTCGCGTGATAGGTGTCTTCTACTAGGTCTGTCCGGCCCGATCCTGATACCCTGTCCGTATCGATTGCCACCTGGATGGTCTGTCTGCCGAACCCGTACTTGTCTGCTCCCCACTGAGTTGCGACTATCGGTAGGCCCATGTTCCGTATCCTGAGCAAGATGTACAGGTTCTCGTCGTCAGCACATACCCTGAACTCGGTCAGGTCCACGCACCCTTCGGTGTAGATCTTTGGAGCATACCCGAGGTCGGGTTTGAGACCATCGTGAGTGCCTGTCGGATAGATGTATGTCCCTGGGCCTCTGTCGTCGCCGCGGCCGTCTTCCCAAATGCCTTCGCCTCCGCTGATGGCCCACGTGTTCTCACTTGGAGCCGCCCCGATCCAGTCGCTGGGGTTCCCGTCGACGGTCTTCGTCAACCTAGTGCTGACCGTGGTCTCTGTAGTAGCAGCTAGCAACACCGGAACAACAAGGGAGAGAGAAAGCGCCAGCACGAGCACAGCATCGTAAATTGGCGGTCTGCGCATCTCGTTTCACCTCGTGGAAAAGCATATTAATACAAGAATATATAAAACTTTAGATGTACCCCAAGAAGCTGATCGCGGGCGTTGTCGCGGTCTTGATCGTCGCTGGCGTTGGGTTGTTGTTCGTCAGATGGTCACCTCAGGAGAACCAGCAAGGGGAAGAGGTGGAGTTGCTGTTCTGGCACACGTACAGCGTGCACGAGGCCAATAGGGCGCGGGAGCTGTTTGACGAGTTTGAGGCCCAGAATCCGGGCATAAAGATCAAGATGGAATACGTGCCCTATCACGCGTTGCGGACGAAGCTGTTGACCTACCTCGCGGTCGGGGAGGCCCCTGCTGACCTGATACGCCTTGACATAATCTACGTGCCAGAGCTGGCGAACATGAGCGTGCTTCTGCCTTTGGATGACTATCTTCCGGAGATCGGCGTGACCCCCGAGGACTTCTACCCGGGTCCGTGGGCAACTGTCGTGTGGGGGGACCACATCTGGGGCCTGCCGCTGAACACCAACACCCAGGTGCTCTTCTACAGGAAGGATTACTTCGAGGCGGAAGGGATCAGCCCGCCCACGACTTGGGATGAGTTCATCGACGTGGCGAAGAAGTTGACCAAGGACGTGGACAACGACAACACGACAGACATCTGGGGAGGAACCGTCGGCGGGGACTGGTCGTGGCATTTCGACATCTGGCTCTGGCAGAACGGAGGCGCCGAACTCAGTCCTGATATGAGAAGGGCAGTCATCAATGACACGCCAGGCGTGGAGGCTTTGACCTTCTTGGTGAACATGATTTACAAGGACAAGGTGGTCCCGATCCCACAGGAGTGGATGATGCCCTACCAAGGGTTTGCTCTCGGGCAATACTCCATGATAATAGAGGGGCCCTGGGCCAAGGAACTCATGATGACGGTCAACGCGAGCGTTGACGAGTACGTCGGCGCCGCGCCACTCCCGGCGGGCCCAGCAGGGGAGGCTTCCATTGTGGGTGGGGAGGACCTAGTGATACCTAAATTCGTCAAGAACAGGGAGGCTGTACTGAAGGTGGCGAAGTTCATGATGAGCGAGCACTTCCAGCTTGAGATGGGTAAGGTCGGCGTACTGCCGACTGTGAAGGTTGCCGGGGAGAACCCCTATTTCACGGAAGACCCATATCTTTCAGTGTTCATACAACAGATGAGCACTGCGTTGCCTCGGGCCGTGCACCCTGCCTATGGTCAGATGAACGACATCATACACAACTACCTCGTTGCCGCATTCCGCCAGGAAATGTCACCCAAGGAGGCATTGGACGCGATGGCAGAAGAGATAGACAAGTTGCTTGGCGGGTGACCGTATGGTTAAGGTTCAGAGACTCCTCCGAGAAGCGACGCCATACCTGTACCTGTTGCCCGCCCTGATATTCTTCGGTGTCTTTGTCCTGTTCCCCATCCTGTGGTCATTTCGACTGAGCTTCTTCGACTGGAGGGTGGTTAGCGAGCGATTCGTGGGATTGCAGAAGTACGCGGAGGTTCTTCAAGACAGCATCTTCTACGTGGCCCTTGGGAACACGCTGCTGTATGCAGCCACATCGGTGGCCGGTCAGGTGTTCCTCGGGCTCTTCTTCGCGTTTCTGCTGAATCAGAATATCAGAGGCCGGGCCCTCTTTAGGCTCACGTACTACATTCCGGTGATAACCTCTTGGGCCATAGTCACGGTGTTGTGGACTATGCTTCTGAACCCGACCAGATACGGCATAGTGAACTACGGCCTCATGAGCCTCGGCGTCATAGACGCCCCGATACACTGGTTGACCGAGGCTTGGCTAGCCAGGCTCTCGGTGATTCTGCTGTCAATATGGAAGGGCGTGGGTTGGGCGACCGTGATGTTCCTTGGTGCGTTGCAGGCGATACCACAGAGAGTGTATGAGGCAGCGGACCTCGACAACGCGAGCACGTGGAGGAAGTTCCGCTTCATCACGCTCCCGCTCATGAGCCCGGTGGTTGCCATAGTGACAGCCCAGTTGATCGTCGGTGGCTTCAATATCTTCCCCCAGGTGTACATTCTGACCGGCGGAGGGCCAGTTCATTCCACTGAGTCCTTGATCACGTGGCAGTTCCTGAACGCGTTCACCAAGCTGGACTTCGGCTATGCGACCGCGATGGGATTCCTGTTGCTGCCGTTCATATTGGCCATAACTCTCCTTCAGATTAGACTGGTGAGAAGGGAGTTTGAATACTAAGGCTACAGGTCAGGATTCGTGGAAGAAGATCGCTGGGGCGGTGAAATCAATCCTCACGTATGGCATCCTGATCATAGGTGCACTGCTGTTGATAGGCCCCTTCCTGTGGATGGTGTCCACATCCCTCAAGCAGAAGACGGAAGTGTTCAGGTTCCCTCCCACCCTTTGGCCTGACAGTCCGACGCTGGCGAACTACGTCACGGTGTTGACTGAGGCGCCGATCGGCAGGTACTTCCTGAACAGCCTGCTGATTGCGGGGGTGACGACTTTTGTCACCATGTTCTTCGTCTCATTGGCGGCATACTCGTTCGCGCGGCTTGAGTTCAAGGGGAAGAACTTCCTGTTCTACCTGCTCATGGCGTCGCTCATCGCTCCGGGGATAGCGACTCTCGTGCCTAATTTTATGATAGTGAGTGCAGCGGGCCTTTTGGACACCTACGCGGGAATCCTCTTGCCGTATATCGGATGGAACATAGCTGGCAACCTGTTGACAATGAGGGGGTTCTTCCGCGCCATCCCGTCCTCGATCGAGGATGCGGCGAAGCTGGACAATTGCTCCTCATTTGACATATACTACAAGGTAGCTCTTCCTCTGGTCAAGAACGGGCTCGCAACGCTAGCGGTCTTCGTCTGGCTGTCCGCCTGGGACGAATTCATGTGGGTCCTCACGATAACGTCGGGAGACGCGGTCAGGACCATGCCCGTTGGCCTGTACTTGTTCCAAGGGCCGTACATCACGGACTGGCAGCTCCTCACTGCTGCCGTCACCTTGGGCGTACTGCCGTCCATAATCTTCTTCCTCTTCATGCAGAGGTACTTCGTCCCGACGGCTGCCTTTGAGGCCTACAAGGGATAGCCCCCGTGCGGGTCGGCTTCAGACTATCGTCTCTTCTGTTTCCGCGTCGAAGACGTGCATCTGGTTCAGGTCAAACGAAAGGTGAACGGCATCCCCGATCTCAGTGTGCAAGCCTTCTGGGGAAGTGGCAATAGCTGAGTTTCGCCCGAGATCCAAGTGCAGGAATGTGAGCGGACCAACCCGTTCGACAAAGACAACCTTGCCCATCGCTGAACCCGGACTTTCCCCCTGGCCCTTCCCCTGGACCACAATCCCCTCGGGCCTGAACCCGAGGAACACCTTCCCTCCAGGAGCCTTCTCAGAGATCAAGTGGGCCCTATCGGTCGGGATTGAAAGCAGAAAGTCTCCGGCATCTACCTTGGATTCGCCGTTTGTCTGCACTATTCTCCCCTCGAAGAAGTTCGTTGGAGGGGTCCCTATGAACCAAGCCACGAACTTATTGGCTGGCCGATAGTACAACTCATCTGGCGTGCCCACTTGGACTATCTTCCCTTCCTTGATCACTACGACCCTATCCGCAAGTGACATGGCATCCGTCTGATCGTGCGTGACGAACACTATGGTGGCACCCAACTCCTTGTGAAGCTCCTTCAATTCGTTTCTCATCTCGACTTTCAGCTTCGCATCTAGATTCGCGAACGGCTCGTCCATCAGGAAGATTCTGGGTCTTTTCACCATCGCCCTCCCGAGTGCAACGCGCTGCTTCTGTCCAGCTGACAGGGTCTTGGGCCTTCTGGGGAGCAGATCGGTTATCCTCAGGACTCTGGATGCCTCCGTCACTCTCTTCTTGATGTCCGCCTCTGGTACCTTGATGTTCCTCAGCCCGAAGGCTATGTTATCGTAAGCAGTCATGTGGGGGTACAGTCCGAAGTCCTCAAAGACCATCGCGACCCCTCTTTCCCCAGGAGACAGATCGCTGATCTCCTGACCATCTAGGTATATCCTGCCCTTGTCCAACTTGTCCAGACCAGCAACAAGTCTCAGGAGAACAGTCTTGCCAGCTCCGGATGGGCCGAGGATGACCAAGAACTCGTGGTCTTTCACTTCCAAGTTGAGGTCATTCACAGCTATGACTTGATTGTAGCCCTCGCCTCCCACGAAGACCTTTGAGATCCCCTCCATCCTCAAGCGGGCCAACGACGAGATTGGACAGTTTAATAGTAATGGGTATTTAAGTGATTCAAACCCGCGAACGTCCAGACGGACGCGATTCAGCTCTCGCCTCACTTGAAAATCCGCATTCGACTCAATGAACTTGAGGGTCCGCCCGCGACGCCAAGGCAGATTGAGATTGACCCCCTGATTGCTGGCGAAGTTGTATGGAACCTCCACAGGATGCGGGTAGATTCGATGGATTGTCTGCAGAGAGATCTACACCCGCTTGACCGCGCTGGTGAACAGAATGACTTGTCAAACATTTAAGCCGACTAGCACTGGTGAATGCCGATGACTGTACTGGGAAGAAGTGAAATACTGAAGCTAATCAAGGAGTACAGGTCGATCCATCCGTTTGACGAGCGACTGCTCGACGGGGACTCGTACATCCTCACAGTCAAGGAGCCCGTCGTCCTGAACTACTTGGAGCACCAGAACCTGATCACAAGGGAGATAGTCTTTCTCCCGGGCGACCTGGTCGCTCATCTGACCGCGAAGAGCAAGTTCGGCAGGGATGGGCTTTCTTTCCTCAACGCAGCGAAGGTGCACAGCGGATTCATGGGCAGGCTCGCCCTCGAGGTCGTCAACCTGAACAACGAGAGGAAGCCGATCGAGATCAAGGCGGGCGAACCGTTCATGCACATGGAGTTCGTAAAGAGGGTAGGCGATCCCTCGCCCTACGCGGGGGGGTACCAGTTCCAGTACATGACGAGAGAGGAGATGGAGATGTACCTCCCCGCGCTTGAGAAGGCCTTCTCCAACTTGCAGGAGCTCAGGAAGGTCTGGAAGCTTGACGAGAAGCTC
>Ga0172366_10002303_pt1 | contig 14930 bp, 18 predicted proteins | sample LakKivSesite69cm_FD_114533 | JGI IMG/M metagenome (GOLD analysis project Ga0172366, IMG submission 114533) | Sediment microbial communities from Lake Kivu, Rwanda - Sediment site 69cm | ecosystem: Environmental > Aquatic > Freshwater > Lake > Sediment | place: Rwanda: Western Province, Lake... | reverse complement strand
TTGGCAAGGGCACGAAGTTCATTGTGCGTTTGCCGCCCCAAAAAAAGAAATAAAAACTTCACCACGGAAATAAGCCCCAATTGGATGGAATTTATCCGCAGAGCTTACAGCGGGAAATGCAAACGGCTAAGGTTTGAACTTGTGTGCTGCGCCGCATACTTATAGTATGTTTCGATCACGTTGTCAAGTAGATTGGTGGGAAAAATACCTGTTCCATATCATCACCGTTAAATATCCCGCTATTACGCCATTAAGAATGGCAACCAAAATTGTGCAGAGTATATTGTAGGTATCATGGGAACTAGGTTAATCATAGTGGTCAAGTACATTGATAGTACTCCTGTTATTGCAGTCGCAACAGTGAGAGCAAGGACCAATCTCTTAGCCTTAACTTGATTATCCTTACTGACTTTGAAAATCTGAAAAAAACGTCAACTAACAAGCCATAAAACAGCGAGAAAACTAAACTGAAAGGAAAAAATCCAGTTCTTGAGATGCTTAGCAGAATACCCGTTACAAAAGAAGCACATATTGCTCCACTTTTGGCAATTAGTAATGAGGCTAGGGCAAAAGAAAGTGCTTGAATCGCTATGACCATTTTATCAATAGGAGATGACAGGAAACCGTTTGAAACAAATGCTACGGTTCCAAGTAGAGCTACGACTGCTGACTTTCTGCTGTTAAAGATGCTGGTCACCTCCCTTAACCCAGACGCGGACTGCCTTGCTAAAGTCTGAGCTGTACCCTAGACCAGTTTCAAAGTTCTGTCTTCAAGGTACGACACTTTTATTGAATCTCCAAGTTTCGCTCGTGGCTTCTCCATTTCGTGCAATTCTCTCTTTTCACCTCCTATGCTTGCTGTATCTCCCTCTCAATAATGTCCGATGCGAATCCGCTGAGATAGCTAAACCCTGTATGACATGATTCTAGGTCTAAGCGTCTCTGCACTTTTCTCTTCCGATCTGATACCTTTTTTCTTGTTGACACTCCGCTCCAACTGGTTCGTGTGGGCCATGCGCACTTGGGCTTTTCTAGGGAAAACCTTCATTTTTTCGCCCTCTTTTGCGTCTGAAAGTATACATTTATAAGACAAAGAAGGTAAAAGCCTATAATTCCATTTTACAATAGCATGATATTAACAGTTAAAGGCTAAAAAAGGATAAGAGATCAATATGGAAGGTATGCCAAGAGAAAAGGTTACAGTCACTATTGAGAGGCGCCTTCTCGACTGGGCTGACAAGGAAGTGGAAAGGTTCAGGTTTCGCAATCGGTCTCACGCCCTTGAATATGCCCTCGCAAAGCTCATGGAAGCCGAGAAGAAGACCTGAGGAAGCGAGATCATGCCGAAAAGTTCGTACTACTGGAGTCGCGAGCAGGAAAAAAAGCTCATAGACTTGTGGACCCAGGGCGAACGCAACGTAACGGTCTTAGCTGCTCAAGTGGGTCGAAAGCCTGAGGCCGTGCGCAAGAAATTAGAAAGAATGGGACTTGTCGTCGGGCAGAAGAAAAATTTCTCTGGGACGACGACAAATAAGGAAGAGGAAGAAACCCGAGTTGAGCTCGAGATTCCGCCTGAATTGCCGAGTGTGGAGGAAGCGTTGAAGCTTATGGCCGCAGCCATGCATGCGTTAAGCAAGCCTGGCCTCTCGAAAGTTGAGATTTTGCGTTTCCGAACCATAGTCAACGCGGTGAAGACTTACCAGAAGCTTTTGGCAGAGTACATAAACTACAGGGAAATTGAAGAGAAGCTTGTGGATTTGGAGGCTAAGTATGTCAGGTGGCTCCGGGAAAAGCAGGAGCGCTCTAAGCAGCTGAATGTTGAAGCAAGGGCTCTCAGACGCGTGTGGCCCAACGTCATGGTTAAACGGAAAGCGACATTCAGCTTAAAGAAGGACAAGAGGAGATGAAAACAGGAAAATTGGTTATTTTCACAACTTAGAGACTGTTTCGGAGGAGGCGACTTCTTGAAGATTTACAGTGATGACCCAAATCTGCCGTACAATACAACGAAGCCGAAGGCACTGCACACTGAGAGCGAGATTGACGGCTTGTTTATTCTAAATCGTTGAGCGTAAATAAAAGAAGGTTTTAAGGTCAAATAGTTGGGCACGGGATCTTAACCGTGAACGTGGTTGTTGTTCAGGAAGCCGAAAAGGTTTAACCGTTGAAACCGCGAAATTATGCACTTAAAGGAAAAAGCCGATTACCAAAAGTCTTAAGAACGATATGATAGGAATGTAGTTCGGGGAGAGAAGATGGTCTACTGCAGCAAATGCGGAGCCAAAAACGCCGACGACGCCAAAGTTTGCGCTGAGTGCGGAGCACCTCTGTATCCAGTCAGAGCCCAACGTGAAACTTACAGGAGACGTGAAGAAGAGTGTTTCGGCCTTCCCAGAGGCGGCGCAATCGCGACGTTAATCATCGGAATCATAATACTTCTCGCCGGAATCAGTTTCTTGCTGTCAGAGCTCTATCAAATAACGATACCCTGGTGGCCATTAATCCTGATTATCTTCGGCATATTGATCGTCATAGGCGCAATCCGAGGACTGGGCCGCAGACAATACTACTAAAAAGTTTAACGCTCTACTTTTTTATATTTAATCAGTTCGGCACGGAGACCTGCAATCAAGGCAGGTTCTCAAATGGTCCCACCTTGAAAGCTGTATTCTCGTCAAAAGCCAGAAAACAACCAAAGCGATCACAAAAAAATCCACCGATATGCTCTTCATTAACGCGTCAATTCCAATCAAAACCGAGAAGGCTCCAAGAACGAACAACGTGTTTAAAGCGGAACGAACGAAGCCTTTGAATTTTAATTGGAAAAATCCTAGAGCTATTCCGGCAATCCCGATCAAAACCGATTGGAAACTCGATGTTTCAAGGTTCCAACCGTTGAAAAAATACAAAACTGTGCCGGTAAGAGCGATGAGCCCTCCAAGAAACAAGCCTGTGCACGCTGCACAGAGCGTATGGTTGCCTATTCGTATAACGTGAGCTGAAAATTCTTCACAGTCAGGATGGTGCCCCTTCACGCGGGCACAAATTTCTGCTCCTGCTGGTTCTTTTTCTCTTTTTTGGAAGTGTGACGATCCTGAGCATTGCCTGGGAAACAAACTAGCGAAAATTCCCAAAATGCAAATCGCGCTGAAGATTGAGCCTATCAACGGTTTTCGGCCTGGGAAGTTCTCATGAACAGTAGCAGATGCGCTTAACGATAATGCAAGCACCATTAGAAGCCCGAAGACAGAAACGCCCGTGATGAAAATCAGAGTAAGGTTGTTGTTCATGCGTGGCATTTTTGTGTCACCTAGAAAAGCGTTCGAAGTTGCCTTATTATACCCTGCCTAGCCATGTACCAGTAAATTCTCCTCCTCAACTCGTTTCTCGAGAACAGTCCTTGAAGTCTTCGGGTCATAGAGCCATAGAAGCTGCTGTAGCACCTGTAAAGTTCCTCTTGCACCTGTCTCCGCGTCAATGTCTCCGTCGGCATCACAGCATGGATCATGTCGTAATTTGACCAATTTTCATCTTCTATCCAGCCGTTCCGCTTCGCTTCGTCGAAGAGCTCCGTCCCAGGGAAAGGCGTTAGAATGCCAAATATGACCAAATCTGGGTCCAACTTATCCGCAAACTCTCGTAACTTTGCAATCGATGCTGCCGTGTCTTTACGTTCTCCTATTATGAACATCGCGTGGGCAAAAATATCGTTTTCCTTTAGCAATTTCACTGCTTGCCTGGCGTCTTCTACGGTTATGTTCTTTCTGAAAGTTTCAAGAGTGGACTGACTCGAATTTTCCACGCCCAGAAGCGCCCATCGCAAGCCGGACCTGCGCATTTTTGGAAGAAGATTTTTGCTCTTAACCACGTCGTCGCATCGAAGTTGCATGAACCACATAAGATCTTCCGCTATACCGCGCTCGATAATCCCGTCGGCGAGTTCGCTCGCCCTCGCCCCTAAGCCGAAGTTGTCATCTGTCAACCAGATGAACCTACTTCCGTAGTTTCTGAAGCAGAATTCCATTTCATCTGCGATGCGCTTAGGAGATTTTGTTCGCCATGTCCCCTGCCAATGTTTCCATTGCGAGCAGAACGTACACCTGTGAAGGCATCCCCTGGAGCCTTCGATCAGAGCAAAGGGAACGTCTCGGCCTGTCATGGCTGCAAAGTGGTACTTGTGAACGATGTCTTTGACGAAGTGGTATCCAGGGTACGGGAGGTCATCCAGATTTTCGATGAAAGGCCTCGGCGGATTCCGCCTTATTTGATTGTTGCGCCTGAAAGATATTCCCTTTACTCTGGAAAAAGACGATTTTTTACGTGCCTTTTGGGCAAGCTCAGTGAGGGTCTGTTCCCCCTCTCCTCGAATGATTATGTCGATCTCTGGATACGTTTCCAGACTTTCCTTGTCTGTCGCCGTGAAATGTTGTCCTCCCGCAACCGTTAGGATGTTGGGATTCACTTTTTTCGCCGTGGCCAGTGTTCTGGCAACTAGGTAAGTGTTGCATGTGGCTAACGCGCTCGAAGCAACCATGTCAGGGTTGAAAGATTCGACCTTCTTTTCCATGTCTTTCCAATCTACTTGTTGGGCGTTGCAGTCAAGTATTTCAATTTCCGCGTCCTCGACTTCTCGCTCAAGATAAGCTGCGAGCTGGATTATCCCGAAGGGCGGCGGTAAATATTCTCCCATTACGAACCAGACGTCTTTTGGAGGCTCTATGAAGAGGACCTTCATGGTACACAGCTCTCCGGTGAAAATGGTTTATGTGTTGTTTTTCTTTTAAGAATAATGACAGTTTGTCTTCAATCATGATGGGAAGGGATGATAGCATATCTTTACGTCATTGAAGGATGCGGAACAGGCTATCTGTTCTTGCGGGACGCAAAAGAGTTATATTAATTCATGCTGAAAGGTTAAGGTTATTCCGGAGAGCGTGGGCATGGTTAAGTATATTTTTGTTACGGGTGGTGTGCTGAGCTCTGTTGGTAAGGGTATTTTGACTTCCTCTGTTGGTAGAATGCTTCAGACACGAGGTTTGAAGGTCACGGTTATAAAAATCGATCCTTACGTGAATGTTGACGCCGGCACCATGAACCCGTACATGCACGGTGAGGTTTTTGTGACAGATGACGGCGGCGAAACAGATTTGGACTTGGGGTGGTATGAACGTTTTCTTGATTTGAGCTTGAAAAAGGAGAACAACATAACTACAGGCATCGTGTTCAAGGCGGTTATTGAAAAGGAGCGGCGGGGCGACTTTCTAGGCAGATGCGTCCAGATCGTGCCACACATTACGAACGAGATCAAACACCGCATAAGGGGCGTTGCAAAAAACTCAAATGCTGACGTGGTTCTAACAGAAGTCGGCGGCACAGTAGGCGACATTGAAGGTTTGCCCTTCTTAGAGGCTATTCGCCAAATGCGCTTGGAAGAGGGTTTCGAAAACACGTTGTATGTACACGTTGCGTTGGTTCCGATTCTAGACGTTACGGGCGAGATGAAGACTAAGCCTCTGCAGCACAGTGTTAACGAGCTGCGGCGCATCGGTATCCAACCTGACATCATCGTTGCAAGAAGTCCGCAAATGATCGACGCTGAAGCACTGAGAAAGATCGCTTTGTTCGGAACTATTCCACAAGATGCAGTCTTCTGCTCCTACAACGTGGATTCCATCTATCAGGTTCCGCTTATTCTAGACAGGCAAGGAATGGGTGAGTTTGTTTGTAAACGGTTAGGTTTCTCTCGTCCCCTCCAGAATTTTGAAGACTGGAAAAAGTTTGTAGACGCCTTGCTTAAGCCTGAACATGAAGTGAAAGTCGCTTTAGTGGGCAAGTACGCAGGGTTGGCAGACAGTTACGTAAGCATGAGTGAGGCATTGCGGCATGGAGGTGCGGCATGCAAGGCAAGAGTTTGCATAACCTACATGGAAGCAGAAAAGTTGGAGCAGAGCCCGGAATGCGTGAGCCTTCTGAAAGATTTCGACGGGATATTTGTCCCATACGGATTCGGGCCTAGGGGCACTGAGGGAAAAATAGCTGCGACAAGGTTTGCAAGGGAAAATGACATCCCATTTCTCGGCATATGCTACGGGTTCCAGCTATCAGTCGTGGAATTTGCCCGCAATGTATGCGGATTGAGAGAAGCTAGCAGCACCGAAATAAGCCCGGAGTCTCCTTATCCCGTCATCGACCTTATGCCAGAGCAACGGGGAATAGACCATAAAGGGGCTACGATGCGTTTGGGTTCTCACAAGATAATGGTGGAACCAAACACTTTGGCCCACAAGCTTTACAGAAGTGAAGAAATCTACGAACGTCACCGTCACAGGTTCGAAGTGAATTTGGATTTTCTAGAAACTCTGAAAAAGAACGGAGTAGTTTTCTCGGCAAAAAGCGCCGATGGAAGAAGAATGGAGATTCTAGAGTTGCCTGACAAATACTTCTTTTTTGCTTCTCAGTTCCACGGTGAATTTACAAGCAGGCCTGGCAAGCCCAATCCGGAATATTATGGTTTTGTAAAGGCGTGTTTAGACAAAAAGGTGGGCAAGCCTAAGCCTGAGTATTAGAAAACGGAAACTTATTTGTCCATTTAGTAATTGCGGCGATAAGGTCTCACGAGTTCTTCCAGTAGCGAGAGTATCGTTGGCACTTTGAAGGCTATGTCCGTAAAGGTGACTATGCCCGTTAGCTTATCGTTATCCATGACTGGAAGCTTCTTGATCTTTTTCTTTGCCATGAGCCTTGCAGCCTCTTCAACGCTGACTGTTTCGCTAATGGTTACCAATGGACTGGTCATGAGTTGCCTCGCTGTAAGGCTCTCCGGCGCCAAGCACTGCTCCACCAGTCTCATTAAGATGTCACGCTCTGTTATTATGCCGACCGGTCTTTCACCTTGGACGACTATTACAGAGCCTATGTTGAACTTGTTCATTGTCGCCACTACCTCTTGGGCGGTTGTGTCTGGACGTACCACTCGCACGTCCTTTGACATGACATCCCTGACGAGAAGCATGCTTGCCATACAATTTTGCCTCCAAGACATCTTAAAATTCTCGCCTTTATCATTTATCTGTTTTGTTTTTTTTGGACCATTCGCCTTAAAGGTCAGAGTTTGCATGTTTTTCATGTTAAGGTGCAATGTTATGAGTGGAGAGGCGTCTGCTAATACTGAGTTTCGTGAACGTTTGGAAAAAGCTAAGAATTATGGTGAGGTCTGGGAGGTTGTTAAGGATACTACAATGTTCACTTTGAACAAGCGGAGAGGCGGAATGTTGCTTTTTCTTGACGACCTGCCCATTCAGTTAGGAGCTTATCACCCTGTTGGAACGAACAATATTGTTTTGAACAGAACTTTAGTCAACATTGTTGAGGCTTCAATTACTTCTAAGCGCGTGATCAACTCTTTTGTCTACAATCTGCTCTTACATGAGTATTTACACGCGCTGGGCAAGTATTCTGAAGTTGAAGTTAGAGGGACGGTTTACGAGATTGCACGGAAATGTTTTGGCGAAAATCACATTGCCACAGTCATCGCACAAAAAAGCCCTTGGACCTTACTCAAGGGCATACCTCTTGAAGCTGTCAATCCCCCGAAACATGTCATGGAAATAGTGAAGGACTTCGAAAAAGCAGGCAAATATATAGTGTAGATCAACCCGATTAAGGGAAAGTCGAGACATCGCCTCGAGGAAGTCAGACTCTGTAGGGGCTCCTGGTTTATTTGTTACTGCTTCGTTACAGTCACATGAATTTAAAAGTTCGGTGTACCAATAAGAAAACTGCATGTGATTTCAGCGTTTTCAAAGGGGCATCTATTGATGAACGAAGTTCCCGAAGGCGATAGGAAGATTGTGCTTAGGCTATTGTTCCTTAAAGGAGTCGGAAATAGGGAGATTGAAGAAGAGGAAATGGAGGAACTAGACGTTCCGAAAATCATGAAACGCCTTGAACTTGGAGAATCAGTTTTCATAACAAGCAAGCTTAAGCATTATTTCAAGCGCGAACTGATTATTGATAAGGCTCAAAGGGCAGTTTCGAAAAAAGATTCAAGACAATCGTTGTACGTTGTACACGTATAACCACGCCCTTGATTTCTTCACATGTCAGCTCTCACATGATTATTGCAAAACAACCAATAGCCTATTAGGTTACAACCCAACGTCTGAAGCTTTGGCTTTAAGTCCTTCCAAGGCTATTTTAAAGAATTTCTCCCGTGGTATCCCTATTTCTTCGCAGACAAGTATTCTTTCTCTGTCTGCTCCCCTGGCAAAGTCCTTGTCCCTGAACTTCTTGGCAACAGATTCAACCTTTACGTCCGCCAACTTCCTTGAAGGCATGACTAGAGCGCAAGCCACAAGCAACCCTGAAATGGCATCGCAGGCAATCAAAGCCTTTTCCATGCGGGTTTCGGGCGCAACCCCAGTATGTTTGAAATTGTGGGTCTTTATTGCCCTCATTATCTCTTCAGAAACCGATCCGGCCAGGATATTTTCAGCTAAGAGGCCATGCTTTTCAGGCGTCGCCTCGGTTCTTTCATAGTCAATATCGTGAAGCAGACCCACCAGACCCCACTTTTCCTCATCTTCACCAAAATATCTGGCTGCGCTCCGCATAACAGCTTCCACGGCAAGCATATGATAAACAATATTCCTCCTAGCAACGTGCTCCTTAACAAGATTCAAGGCCTCTTCCCGACTTACCATCAAATCACACCGGTATTTCCCCATAATACGCCTTCTCCGATTTATAAATGTATTATCAACAGCGGAATTAGACAAGAATATATAATTGCAGTGCAACCTTCTTCTGCAGTTTGCCGTTAGGTGCAGATCCTAAATGGTTTCAGTGAAGCCGAAAGTCACACGCAAGACGATACTGTTACCAATAGTAGGGCTAGCCGCATTCTTTCTTTACATCTACCTCTTCCAAGTGGATATTTCGGATATAATCGCAACTGCCCAACGCGCCGATCCGATGATTTACCTAGCAGCAATTCTTCTCAGCGTAGTTGAAGTGTTCTTTTTCGCCCTCTCCTGGCGTTCACTTATCGATTTTCTTCAAGTCAAGGTTTCCATCGTGAAATCCTACTTATACGTTTGGTACGGAATATTCATAGACACGATTATCCCGGCAGAATCCATAAGTGGAGAAGTCTCAAGAGTATACTTAGTCACCAGAGAACAAAGCGGAACAAGCGGCAAAGTCGTAGCTTCCCTAGTCACGCACAGGCTTATGGGCATGAGCCTAAACATTGCAACTCTAATCCTAGGAATAGGCATACTCCTCACTGAAAGAGAAGTCAGCGCGCTCATTTTCAACCTGATTCTGTCTTTCCTTTTCGCCACAACTTTTTTCCTGATATTGCTACTTCTATTGTGCTTTAAAAAAGAATGGACGTTAAGAATAATTGACGGCCTAATAAGGCTGATACAACTAATAGGGCGGGGAAAATGGAAACTGGAAAAAACTCGTGAACAAGCAAAAAAAGCAGCGACAATGTTTCACGACTCCATGAAAGAGTTCAGACGTACTCCAAAAACCCTTTCAATCTCACTATTCTTCCTCATTATCTCATGGATATTCAGTTTGAGTATTCCGTATTTAGTATTCATAGCCCTCAGATTTCCAGTTCAGTGGAGCATTATTCTCCTGACTTCTCCAATAGTACTAGCCATAAAATCCATCCCTATAGGAGTGCCTTTCGAAGTGGGGCTCCCCGAAATAACCATGACGACCCTTTACACTCTGCTCGCCATTCCGCCGGAAGTAGGCGCTACAGCAACCATACTGATCAGAATTGTAACCCTTTGGCTCCGATTCTCTATAGGATTTATCGCTCAACAATGGCTTGAACTAAAACCCATAGTCAAAAACGCGAACGCGGACAATGTAAGAACAGAAAAAACCTAAAATTACTGTTTCACTTTTGTGCTTAAAAGATGGCGCAAATGCAAATCAAGCTCGAGGACGCATCCATTCGATACTTAGATAAGCTTTATGAAATCGAAAAGAAATGTTTCGCCGAAGAAGCGTTTACGAAGCAACAGATTGCCTATTTACTGAACGATTACAATTCTGTTGGAATAATCGCCAAGATAGACAACGGAATAGTTGGCTTCATAATAGTCAGAATAGAAATCGAAAGGAAAGCGCCTGTTGGGCACATACTCACCATAGACATTGCACCTGATCGTCGCCGACAAGGAATAGCGCAAAGACTTTTGGAAGAAATTGAGAGAATCATCAAGGAAAAGGGCGTCGAGGAGTGCCGCCTAGAAGTGCGTGAAGACAACATTGCAGCATTGAGCCTCTACCATAAGCTTGGATACAAGAATGTTGGAAAACTTGAAAAGTACTACGGAAAAGTTCATGGAATATACCTTGCAAAGGCTTTAGGTTAGCTTCCACAGTTTCAGCTTGGTGCGTTCATCAAGCATCCTTTGCAACCGCAGTCCTAGTCCTTCGATAATAACGAGTTCCGCGGTCGCACCAACATTAGAACCTGCCATTAAATGGCCGCCGAAACAATCGCCTTTCTCATCTGAAACAACTATGTGAGCATGAACCATCACTTCACCTTTTTCATCGAGGGATACGTTCCCCATGCATGAAACCATCTCCAAAGGAGAATCCAACCGAATGTGCTTGTACTCGCCTTCCTTGTAGTATCCCAAGACCGCGTTCTTCAAACTCCCAATAACAAACAAGACACCGGCTCTCACACCACAGTCATCTACTCTTTTCTTGATGCCTGCGGCTAAATCTTCGTCTTCAAGGAGACGGAAAAAGCACATTCTTCCAACCTGCCCTTCGACCATAACACTTACACCTCTATCTCACAACTTTCCGTGCTTGCAAATGATCCTTTAAACACAAATGCTTAAAAAGATTTAGACTTAATAAATAGACGCGCGGGGGACCTGGAGACTGTCTAAAAGAAAAAGCAATGAGCAGACATTCGTCAGAACGATAGTCGTCCTGATCCGTAACACTACATGGAGATGTGGAAGACTAGAAAGACTGATAGTTCGATATCTTCACAAAAGAAACGAAAATTTCGGAAAACCTGAAATGTCGATAAGGGACATGATAAAAATCCTGAATTTGACGGGGAAGAAAAAGAACGAGTTTTTGGACGCCCTGAAAAGACTGGAAAAAAGGAATATAGTGAGAATACTACCTTTGTAAGCTGAACTCTTCTTGACCCGTTCACGAACTCCTATCTTGCGAGTCTTTTCGCGTTTTCAATCCACTTTTCCGTGATCTTCGCCGAAATCTTCAATTTTGCCGCTAAATCCTCTGCTGTAGTTTTAGCTAGCTCTTCAACAGTGCTTATCCCGAAGGCGTTGAGCTGCGTAGCCCTTTTTTCGCCTATTCCCTTCACTTTTGTGAGCTCTATTGTTGGCTTCGAGATAGGGATTGAGGTTTCAGGTGCTAACTCGACTTTCTCTTCCTCTGCGACCTCAGCGATTGTCTGCGCTGACTGCGTACTTGTGGTCGCTACTATTGGAGCTGAGGTTTCAACTGCCGCAGTTTTTGCTTTTGGTCGTTCATAGTAGCCTAGGCCTATCGATAGAAGTCCTAGGACAGCGGTTGTTACCACCCATAGATCTCTCACAGATTCTTTCAGCAAAGCGAAGGACGTTATGGTTATCAGAAAAAATATTACGGCTAACACGTATAGAGTCCTATCCAATCGCATGTTCTTATCCCTGACTCCTCTATTTTCTATCGAAGAGCTTAAATAATTTTCTGCTTTTTCTGCCGAAACTCTCGAAGTTTTGAGAATTCTACGGCTATTTACAGTCTATTTTAGCAGTTTGTCTTCAGAAGGAGGCGGCTTTATCAAACCCTGTTTCATCAGCAATTCTGTAGATTCTCTCGTGTTTCGAATTATCGTTGAGGCTCTTTCATGAAGCTCTTGCTTGCTAAGCTTGACCCGCGCCGTTCCCTCTTCTATCGACTTTAACGCGCATGCAACGGCTTCCCTTGGGAAAACTTCCCATTCTTCCATTCTTGGCAGAATATCCCTTTCGTTAATGCCTCTTTCTTCAGCGAATTTTGCCAGTTCTTGGGCTGCCGCTATGCACATGTCGTCTGTCACCGTTTTTGCCTTTACGTCAAGCACCCCGCGGAAGATGGCTGGAAAACCGAGACTATTGTTCACCTGATTGGGAAAATCACTTCTTCCGGTGGCTACAATGCGGATTCCAGCTTCTTCAGCTTCCCATGGCCATATTTCAGGTATCGGATTGGCGCAAGCGAAGAGTATGCCGTCATCCGCCATTGTTTTTATCCATTGCTTTTTGATCGTGTCCGGGCCAGGTCTTGATGCGGCGACCACAGCGTCCACTCCTTTGAAAGCTTGAGAAATGTCACCTGTTCTACCTTCAGCGTTTGTTTTTTGAGTTAGATCGTACTTCCACGGGTTTTCCTCTTTGATAATGTCTTTTCTGCCGGCATGAATCACACCTTTTGTGTCTACCATGATTATGTTGCCTGGCTTCATCCCCCATCGCATTAGCACGAAAGCTGTTCGAATGTTGGCTGAGCCAGCTCCGACCAATGTCACGAGGCTTTCGCCTGGTTTCTTGCCGACTATCTTGAATGCATTAATTAAGCCTGCCAGAATCACGGTAGCTGTTCCCTGTTGATCATCATGCCAAACTGGAATCTTCAGACGTTCTCTTGTCTTCTCTAAAACGTAGAAACATTTGGGCTTCTCTATGTCTTCGAGGTTTATGCCTCCAAATGAAGGCTCAATGAGCTCGCATGTGTGAATTATTTCCTCAGGATCCTTTGTTCTCAAGCATATGGGAAAGCCGTCTACACCGCCTAAGTATTTGAACAGCAGTGCTTTTCCCTCCATCACTGGCATTGCTGCTTCTGGTCCAATATCGCCTAAACCTAAAACGCGTGTGCCATCCGAGACTATAGCAACGTAGTTCCACCGGTTTGTAAGCTCGAAAGACTTGTCTGGACTTGCCTGAATTTCGCTGCAGGGGGCAGCTACGCCGGGAGTATACCAGATGGCAAAGTCCTTAGGGCTCGTTATGGCGCATTTGGGCATAACTTGAACTTTTCCTTCATAGAATCTGTGCATTCCAGGAGCCAATTGTGCTGGTTTCTTGGCTTTAGCCAGCAACTCTTCTACGGTTGGTTTTCTTTCTTCCTTTTCTGACGTGCTCATTTGACATCTTCCCTTTTTGCGAGGTTATGATGTCTTGTATCTTCGGTTTTAAACGTTGCGGTTGAAAGTTTACAAGAACAGATGTTTTTCGATGATTGGATGAGTGCTGCCGTCAATCACACTTTCGAACAGGCAAGGCGAACATAAAATAATAAGAACAAAAAAACAACTCAAAGGTCAAGATATTGATCACGAAAAAATAGGAGAATCCTTCACGCGTCAAATTCTAGTATGACCTTTGCCTGTAGCCGCCTGATCCTCTTCTATCTCTGCCGCCGAAATCTCTTCTACCCCGATCCCTGAAAGGCCGTCTTTGCTGCTCGTAGACTTTGTTGGACAAGTTGTTTTCGGTGTTCACTTCACTCGTCAACGGTTCTTTCGCAACTTCCAGAGTACCGTACTTGCCTACATTAAGACGCATGTTGCCTTTGAACAGGGTTACATAACCATTTCCTATGCTTATCGTTTCGCCTTCGTTCACCTTCTCAATGTTATCGTCCCAAAGAGTTAGATAAACACAACCTGTCTCATCGCCGACCAAAGCGTCGCAGACTCGATGGGGAGCACCATCTCTTCCCGCAGGAACGTTCCTGACCTCGCTTTTCGAAACAACTTTTGCTATTACGTTGACAGCTCTCGAGGCTGGGGTCAACTCTGCCACTTTCACATCCACTGGTTGTTTTCTATTTCCGAAAAAACCTTGAACAGCCAACTAATTCAACACCCGCATAGTATAGACAACAAAAGTAAATTACATTACCCTCTTAAGGTTTTTGGTAGGTAATTTCAGGAGCTAAGTGGGTAAAGCCCCGAAGCGTTTCGGCCTTCTGAAAAGCATGATGCCGTTTTTCTTGGTGACGTAGTCAAAGCCCGCCTGCAGCACTTTTTTTGCTTCTTCAACCGCGGTTGCTGTAGCCACTTCAAACTCGTCGTCCTTGAAGTGGATCATGCCAATGATGGTTTTTGGTTTTTGGTGTTTTGTGAGAAGAGGATAAGAGTAAGTATATGTAAGTAAGTGAGAGCGCAAGAGTTAGCAGGTTAGCAAGCGCAAGAGAGAAAGATTGAAATTTAATCCAACCAAAAGATTGATACTCTGAATGGTTAAACATAAAAAATTATACAATTATTACCTTTGAAATTAATTTCAAGACTGTAGAATGCCGGTGCTTTTGCTGAATATGCAAAGGGTTCTTATGGAATGTGACTTGTGTAAATATTTTTAAATACTTGGCGGTCGGGTTTTAAAAGGAAGCTGATCTAAATAGTGCAGATATTCATGCTTGACACTCAAGGGGGATAGAACTTTGAAAGAATCAGCACCTCGAAGGAAAACCAAGAATTCCTTAAAGGATAGGAGGCTGATGCTTGCTATTGCCGTTATCGTGCCGCTGCTTGTAGTTGGCTTGATCCTTGCGTTTGAGGCCACGGTAAGCATCAGTTTCTTGATCGTTGGACTCGCTCTTCTCGCGATTTCATCGGAGAAAGCCGTTGAGAACTCGATGGGCATTGCCACAACGCTGAAAATATCTCCCCTAATGATAGGTCTTATAGTTGTATCGCTGGGAACGGACTTCCCGGAAATCGTTAACGCGATCACATCGTCAGCGCTGGGTCACGGCGACATAAATGTGGGCGATTCTTTCGGTTCTGTACTTACGCAGTTGACTCTGGTCTTGGGCCTGTTGCCTTTCGTTGGAGGAGTCTTCAAAGTCAAGAGAGAAGAAATAGTAGTTATGGGCGC
>Ga0172366_10002302_pt1 | contig 14933 bp, 18 predicted proteins | sample LakKivSesite69cm_FD_114533 | JGI IMG/M metagenome (GOLD analysis project Ga0172366, IMG submission 114533) | Sediment microbial communities from Lake Kivu, Rwanda - Sediment site 69cm | ecosystem: Environmental > Aquatic > Freshwater > Lake > Sediment | place: Rwanda: Western Province, Lake... | reverse complement strand
CAGGCTCCTCTCCTCCCTGCCGTGGAACTCCTCGCGCAGCCTAGTGGATCCGTCGGGAAACTCCTTCTCGTAGCAGCGGGCAAACCAGTCGCCGAAACCCTTCAGAGAAACAGACTGCATAGGGCTGTCATTGCGGAAAATCCGATAATCCTTGTTAAGGCCGTATTGAACCACACGCCAAAACGCAACCTCACCACGAATAGTAGGCAAACCCAAAGAAGACAAGTGGCCGTCTAAAAATGAAAGGAACAGAAGAAACTCCTCAAAGTCCAAAGGCGCCTCACTGGTATCAACATAACACATCAACGTTCCCAACGAAAGCTGAAAGCTAACCCTCCGACCCAGATAACACACAGACCAAGCCAAAAAACGCCCTCCAATATTCCGCACTACACCTAGTGTACTCGTGTTTGCGAAGTGCTCTGAGAAGTCCTTCTCCAGCTTCAGTGAGAGGCCGTGGATTTGGTATTTCTCTCCTGCTCCATGTATCTTGTAGAGGCGGGTGAACTCGTCGCTGAATTGCTTGGATGCACTGTAAAATGAGTATATTCCGACCTTGCGTTGGATGACTTTGCCTTGTCTGCGTAAATTCTGGAGGTTCCACCTTACCGTGCCACCTGGAAGACCCAACTCCTTCGCGAGCTGTGAAGGCGTGACCTCGTCGGTCCTGACCTCCAGATACTCCAGGATACGTCCACACCTGTTTGAAAACCCGTTTGACGTGTTTGATCCGCCGCTGTACCTTATGCTTTCGACCAATATGTACAACACCTCTAGGGCGCCTTCGGAAATTCTTGGATCCTTTCAGGCCAGTTGAGATTATTCTTCAGGAACACAGGTATGTGAAGGGAGTTGGCTTTTTCCAATATCCCATCAACCCAATCAGGGTCAAGTTTAACCTTCCTCGAACCCGTTAGCTTCCCTATGATGATCCACTGGATCCCGTCTAGAGATGCGGAGGGGTATGTTGGTAGCGCTCCGAGAAGAGGCTCGAAACTGACAAATCTTGTCTTCGCCCTTACTCTTTTTATTGCGCCTATGTTTATCCAGTCGTCGTTCTCATTGGTTATAGTCGTGCCAACCCAGATGTTGTCGGGAAATTGATGCTCCGGCGGTATCAGCTCAGGGTTCTTCGTCAGAAGCTGGAGAACATGCTTGACGGGGCACTCCTCAATCGTCTTGAGGATGGAGCTGCGCCACTCCTCAGGCGTCCAACGGGCGAAGAGGTCGGCGACCGAGCAGCCGAAGATCAGCCATCTGTCGGGGAATGCCTTGACAATCCAGGGTTTCCTTGACCTGTTGTTCCTCTCGGTCGGCGCCTCCAAATCATCAAGCTCCAATAGTCTCTCGGGGTAAAACGTGGGCCTGAAGCTTTTATGGAACCGCGTGAACAACTTTCTGGCGTAGCAGTACCAGCAACCATGGTCGCACCCAGTTTCAGGATTCCAGGAGAAATCAGTCCACTCGATCTTGGTGCGGTTCATCTTCATCGCCCTCTGTTAGGCTTGGATACGGGTTTTGGAAGATAGCGGAGATCACGTTTCCTTTCTCGTCGTATTCGATGTCTGAGACCTTCGGGTGGGACAGGAGGAGCTTCAGTATTTTCTCGTAGTCCTCGACCATGATTATTGGCTGGTTCTTCGAGGTTCTCGTGACGGGTGAGAAGAAGCAGGAAGACGCGGAGTCCTCCTCTTCAACTGTGATGCTGAAGTAGGTGAGCCTGTTCTTGACCAGCTGCCCAATGATCTTGTCTGAAACTGTCTGGATGTCCTCTGGAGACTTTATCCTCATTCAAGGGTTGCCTCCATTATGGGTGTGGTCTGAGCCATAAGCTGCACAATTTCCTTCTTCTGCTCTATTGAGAGAGCCTGGAAAATTCTCTGCAGCGCCTGCGTAGGCATTAGTGTGAGAAGCTGTTCTGTCCTCTGAAGGCGATCCTCAAACAGCGTGGTGACGACTTTATCGTCCACCTCTTCAGGGATGTATATGTTTCGCCTCGTGGCGACGAAGACTTTGTTCCTATCCATCTCCCTGAAGCAGTCCTCGCAGTAGTTCACCGTCAGAGGCATCCCAGACTCCAAGGCGAACGTCTCAGCTTCATTTCCTTCCTTGTCGAGTAAAGTTACTTTCCTCAACCTTGTGCGGCGGACAATGTAGAAAGTTCCCAGCTTCCACTGTTCACACCTGTTGCAGTGGATGCCCATCTCCTTGAATGTGAAGCCCTCGCTTTTGCCCACTGTGAGCAGGATGTGGTTGATCAGCGTGATGAGGTTGCTGAAGCACCTGTCGCACATGAAGAGGTCGAAGCCGTACCCTCTCATCCTGTAGAGATTGTTGCCTTGGTAGGAGTGTATGCACCTTAACTCAGCGTACTTCGCCTTCGGCAGAGGACCCTTCAACACCTTCATGTCTAGGCCTCCTGCAGCATCTCAGACAGGATGTTGCTGTAAACAGCTTCAACCTCCTGCTGTGTGCCATTGAAGGGTTCAAGGTGTTTAGCTATCTTCTGCTTCAAGTTGGCGTAGACCTGCCCGTTTGGCTCCTTTCTCACAAGTTCAAGAGTTGCCATCTCGGTTAGTTTCTCGTTTATTCTCTGCCTCGTGCCTCCGCTGGTGGCGCCGAGGAACAGGCATTTAGTCAATATGTCGGTTACGTTGCTCCCCTTCCCTATGGCTTCGAGGTACTTCAGCATCTTCTTCTGCTCATCATCCAGCCCCTTGACGTATCCCAATATCTTTGTTTTTGCGTCTTCAAGGAAGTCCTTCTGCAGCTTCTCAACCGGCGCAACCTCGTAGGTTATCGTTCCAGTAATCTTCGGTATCCTCTTCACCAGCTCGTCGAGGATTTCTTGTCTGTTGAATATCGGTATCTTCTGCATGACGAGGCTGGCCACCTCGTCTATGTTGACCTGCTGTTTCTGGCCCTTGAGCTCCATAATCGCTTTCCCTTGATTGTCGAGGATTGTTTGGAGTTGGCTGAACTTGTCGAAGGTGTCACGCCTAAGCTGAATGATGTCTTGGCTTACCCTAGCGTAGAACTTGGCATCTTCTGGGTTCAACGATTTCACGGCGGAAGAGCCTTCGGCAACCGTCACCAGCATATCGGGCTTCTTTATGGTTTCAACACCCACTTTACCCATGGCTATTTGTCTCGCCGTTTCCTCGTCAAGCCAAGAGGGCTGAACATAGACTTTCACGGTCTGATCTGGTGTTGCCAAGATGAAGTGGCCGAGCCTCAGAGTCATAATCTCTTCTGGTTTCGGCTTCTGCCTTTTTGGGAGAGGGATCTGGTCAAGCGTGTGGATAACCTCATTACGTTCTTGTTGAAGCCCAAGTATCCAAGTGCTTACTTGCTTCAGGGGAGTCTTGTCCACGCCAGCCATGTCTTGCGAGTCGATCCAGAGGAAGTTCTGATTAGTTGCTCCTTGGCGTATGAAGGCTTCAGCAGCCCATTTGCAGGGGTTGCCTCTTCCCTGTGGGAGGAACTTCCACGCCTCAGGCATGACGACGATCACGTTTTTGTGTTCGGTCAGAACGGTTTCCAGCACGCTCCTGATGATTAGTGACTGGATCTCCTCGCTGTATCTCTCCAAGTCCATGATGTTGATCCCTTCCCTCAACTCCAGGACTTTTGAGAAGTTGGCGTAGGTGAGCTGAGGAAGGATCAACTCGAAGTATGCTAGGAGGGTGGTGTAGACGTTTTGGCTGAGCTGGTTAAGTTTCCCTTCGGCCAACCTCTTCTCGATGTTCACTTTGACTTGCAGGAGAGAGTCGGCATTTTTGCAGACGTTTATTATCCACGCCCGCTCAAACTTCAGCTTCTCCTTCAGAGTCGCCTCCAACAGGCTCGAGACATACATCCAGTCGCTCTTTTCCCTGAAATAGGGCGGGATGATTGTTCCCCGTGTGAAACCTGTCTCGCCTATCTTCGTCTTGAAGACTATGGCTTTGCATCCACTACGGGAAATAAGGCCTTCCTCTGTCGTTGTCTTCCCGCTTAACTGCGTTATACCAGTCGCTATCAGGTGAGACTTCTTCACATAGACCGGGTTCCCCGTTGGAACTTCATACCCGAGAAGGATTTTTCCACTGCCACTACCGATCTCAGACATACTCTTTCCTCTCCTCCAGAATCTTCATGGCGACGGGAGAGATTCTCCTCCGCATGATCTTCGTCAGACGACTTCTTCCATCGCCGAAGAAGCCGACGACAGCTGTAGCGTGGAGGATCAGCACCTCGGCCTCGGAGAACTCCACCTGCACCCTCCGCTCATACATTAGCTTGCGGAGGCCGGTATTGCCTAGTTTCTCAGCATTCAAGGGTTTGGTCAAACTAGCCTCCTCCTCTCCAGGATCAGGGAGATGATGCCGTAGCCGAGGCCGAAGAGCGCCAGCGTCATCACAATTTGGTCGAGGTTCATGTTTCTGAGAGTGTAGTAGGCGAGGACGGCGAAGCAGAGGATCAGGATGACTATTGAACTGGTGATCAATCGCGGAACGTTCTGATCGTTCATCGACACCTCACCTCTTTTAGCAGCCACGCGTCTCTTCTCTCGTCCCATCTGTTATGGGCGCCACAGTCCAGACCCAAATTGCAGTTGCAGCCGAACCCGTCTTTCTGGTAGTACCTGCAGCGCTTCTTGTACTCGCATGAGAAGTCTCCGAACCAGATGATCAGCCCGCCGAGCAGACCGAGGGAACAGGCCACGAAAAGAATGATAACAATCAACTCAAGACCCGTCATAGCGTCGCCTCCAGCATCTCCTTCAGCTGTTCAAAGCGCATGGGCTCGACGTTGTTCTCGAATGCAAGCCACTTCTTGAAGTCGCTGATCCAAAGTCTACGCCCGTTAACTATGACTGAGCTACATTTCCCAGGGTCTTTGTCAGGATACTGCAAGAGGTAGTATCCCACGTACCGCATCCCCTTAGGGTCGGCTCTCCTGAGCAGCCCATCTATCAGTCCAAAGGTCCACTTCTGAGCCGTGTTCAGGGATACGGTTGCGTACTTTATCTCGACGAACATGAACCTGCCGAGAGGGTCATCAGGGCCGAAACGCCTAACGACTAGGTCTAGGTCCTCGGCAACCCATCCTCTACTTCCTGGAGGCATCTCGCGGCGTATCCATTCCCTCCAAGGCAGCACTTGGAACAGGTCTGGGTTCCGGAACCTCATCGTCAACCGCCTCTCTTGAAGACGACGAGTGATCTGCCGAGGCGTCCCAGTCGTCTGGTCTCTCGGAACTTGATGATGAAGTCGGGATGTATCTGCTCCGTCGACAGAGGAGCCATGATATGCCTTTCAGGTGTCCAGCCAGCATTTTTGAAGAGGGCCACGTAGTGCCAGATGAAGATGTTCTGCTCGGCGTCTTCGTCGTCGGTATAGTCGCTCATAAAGAAGGCGACTTTCTCAGCATTGGATTTGTGGATGTTCTCGGCCAGTTTTCCGAAGAACTCTAGGTACTCGCCTCTGTCCAGTGAGGAGATGGAGTCGGTTCCGTAGTCGTCTTCACGCTTCTTGTAGTAAGGCGGGTCAAGGAATACGAGGTCGGATTTTCTTGCGTCGCTGGGCCACCCCTGCCTCATCAGGTCATGTCTCTCGATGTCGGGTCGGCTGGGTTTTAGGTCATACATCAGACATCTTCTGCCCATGGCTTTGCAGACGTCCCCGACCACGCCTCCCCCAGCCATCGGGTCCACAACGAGGTCTCCCCGAGACGTGAAGAAGTAGAGGAGGTTGAAGACGAGCCCTGCAGGGATGTTCCCAGCACAGGTTTTTCCAAAACGGTCGTCTAGATCAGGGAAGTTCCACACGTCGTAGGGCCTCGGCGGATAATCGAGACGCACCATCAAGGCTTGGTCGTCTGGTTCACAGTCTGTCTCGGACTTCTCTAGAATCCTGATTTTTCTGAGCTTCTGCAATGCCTGCCTTTTCGTTTTAGCCTTCGCCACGGCTGGATACTTTTTGAGGGCAGCTGCAAGCTGAAGATCCTGTGAGACCTTCTGTCTCGAAAAATTCAGTTCCTTTCCGAACTTGATTTGATTAACTTTGCCATCCGATAGCAAAGTTAGATCTGTTCTTTCTCCCTGCTTCGTCCAGCCGTAGAGCTTCTCGTACATCTGCTTGAGTTCTTCGATGGCCAGAACCTGCTCGTCCCACGTCATCTCCTTGCGTCGAACATTCTCGTGCAGTTCAGCGACCTTGAGCCGGTAATAATCGCCGTCAACGACCACGCATGTAACCTTTCTGTAGCCGAGCTCAATACAGGCCTTGAGGCGCCTCTCACCGAAGACAAGCCGCTTATCCTTTGACACGCCGATGGGCTGGAGCAGACCAACCTCCGAGATGCTCTCTTTCAAACTATAGAGGGCACCGAGATCTCTGCGAAACCGTTCGCCGACAACGATCTCGCTCGGGTCTAAGAGGATGGTACTGGTAGCCTCAGCTGCGCTCACTGGAAGAGACCTCCGAAAGACTTGAGTTCTCCAAAGCATCGTTGACGGTCTGGACGATCTGCTCAACGATCTCCAGTCTCTTCTCGTCGCTCAGCTTACCCTTGTATGGGAAACGCATCGGAAGCTTGTCCTGCCTCTCCGCCGCCTTCACGACCTCGTCGTCCCACTCCTCATGTCCCTCATGGACTTCCTCGCCATCGATGTGCACTAGAATATCGGGAATCCGCCCGTCCCTAAGCACAATGTCGGGGTATGCCCCCTTCACGGTGAGGCAGTACGAGTGATCGTCGTTGAGGAACGGCCTAACCTTCAGTCGTCCTTCCTCGAACGCCTTCTGGAGATCCCTGTAGACGTCTATCTCAGCTTGGCTCACCGAGACTTTCACCGCCTCGCGGAACGGCACTGGGGGGATCTTGGCCTTTTCTTCACCCTCTTTTTTAGCCTCTTCCTTCGGCTTCACGATTACCTCGACGGATCGGCCGCACAGGTTGCAGACCATGACACCCTTGTAGACAATGCTTTCGTGGACCTCACCAACCACCCTGTCGCTACCGCACCACGAACACCAGTAAGGACCCTTCTTTGTCGGCTGTTCCACGACTGGTGCGCCTTTAGGCATGTTTTCAACCGTCTGTTCAGGAGGCCACTGCCTGTAATCATTGGCGACCTCCGCCCTGATCTTTATCCCTGGGTTCTCCCTCTCGATCCGCTGGGTTTCCTCCTCTATCAGCTTCTCCCAGTCCTGCTCCACGTCGAAGGGATGTCCTGATCCGAGGTGCAGGTTCGGGGCCTCCACGACGTAGCTGAGCTCATACCACGCGTCCCTGCGTGCGTCGGCTGGGCTGTGACGCAGGATCGAGACCCTCATGGGCACGTAAGCCGGTTGCTCTGGCTCGCCTAAGTCGACGCTCTCCCGCTCCACGGGGAAGCCCAGCTTCTCCAGTTCTAGGCCGCACTGCTCAGTCACTTCAACGCCGCTCGGTACACCAGACTCGTCGCGGAGATCGATCACATACTCGAGTTTCGACGCTTTGCCAGCCCTCTTAACCGTGACCTCCTTAACCCCTTTCACCTGGGCGGCTGGAACCTTCTCCTCCTCACCACCAATTAACTTCAGAACGACTTCCTTGGCCTTCTCCTCAACCACCCCACTTTCCAAACCTTTAACGAATGCCTCAGCATCACGAACAGTACATCCTTCAGCGATCTTCTTGGCAAGCGTCTCTTGGTCGCTAGGGTCATCTATGCGCGCCAGAATTTCTAGGAGACTCGGATTTATCCCACGTGGGATAATTCCTCGGACTTCATCTGGGACTTTTCGAAGAGAAAGACGGTCGGCGACGTATGGCTGGCTAACGCCGAACTTCTTGGCTACGGCTTCCTGCGTCTTGATTTTACTCCACGTGGAGTAAAACAGTTCAGCTTCCTTGAAGGGATTGATGTGGCCGCGCAGCCTGTTCTTCTCGTAGTTGATCTCCTGAGCCCTATCCTCGTCGACTTCCCTGACGATGCAGCGAATCTTCTTCCAGCCAAGCAGTCTAGAGGCTTTCCAACGGTGGAAGCCGTCGATTATCTCCCAGCTTGAAGCGTCAAGAGGCCTTACTTCTAGGGGGCTGGTTCCGTGTGGGCCTTCCTTCTTCATGTTTTCCTGGAGGGCGCTGAACTCCTCGTCGCTCATCTCGTTTGGGTTGTACCTGTTCGGCCTAATCCTGTCCGTCTCAACTAAAATGACCTTGCCGGCAACCTTCTCCTCTTCGGCCTCCTCAGCCTCTATCTGGGCTAGGTGGGCATCTATCTTGGGAACTCCTATTCCCTTTCCAGGCTGAGTCGTTGGCTTACGAACGATCCAGCCACGCCTGCTACTGTCATACTTTCCGTCTAGTTCATCCCTTATGATAACGTGAAGCCTATTGGAAACATCCTTTGCAACAATGCTCTTCAAACGTATGTCGAAGGCGTCTTCGCCTTCCTCGATTGTGACGAACTCAGCATCCTTGCCGAGGACCCTCACAAGTTCTTCTCTGCCCCGCACCATCGTTCTAGCCAACGAAGAAAGCCTCCGCGTCGATCCAACCCTCGACCTCTATGGCGCCCTTGTCCGCCAGCTCCGCCAGTATCTTCTCATACTTCTTTTTCTCATCGGCGACCTCCAAGTTGAAGACATCTTTGAAACAGATGCTGCCCCCGAGAACCCGTATCTCCTGCCCCCGGCTCGTCAACCGCTGCTGATACATGATGCGGCCGTAGACGCTCTCCACGAAGTCGCTCCACTTCTTCACCGGATAAGGCACTTCACTCACCTCCTCGCCCATTCTCTTTCAGCCGTCAGCTCTCGGCAACCTCCTTCGGCAAATTCTTGCGCAGAAACTCTCTGACAGCCTCTGTCACGATTTCGGATTTGCTTCTGAAACATGGCAGCCCGAACTCATCTTTGGCAGTCTCGGCGAGCCTTTCAATCGGCTCCATCAGCTCAGCAGGAATCCTCACCGTCGCCCATTTCCCCTTATCTTGTAACATCATCATTACATAAAGATAGAGGATGCCCTCAGCTATATAAGATTTGTGATAATGTTGTTACTTCATTAACTCATATTAGATTTAAGCATCTACGAAAGTTGCAGAAGTTATGATCAGGAGATGTAACTCACTAGCCTATACAATACGAAGAGGACGATGGTGAGTAATTCGCAGAAGTGTGTGCATTAAGCAGATTAAAATTCAAATACGCTGTTGGAAGCCGAAAAATTTTATATTTACCTATCGTTAGTTAGGTGTTTTCCTCCACCATATCCATGTTCCTTTGCCCGCTCCGACCATCTTGCCTTTTATTTGTCCTTCCCCCCTTAAATCCTTCAATCTGGTGAAGATTTTTGTTCTGGTCTCTTGCGGAAGTTTTTCTTCGATCTCCTTTGTCTCTAAGGGCTCATCGGAGTCATTGATTATCATGAGTATGGTTTCAGCTATACTGTCCTTTCTTCGCATCGATTTCTCGATATATTTACTGATGAATGTATTTATAAATGCATCTATCAATAACTTTATTAAGAAGTTATGGCATTGTTACAATGATGTAACAGAAAGAAGGTTTATAATGGATGGCTAAAATATATCCGTCAGACAAGGAGTCGAAACACGCGACAGTGCGCCTCCCAAAGGAGATGAAAGAGGCCATAGAGGACTACCTCAAGACGGAAGATGCCAGAAGGAAAGGCTACCTCCACGTCACAGACGTAGTCACAGCAGCGGTCAGAGACTTGCTGGAGGAGTACGGCGTTTATAGGCCCCTGGAAGAGAGGGAGGAAGTCGCAAAAGACAGCTAAGGGTGAGCCGATATGAGTGCCCCAGAGCACTTCAAAGATCAGCTATACGAGTTCATAGAGAATATAGACGAACCTTTTGACGTAGATTTCCTGAAGAGTAACTGCAACATTTTCTACGAAGACAGATGGTTCACAAGCGCCCTGTATGAACTTGAAGACGATGAAAAAATAGTAAAACTCAACGAATACCAATACCTGCCGGCCCGTATCCTACGGAATCGATGGATAAACGAAGCGAAAAATCAAGTGAAAACGCAACCTCTCGAACCAAGTTGCATACAATTACCCTTTGACCTGATACGTCAGATCCAAGATCTCCTCAGCGAGAGGAAGGAACTCGGATTCCTCAATGCAGAGGAATTCATCAGGGAGGCGGTCAGAAGGCTCATACAACCGAAGTATCCAACGACTTTTTGGTTGAAACCATAAGAGTAGACGAGAACCTTAAGGAGACCTCTTTTTTCCCTTCTTATCTCGAAAGATCCAACAACCTTCGAGTGGCCAGAGCTATACTCGTCCAGGATGCCACCATTGTCTCTCGACAAGTATCGTAGTCCCAACGACTTAGAGAAAACTAGATTGCGCTATTTTTGAAAAAAAGAGGGAATCGTATAAATTCACGCTTGAGCGTTGGTAGCCCGGGATAGATTCATACCCTCGTTCACACCCTCGCCTTCGTAGCGATGATGGGCTGGAATACTAGCAGTTCTGGAGAGGTTTTATAGTCCCATCCGCTACAAACACAGCAATAAGATCATGGGAATGAGACTCGATCAAAAATCATGCAACTTGTTTTTTCTCAGAATGTAAAACTCCCTAGGTCAGCGATTTCCCTTGAAGTAGTTGTTGGGAATGTGCTATCAGTTATCCTTTATAAGTGAGAGTTTTCAACCATTGTAGAGCTTACAAATTAAAGTTGGCACTCAACCTTCACTACCAAAAACTTCCAGTTTTGCTAAAACTTAAAGATCTTAGGCTAGTCCTAACTAAGTTAAACATGCTTGGTGGATCAGTAGCCGCCTCACAAGCCGGTACATCCATATGAAAGGGATAAGCATCTAAGCTGGGCTCCATAAGGAGGAAGAGGCGAGTCGGCCGACCATAAGATTCGTAGCTGAACCGTTTCATGGGGTTTGAACATTTTTTCTCGGTTTCTTTATAGACTGGCTTTCGTAAGCTCTGCCATGAGGTTTCTTTTGGATTTATGTTTTGTTTTTAAAGCCTCAATGTAGGACGTCCATTCCTGTTCTCTGCCTTGGGAATGATGAATCTTTCTCAGTTCGACTAGTAGCGTCGCCGCCTTCCGGTAGGCATAATTTTCCATCTCAGAGATGAGATCGGGGATTACGTCTTGATAGATTCTTGTAGCCTCTTCCGGAAATTTCTGGGCGATGAATCCGGCGATCTTCTCTCTCAGCTCTCTATGGCAGCCTTTATTGAGGGCGATATCGATGAGGTCTTCATAATCCTTATCTTTCATGTAAACCTTCGCCAACAGCTCAAATTGTTTTTCACCATTGAGGATTTTGACGGCTCTCTTTTTATATTCACTCTTCTTGCCAGTCTTCTCGGCTAAATACTCGATTCTCTCCAGGATCTCTTCGGAAGGCGCTATTCTGAGCAGTTTCTCCAAAACCGATAATTCCTTTTCATGATTGTTCTTATCCCCGTATAGTCCTGCAAGCATCTTAAGCAGGCCTTCGTCAAGCCTCTTCCCTATACCCTCCTCGCATCTCGCTATGGCTTCGTCGATCCGACCTACTTTTACAAGTTTCTCGACTAGGAGCAGGTAGTCGCTGCTATCCTTTAGGCCGCTTTCCGCCAGCTTGAAGAATCTTTCGTCGTCTCCAAGCAGGTCGTAGACTTTGAGTAGAAATTCTTTGGTAGAAGAATACTCATACCGGGTCTCCCACTTGCTTTTCGATGATATTCTTTGCTCGACATCAGTCAGCTTTGATGAGAATCTGTCTCTGAGGATGTTTAGAGCTTCAACCCTTAAAGCGCTTGCATATGTTTCCAGTATGTAGTCGCCGAGGCCATAGTCGTTGTGTTCCCACTGGTGGATTATCCATTCTGCCAGCCTCTTTTGGTCGCAATCAAACCTGCTTAAGGCGGTCGAGTGGAGTTCCATTAACTTCTCTATGAAATCTCCGTACATGCCATCCGAATCGTCGCAGTTTTCATAGTGTCTAATACATCTCTTGATGAAGTGCTCTAGGATCTCAGCTGATTCTTCCGGAAAGATCGATGTCAATCTTTCCATCGATGTGTAAATGTCGTCGAGCTTCCCGATGAAATCAACCATTTGATCGTAATCGACATAGCCTGAAACCGCATCATCTATCTCTGAGGTATATTCCGCTATATCGACCTTCTCTCCTCTGCTCCTTGCAGCTCTTAATGATAGTTCCCTCCTAATATCTTGGAATCTCTCGAAGTAGCCTCTGATAAGGTTGATCAAATCATCGCGGCTGAGCGTGGAAAGATATGCCTCAGCCTCTTCGTCCGAAACGGTGGATCTTTTAGATTTGACGGCTGACCCACCTTGAACTGCTAGGAGTGTGGCGATCACATGCTTACAGAAAGCCATATCTGACGGGCAGGAACATCTGGGAATAAACTCGTCGCTCTTAGGGTCGTATTCCACCTCAACCTTGTATGGGCTGGGCCTGCTTCCCTGAACAGAGAAATATAAGAAGTTGTCTTCAACCCTGATATTTGACACCCTTTTTGAGTCCGAGTAATCTTCGGCTTTGAAGAGAACGCTTTCACCGCAAAGCTCAGCTATCTCATCCTTCGTCAAACCTTTCAAGCGCTTTAAAATATCCACTCTATCCCGATTTAGGGGGATGCCTCCTTGATCTTGACACTCCCTTACCATTCTACTTCGATCCCTTCCTCTTGGAACCACTCTGCTTCACCGCTGGTGCAGAGGTTAAAATCATAAATGAACACCATGAAAAACAACCAAAAAGAAGTAGTTAAAACTTTCCACATATCAATATCGCATTATTTGACTGACCGCAACCTACTTTTACCAAAAGTGGAAGATTCCGCTTATTCGAATTATATTAAGGGCGCATTAGCGTGGATCCTATTTCCTAAAAACTATTAGTTCTGAGGGAACTGGGAATGGAATCCCCTACTAAATTATGCTACAACACAAATTAACAGGGGAGTTATCGGATGATAGATAGATTAGGCGAACAATAATTATGATTCTCAGTAATGGCAGCACCAATGTTGTGTCATCTTCGAATATTCCAAGATAGGTGTTAGGGAATGGCTTTACATAGCTAGAGAACTACAGAAGAACAAGTCTATTAACAGGATATCGAGAGATCTGGGGAGAAGGTACAAGCATGTCATGAGGATTGTTCACATGATCATGGAACGTGTCGAGACCGGGAAGTTCTTAAAAAGGCTTTCTGGAGTTGTGGAGGTGGATGAGATGTACGTTTCAGCGGGCCAGAAAGGCACCCGCTGTGTCTCAAGAGGACCTAGAAAGCGCGGCTTGAAGCTGAGAGGCAGAGGCACCTGGGAAAAGGACAAGCCGCCTATCATGGGTCTTCTGGAGAGAGGCGGTAAGGCTGTGCTGAAAGTAGCCAAACAGGTTTCGAAGAAGACTGTTGATGGATTGATGAGTCTGGTAAGCAGCGGCTCAGTTATCAACACAGACGACTTCACGGATTACAGGCACCTAAGTAAGGATGGCTAGGATCACCGAGTCGTCAACCACAGCATAGGCGAATACACGAGAGATAATGTCCACACGAACACCGTGGAAGGCTTGTTTCAAGACCTTAGACGCTGGCTGAACACTTTCAAAGGTATCTGCAAAACGAACCTTCAACTATTCGTATCCATGTTCCAGTTCAACTACAACAATAGAAATCTAAACCGTATGGAGAAGTTCACAGAGCTCTTACACGCAATGATAAGCATGCCCTCAGTAATATAAGGGAGAAGAGTGAGTGACGAATAGATTTCGAACGCTATTTTCTTTCGCTTATGGGAATGGAAAGTGAATGGATGTCTTCTAGCAACTCTTCTATTTTTCCTCCCGGGCACAGGGAATAGCATTCTTTACACACCATACATACGTCAGGTGCTATTTCTGGTATAGGAGCGACTTCCCTCTTAGTCCCTCTCCCTATGAAGCAAATTGCATTTTCCTTTTTAACCTCAACGCAGTAACGTACGCAAAGCCCGCAGAGAATACATTTCGTAGGTTCTGCTTCAAACCGGCTCTTCGTTACTCCGTATTTTTCAGCCAATTCTCTAATGGGTCCTGTATCCGCGAGCGGAAGCAGCAGCTCTATAATCATCCCTCTAAGTTTTCCAATTCTTTCATTATTCGTTACAACCTCTAAACCTTCCTCCACGGGGTAAACGCATGAAGATACAAGCCTTCTTCTTCCACTTCAAACTATTTCAACCATACACATTCTGCATGCCCCGTAAGGTTTCATCTGTTCATTGTAGCATAAGCTTGGGATCTCAACTCCGTTAGCTCTGGCTACTTGGAGTATCGTCATCTCCTTCTTTGCCTTAACTTCTTTTCCATCAATCTTTAAGGTTACTTCTTCACTCAAAAACTTTCACTTCCTTTTCTTACGTACAGCTTTTATTCCGTAACGGGCTGCGGGAGGATTGGGAGGTGAGTATCTTTCAACGGCATCAAATGGGCATACTTCATAGCACATACCACACTTGATACAGTTTTCTTGGTCGATCATGTGGACTATATTCTTCTCGCCCGAAATCGCGTTTACAGGACAGTTTCGTAGACATATCATACAAGCCTTGCAGTTCTCAGGTTGAATGTAATAAGCTATGAGGCTGCGGCATACCTTAGCTGGGCAACGTTTCTCTCGTATGTGGGCTTCATACTCGTCCACGAAGTATTTTAATGAAGTCATGATAGGGTTTGTGGCGGTACTTCCAAGGGCGCAGAGGGACCCGTCTCTCAAAAGTTCCCCTAAGTCTTCTAAGGTTTTAAGGTCTTCTTCTCTACCTGAGCCTGCACATATCCCATTTAGTATGTTAAGGGCTTGCCTTAGCCCTTCTCGACAGGGGACGCACTTACCGCACGACTCATCAGAGAGGAAATCTACGTAGTATCGGGTAACATCTACAATGCATGTGTCTTCATCCAT
>Ga0172366_10002301_pt1 | contig 14934 bp, 14 predicted proteins | sample LakKivSesite69cm_FD_114533 | JGI IMG/M metagenome (GOLD analysis project Ga0172366, IMG submission 114533) | Sediment microbial communities from Lake Kivu, Rwanda - Sediment site 69cm | ecosystem: Environmental > Aquatic > Freshwater > Lake > Sediment | place: Rwanda: Western Province, Lake... | reverse complement strand
GTCCCGTCGGGCCTGTGACATCGCTTGCCGCTCCTGTTGGACCAGTTTGGACAGCCCCCGTTGGTCCCGTGACCAAAGAATCTGCCCCAGTCGCTCCCGTTAGGGATGCTCCCGTGGGGCCTGTCGTCTGGCTTGCTGCCCCAGTTGGTCCAGTTTGGACTGGGCCTGTTGGACCCGTCGTGATGGAATCCTCGCCCGTCGCCCCCGTCAAAGAGGCTCCAGTAGGGCCAGTGACTACGCTGTCTGCTCCAGTTGGGCCAGTCTGGACTGGGCCTGTTGGCCCCGTGATTATTGAATCTGCTCCAGTTGGGCCAGTATCTCCAATGGAACCAGTTGGTCCTGTGACATTACTGCTCGCCCCAGTCGGCCCAGTAATTATGGAAGTTGGTCCAGTTGGACCAGTAACGCCAGTTGGACCAATTCCAGAATAGCCACTTGCTCCAGACTGACCCGATACACCACTGCTTCCGCTATATGCAGAATATCCAGATGTACCACTTTGACCAGATGCTCCAGAGAAAGCAGAGTGACCTGAAGTACCAGACTCTCCACTACTTCCTGACTCTCCGCTTGACCCGCTAAAAGCGCTATAACCACTCGTTCCGCTGATGCCAGAATATCCACTACTTCCTGACTCTCCACTAAAACCAGACCAGGCGCTTTGCCCTGATGATCCCGAGAGGCCACTGTACCCAGAAGTTCCACTTTCTCCAGACAAACCACTACTACCTGAACTTCCAGACAGGCCAGAATATCCTGACCATCCGCTTGAACCAGATTCTCCGCTTATCCCAGAAAGCCCAGAGAATCCGCTTGTTCCACTTTCTCCTGATGATCCACTGTAAGCCGAGTATCCGCTTTGGCCAGAAGATCCAGAACTTCCGCTTAGACCACTGTGTCCACTCGTACCAGACATTCCGCTGAATGCTGAATATCCTGACGTCCCGCTATATCCTGACGCTCCAGATTCTCCACTGAATCCGCTAGAAGCAGATGTTCCACTCAGCCCGCTATAACCAGAGGTACCACTCGCTCCAGATTTTCCGCTCCAACCGCTATATCCAGAATACGCGCTCGCTCCAGAATACCCGCTATATCCGCTGGATCCAGAATCGCCACTCGTTCCAGACTCACCAGAACAACCAGATGTCCCCACTCCGCTGAATCCAGACCAAGCGCTCTGTCCTGAATAGCCAGATGCTCCAGATGCTCCGCTCAACCCACTGTATCCACTCGTCCCAGATGTTCCACTATAGCCACTATAGGCGCTAGCACCACTGATCCCACTATATCCGCTTGTTGCGCTATAGCCACTTTGCCCACTAGTACCTGAATAACCACTTTGCCCACTACTACCAGAAATTCCACTTTCGCCTGACCAACCAGAATATCCGCTCGAACCAAGTCCTCCAGCTTGAGCAGAGAACCCGCTAAGACCACTTTCACCAGAATAACCTGACTGGCCGCTGATTCCAGAATACCCTGATGTTCCGCTGTCTCCAGACAGACCAGAGTATCCAGATGTTCCGCTGAATCCTATGCCTCCAGCCTCGGCTGAGAATCCGCTTAGTCCAGAATATCCAGAGGTTCCGCTTAGTCCAGAATATCCAGAGGTTCCGCTTAGTCCAGAGAAAGCTGAATATCCTGATGTTCCGCTGAAACCACTATAGGCCGATGTCCCACTTAAACCACTATATCCAGAAGTACCAGACAGGCCAGTAAAACCACTAGTTCCGCTAAGCCCACTATCACCGCTATAACCACTTTGGCCGCTTTCACCAGAGAAAGCTGAATGGCCTGAAGTTCCACTGTATCCAGAGGTTCCACTCATCCCAGAGAAAGCTGAATATCCTGACACGCCAGACGATCCGCTTATTCCAGAGTACCCAGATGACCCAGAGTACCCAGATGACCCAGATGACCCAGAGTACCCAGATGACCCAGATGACCCAGAGAAAGCAGACGCTCCACTAGTTCCAGAATAGCCAGATTCACCGCTATTTCCAGACCATCCAGATGCGCCGCTCAGGCCAGAGAACCCACTTTCACCAGAAGTTCCAGACCATCCCGACTGTCCGCTCAATCCAGAATAGGCAGATGTACCACTATGGCCTGATGTTCCACTAACACCGCTCGTTCCGCTCAGGCCAGAATATGCGCTGGTTCCAGACGCCCCACTCAGCCCAGAATATCCAGACGTCCCTGATGTTCCTAGTTGACCACTAAATCCAGACGATCCGCTTTCGCCTGAATGACCGCTGTAACCAGAGATCCCACTTGTACCAGAACTTCCGCTATCTCCTGACCAACCACTTGATCCAGATAAACCACTAAAACCGCTGTCACCCGAGAATGCAGAGGTTCCGCTCGTACCGCTTATACCGATCTGACCAGAAACACCGCTGAATGCAGAATATCCTGAGGTCCCACTGTAGCCTGACGTTCCGCTTGTACCAGATTGACCAAGCTCGCCGCTAAAACCGCTAGTCCCAGAAGTTCCAGAAACTCCACTCTGTCCAGACTCACCGCTAAACGCAGACGTACCACTAAGGCCACTATATCCAGACATCCCAGAGATAGCAGAGTAGCCTGACGTTCCACTGTATCCAGACGTCCCAGAGAAAGCAGACTCTCCAGATAGACCACTAAATCCTGATGCTCCAGTAAAGCCAGACGTTCCACTCAGACCAGAGAACGCTGAATATCCAGATATTCCTGACCCTCCGCTGTAACCAGAGAATCCACTATCCCCGCTGGCGGCGCTGTAACCGCTGTAACCGCTATAACCAGAAGATCCAGAATCTCCGCTCGAACCAGAGATGCCACTTTCCCCGCTAAATCCAGACCAACCGCTATATCCAGACGTCCCGCTGGTTCCAGAATATCCAGAAGTACCACTTTGCCCTGATATACCACTAAACCCACTACCACCAGATATGCCTGAGAATGCGGAAGCTCCACTTTCACCAGACGATCCAGATTCTCCGCTGAATCCGCTTTCTCCAGAAGTCCCAGAGAAAGCTGAATACCCAGAGGTCCCAGAGTGTCCACTATCACCAGAGAACGCAGAGGTACCAGAAGCTCCCGAATAACCAGAGACTCCACTCTCTCCGGAGAATGCGGAATACCCTGATATGCCACTTAATCCAGAGAATGCAGATGCCCCAGAGTAACCACTAACCCCTGAAGCGCCAGATTCTCCACTGAATCCAGAAAACGCAGATGCCCCTGATACGCCAGAGAACGCAGAGTATCCAGAAATTCCGCTGCCGCCAGATGCCCCACTTTCGCCTATCTCTCCACTAAATCCACTGGTTCCAGAAACACCACTATCTCCAGAGTATCCACTCGTGCCTGACGTTCCAGAAAACGCAGAATAACCAGATGTTCCTGATTGACCGCTAAATGCAGAATATCCAGACGTACCGCTTTGTCCTGACACACCACTAAAACCAGACTCTCCACTCCACCCGCTATAACCAGGAATACCGACTTGCCCAGAAAATCCTGATGCTCCGCTCTGCCCAGATTCACCAGAGGACCCACTAGACGCGCTGGTTCCAGATATCCCGCTTAGTCCACTGTATCCAGATGTCCCACTACCACCAGACTCGCCAGATGTTCCACTTGAACCAGACCATCCAGACGTTCCGCTTTCTCCTGACCAAGCAGAAGTTCCAGACCACCCAGACGAGCCGCTCAGCCCACTGAGTCCACTCTGGCCAGACTCACCAGACCAACCACTATAACCAGAATCCCCAGATAGACCAATAAAGCCAGAGAATCCAGACTCACCAGACGATCCTGATTCTCCAGATATACCACTTTGCCCAGACGTTCCAGACGAACCACTACTACCAGATTCGCCAGACCACCCAGACCACCCAGAACTACCAGAGAACCCGCTGAACCCTAGACCTCCAGCTTGCGCGGAAAAGCCACTCAGCCCACTATAGCCAGACCACCCACTGGTTCCGCTCTCGCCGCTGTACCCCGAGAATCCAGAATATCCCTCACCCGAAAACCCGCTGAAACCAGACGAGCCAGAGGGACCAGAATATCCCTCGCCCGAAAACCCGCTGAAACCAGACGAGCCAGAGGGGCCTGAGGGGCCTGAATATCCCTCGCCAGAGAACCCAGAGGCTCCTGATGGACCTGAGAATCCCTCGCCCGAGAATCCGCTAAAGCCAGAAAAGCCAGATGCCCCTGAGATCCCGAGCCAGTATTTTCTGCTTAGGACATTGCTCATGTCGTTTTACACGCGTCTGATTTTCAGCGCGATCGTGGCCCTCATTATTGTGGTGTTGGTGACAACATAGAAAGCTATGACATCTCCACTTGAGATGGTCGTCGTTGACCAGCTAGTGAAATCTGTCGTCGCCGAGTACCTCTGGTTCACGAGCTCTGGGTAATTCATGCCAGTGATTGTGTCTCCAGGCAAAGGAGCCCCCGCGTTCCTCTTCCACAAATCTATTTCCATGCTTCCTTGAAGATCAGATACCAACGTCACCTTCTCGATGACACCGTCGTAATCCAGAATCAGATTCCCCTTCTCTCCCGTCGTGACCACCATCCCGCCGCCATCGATGATGAAGTTCTCGGTATCGCTCGGGAGGCTTCCCGAGAAGCCAGACGTTCCAGAAACTCCTGCCCCGCTCGCTCCAACTTGTCCGCTATACCCACTGTACCCGCTATACCCGCTGGTTCCTGACGTACCGCTTGTACCAGAGTACCCAGACTGGCCAGACGTACCCGATGCTCCAGAATAGGCCCCAGAGAATCCAGACGCTCCAGACGTCCCAGATTCTCCACTATAGCCGCTGTACCCACTGGCTCCCGACTCGCCAATTCCAGAAAATCCAGACGTACCAGAGGTCCCGCTCGTCCCGCTGGTTCCAGAAAGCCCACTCCATCCAGACGCCCCGCTCAAACCCGAGTAGCCAGAGAACGTTCCACTGAAACCAGATGCTCCAGAGTATCCGCTATAACCACTCAGGCTGCTATACCCACTCAGGCCACTATAGCCACTGGCTCCAGACAAACCGCTGTATCCACTCTCTCCGATCGATCCGCTATACCCAGACTCTCCCATCTGGCCTTCTCGTCCAGACGTTCCCGAGTAACCAGACAAAGCGCTGTAGCCAGACGTTCCGCTGGCTCCACTCCATCCCATGGATCCACTAGCGCCAGACGTCCCGCTCGTACCAGAAAGCCCTATGTTTCCAGGCGATCCAGAGTAGCCAGACTCGCCACTGAACCCAGAAATGCCGCTGAATGCACCAGAGAACCCACTGTAGCCGCTGGTTCCAGACGCCCCAGACCGACCCGAATATCCAGACCATCCAGCTCCACTATATCCGCTGTAGCCGCTGTAACCAGACTCTCCAACCACCGATATCCCCGACGTCCCAGAACTCGCCAAAGCGCCAAGGTCTATGACGCTTGGCTTCTGTGGGGGTACGGACTGGGCCGAGAAACACGGCGTAACGGGTGTCGTCCCGCTCACAAAATTATGTTGTCCTTGGACTGCCACGTGGTCTTCTCCAGGGAAAGAGCCTCTCGGCATTAACTTCTAGAAACGACAGTCCTCATCCTCTATCCAAGGGATCAGAGCCCCTTGCGCCGTAGCATGTAATAGGAGATTTCCCATGCGCAGACGCATCATTTGGAAGTACGGTGATTCGCCCCCCATCTTCGGCAACCTCGTGGCCGCCGTAGAGGGGGACGGGGAACTGCGCGTTTACACCGGGTTCCCAGTCTCGTCGGCTGAGGTTGCGTTCTCCAAGATCTACAACCGCTACCTGATCGACCAGTTCGGCTACCAGTACGGGGCCTACGCGTTCGCCCCAGAGGCGTACGTGAGCGAGGTCCACGACGACGGGTTCACCATCTGCTTCAAGAACATCGTCGACGCCCTATGCATCAACTACTTCGTGATGTAGCGAGGCCAAAAGCGTGAGCAAATACCAGTTCTTCTTCGTGGGCTCGGACGGCGTGGTCAGGCTCAACGAGCAGCTGATGCCCATCGACGTCGTGCGACAAGCCTGCCCAAAAGGCCCCGTCATGAGGTTCGCCTTCGATCAGGCTGAGAACAAGATCTACATCCAAGACGAGTCCTTCAGGAAGCTCCTGTCGGTCGGGGATGACTGCGCGTGGCATCTGGTCAACCACGCCCTCTACACGCTCGAGAGCCAAACCAACCTGAGGTTCCCAAAACGAGACTTCGGGGATCCGCTTGACTCCGCGATCCTCAGGAAACTGAGCAACTACCCGACGGCTTGGGAAAGGATCAAGAGGACCCTCTCCGACAGCGGCGTCGATCCAGTCGACATGCCCGTGTACGAGTACATCGCCCCGCCCGAAAGAGCAAGCGAGACAGTCGTCTATTTGCCCGTAGGATCACCCCTCGGCGACAGGAAGGCCGACGCGCCAGCCTTGGGGCTGAACAGGATGATCCACAAGGCGGTTCCCGACATGGCCTCGGGAGAGGACATCGACTACAACCTGATGTCCATGGCGCTCCAATGCTTCTACTTGGAGAACATAAAGGACCTGATGCGCGAGATAGGATCGCCAGAGGCCGTTTCCGTACTCGAGGCCCTCTCGAAGACCTCCTTGTCCTGCCGAATGTTTGCCATGGACATGGAAGGGAAGACAAGGATCTTCAAGGCCACGACAGACAACGAAGGAAAGTTCCCGACCGAAAAGGACATCAGGGACAAGCTTCCGACCTATTCTGGCCCAGTCGTGATCTTCGACTGGGATAATGGATCCATCGACCTGAAGAATGCCCTCCCGTCGCGCATGTTCTCGGACGAGACGGGCAAGAGGATGGCCAATGACATCAAGAAGTCCTTCTCTAGGGTGTCGAAGATGCCTCCAGAAGAGATCTTCTTCGGATTGGACCCGACATTGGATTCCCCGTATGCCTACGATAGCAAGACGATCTTCCCGTTGCTTTCCTGCCTATGCGAGGGAGAGCGGCATGTTCCAGTTGATTTCATCGAGGTTCCCGGGCTTTCTCAGCAGTCAATCGTCGTCGACGATCCCAAAGACGAGGAGCGGATGATTCCTGGCTTCCAGTCCTTCAGGGCCACTAGGGGCATCTCGATCTCCTATCCGTTCGTCGCCCTCCGCGCAGAGATGAGGCATGGGAAGAAGCTCGGCGAGATGGCCCGCCGTTACAGGGAACTCAGGGGAGACAAGGAAGATAGGGTTGGGCTCGGATTCGTCAAATGGATCAATGACGACGTCGAGCGCGAGAGCATCAGGAAACGAATGAAGAAGATGCTCCACATGGGTATCCAGAAGAAGGACATCTTGGACATCTTCTCGACAGAGACGGACCTCCTGAAACGAGCTGAATATGGACTGATCCTCGACGAGGCATACGAGGAACTCTGCCCTAAGAAGGTCACGCTCGCCGGGAAGGCCATCGGCGTGAACGACTGGTGGCATATCATCGTCCCAGAAGCCTTGAACCTGAAGTCAGAAGACAAGAAGCCGAAGGTCAAACTGTTGAACCCAGAGCCAAACCCAAACATCCCGCCAGAGAAGGCGGGAACCGAGACCCTGCTCGAGCGAGACAGGGACGAGAGGCAGGCTCACAAGCCCATAGAAACGTTGCTCCGTGAGAGCATGATCTAGGAGAAGAAAAATGAGACTTATGCTATTGCTGGCGATGATGTTCGTCATGTTTGGATGCGGCAAGCCACACGTAACGCCCGTTCCTGACCCAGTACCAGATCCGAATCCAGTTCCGACAACTTCAGTCGCTAAGGCCGTGTTAGCTGGGATCAACGCATATCCAGGAGCTCCGTTGAGTGGATGCATCAACGACGTCTTGGAGGCGAAGGCGTTCCTTTTGGCTGAGGGCTTCAAGGAAGAGAACATCATATTGCTAACCGACCAGGCCGCGACACGCAAAGCGATCATGGAAAAGCTGGAATGGCTCGTTAAAGACGCCAAGACCGGCGATCTGAGGTACTTCCACTTCTCGGGACATGGGACGGAGTTCGCCGGAAGAGACTTGGACAAGCAACCAGATGGCCTGAACCAAGTCATTTGCCCGTACGACTTCAACTGGACCGCAGACACGATGATCATGGACGTGGACTTCGTGGACGTGTTCAAGAAGATGCCAGACGGCGTCATTTTCAACTGGGCATCTGACTCCTGCCATTCTGGCGACCTGACGAGGCTCATCCCAAAGCCGAATGAGAAGATCCGCCAATACCCGAACATCCCGCCAGACGTCAAACAGCAGATCGAGAAGGCCAGAAAGGCCAACCTCAAGAGACGCGGCTTCGTGGGTGGCCTTCTGGACGTTGGATTCATCTCTGGTTGCAGATATGACCAGACGTCGGCGGACGCCTACATCAACGGGAAGAACTGCGGGGCCATGACCCACTTCCTGTTCGAGTCCCTGAAGGCAAATAGGAACAACCCACTGACCAGTCTCGTCGCCGACATGAACAATCGGTTGATGGCCAACGGCTACGATCAGCAGCCTCAGGCCAAGGGCGCTCGCGTCTCGAAGCCGTTTCTGAAGTAGCTAGCGCCTGGCGTAGACATACAGCGCAACGAAGAATGACGTCGCGATCCCAAAGCAGCATTGACCGAAGATCGCCCATTCTTTGTAGAAAACGGCATAGCCAGCCACCATGGAACTGAGCCCGACGCATCCCACGGCGAGCATGAAAACGAGAAGGCCAAGGAACTCGTGTTCCTTGGCCTTCTTTTTCGGAGGGTCGTCTATCCTTACTGTGGGGCGCTGAATGGTTGCCTTGTCATCACGCGGTACGCCGACCTGATCTTCTTCAGCTTGAACCGCCTGTACCCCAGCTTCGGCAAAATCTGTAGGCATAGAACAGTGGTCTCCCCATCAACGGTAGCTGGCGTCTTGATTTCGATCGGCTGGACGAAGCGAGTGAGAATCTTCGTCTCGTCGCCAGCCTCCTTCTCGTAGACGAAAACCAGCTCGTCCGATCCATTGATCGCCGACTCGATCACCCATCTAGTCTCTTCCATTGGGGTCTCCTTGTAAAGACAAATCTTCCTATTTTTGCCCTTCCTCAGACCTTAAATTCTATTTGCAAAACGGTGCTGAGTCAAGGAAAATAAGGGAGTTGTTCCTAAAGGGAGTTGTATGCACGATAAACGCAAATGTAGGAAATGCTGGCATCATATCCACGAGCGCTGCTTCGCATCGAAGGAGGCCTTCGCGCCGCGCTGCTCTCAGCGCAGGAAGCCCTGCCCCTTCTCAAGGAAGCCATTGGCCCTGCGCTTCATCGAGTCTCTGGAGCGGATGTTCACGCCGTGGCTGTGAGCGTCTTCTTGTTCTCGGCGAGCTCTTCCTCGAGCGCCTTCTGGCGACGCCACTTCTCACGCGTCTTCTGGCGGCAGGCGACATGCAGCTCTTCGCATCCGTGAAAATCATGACGTGTGGAACCGCAAACTACGAGGTCAGACTTCATGGTCGTTCCTCCGTGTCCCTGTCCTAACGCTACCCTTTTTCACAGGCGTGTCAACCCCTTTGGTGCCCTTTTCGGGCTAGACATGACAAAGGTTCCAATGGTATAATGAACCATGTGGAAGGCGTTAGAGGTCAAGGAGTTACGATATGAAGAAGGTCCCATGCTCCTATGATGGATGCAAGGATCGCAGGGTACACTTCGAGCGTCCAGATCAGCCGAGGGGCATCGTGTGGGTCGAAGTCCCAGACGACCACGTCGGGAAGGCGTATTGTTCGATCACTTGCGCGGTAATGGACGGGGCCATGAAACTCAGGGTCGATCCGAAGGATCAGTCCACTACTCATCAAAGTTGATACGTGGAAGATCCTCTGGCTTGGGCATGTTCCTCGATACTTCCTTGTGGAGCTTTCCAGCGAAGACAAGGTCGGCTGGGCTCACATAGAAGCGGCCAGGGACGTAGTCCGCGTACCCAACATGCCTGTACTGCTCGTAGACCTTGCGGTGTCCAGCCTTGGTCCTGTACCACGCATAGAAGGCCTTCTCTCGCCAGTCGTCGGAAAGGCGATACTCCTGCCCTGGCTCGACCTCCAGCTCTTCCCTGTTGATCTGTTCTGGTAGGAACTCGACGTATGACCCACGACCACCGACGACGAGCCTGACGTACGACGTGGCCAACAAAGGACCCTTCGCCCCGTCCTCGAGCTTGACATGGAACGTCATATCTTTGGGATGTTCAGCTTCCATCCTTCGCCCTCGTCAACTGCCTGCCAGAACTCACGTGAAGCGCCTGGAACGCGCAGCGTCGGGACTGGACTGATCTTCCAGCAAGTCATGTTCTTTCTCCGCGAGTGATGAGATGGCCCTGACGATGGGTTTGCAGTCACACATGTACAAGCCAGCCGAGTTGAACGAGCCGATCTCGAGTAGCCCCCACTCGTCTCCAGACTTGGCGATGTCGACGACGTAGGCTGGCTCTGGTTGCCACGGGTCCTTCGCCACCCGCTGCGCCGCCTCCAAGGCCCCAATGTCGAATCCGGCCTCTTCGCAGGGACGGCCATCCTTCCTGTACTGGCTTCCAGTGATCACCTCGCCCTCGCATACCACGAACCTCCATTCCGCCGCGAGGTGGTATGGCCGTGCCACGACGCAGAGTGTCTCTGGCGCGACGTCGTAACATAAGGTCTCCATGTCGTAGAACTTCTTGAACCCATCGCGGGGGACGACCTTGCCTGTGAACAACTTCAGGTTCTCGTTTGGCTTGACAAAGAGGTCGGCATCGAGTGGGCCTGGGCCAGTTCGGACTCCGAACTTGTCGTAGTAGTAAGCGGGGTCATGGGCAAGCATGGCCCACGTCACGAAGGCGTTCTCCTTGACCAGCATGTGTTTGCGCCACATGCTGTAGTAGGTCCTGCATTCGAGGTTTTTCAGCGTCATCCATGCCGTGGGGCTCCAGACCGACTTTCCCCACGGGTTTTTTTGCAGGAGCCTGCGTACGAGGTTGATCGAGCCGTAGGTGACGACGCAATCGTCGTCGGCGAGGAACTTCCCGCGATCCTTGTAATGCTTGGGCCTAGACATCGACGCCCCGAGGGGGGCGTATTCGGCCCAGTAGAAATCATGGCCTGCGGTTACTAGGGCGTCTGCAAGGCGCTCTATCGCGCCCTCCAAGAACACGTCCGTTTCCAAGACCCAGACAGCCTTGCTTGGCCGCAAAGAGTTCTCTGGTTTCATGGAAGTTCCTTTCGATCACGTCTTGGAACGGGCAGGAGGCGCAACACTTCACGGCCTAGACTTGATCATCCGTTCTCCAAAAAAAAACGGCGCGGCGGGAGGAGGGGTGTCCATTCGCCGCGCCTAGAGGTGACCAGCAAGGAATTCCCCGATAAGAACATGCGAGGAAAGTCCGGGCCACCGCTTCTCTAGCCGAAGACTTGCTTGATCTTCGTCTCCAAGTAATCGTAGAACCCCGGCTTGGCCTCGTCGCCAAAGACGGTCTTGATCAGCTTGTTCACCTTCGCCACATGTTTGCTCGGGAACATGGTCAGGAACACCTTGCCGTTGCCCCTGCTGATCCTCGGGAACTGGCGGAAAGCGATCTTCGCGTTCGCGTACTTCTTGTTGTTGCGATTCTTCGCGTCTGGGGAGGTCGACCCGCAACAAACCGAGATCATCTCACGGATATTACCAACCCACACCCCGTTCTTGAAGCGCTTCTCGTTCTTCAGGACCGACTTAGCCTCGGCGATGCCACGGCTGGCCTGCGCCTTGATGCGCTCGGTCTTGTCCTTGCAGTAGGCGACGAAGGCTGGATCCATCTTCAGCTTCTTCTCGAACTGGTCGCGATCAACGAAGATCAGGCGCAGGAGCGCCGCGCAGGACTTCTCGTCGCTGGCCGTGAACTCGTCGAGCTGCTTGCAGACGTGTTCGAAGTTGCATTCCCGGGCGAGGACGCGGTACAGATGCGAGTACCCAGAATTGGGCCGTACATGGATCGCGTAGTCGCCGAAGTTGACGTACGCGTTGCTCTTCTCCTTCGGCTTTTGGGGAGTCGATGGACGCTTCTGCGTTGGCTTGACCTTAGCCTTGCCCTTGGTCTTGGTCTTGGTCTTTGGTTTTGGCTTCGTCGCCTTCTGCTTCTTTGCCTTCGTTTTGGGCTTCCTCTGCTCCTGCGTGGGTGGAGGAACGATGGCCGTGGCCACGGGCGGAGGAACAGGGACGGGAGGCTGTGGCGTGGAGACTGCGGCTGGAACTGGGGGCGGCGTTACGGGCGTCTTCTCTGACGGAGTCTGAACCTTGGCGGTAACCTTTGAATCCTTCACGGCGGCGTTGACGTCCACCGTGATGACGGGGTCGAGCTTTGATTCTGGCATGAAATGTCCTCCTTGGAGGATAAGGTAACCGCTCCCGAAAACTTAGTCAAGAGTAAAAGTGCTCGAAACTAGAATCCGATGGACGAGCCTGGCCCATGATTCGTCGCAGCCATGATCTCTTCAATCGCACGTATGAGGTTGGGCAACTTCGTTTGGCCTTTGCTTTCCAAGATCGCTCTGGACATCACTTCCTGTATGACCGCCCCAGAACATCCTTCCAGCTTCTCGACGATGGACTTCCTATCCTCGGCCTTCATGGACGTCCAGAACTTTCCTAACACCCTACAGAACATGGAGTTGCGTTCGTTCTGACTTGGGTTCGAGAAGAAGTAGAAGACGTCGAACAGACCCGGCCTGAAAACACTTGCGTCCACGCTGTCAGAGTTTATAGTACCGATCAGGAAGATCCCCTCGGTCATGGAGACGTTCTCAAGGACGGACAAGAGCGCGATCAGCGGCTCAGGATCGTCGCCGGGAATGACCATGTCCAGATCCTCGATGACCACGACGCATGGCGTGTTGTAGCCCATGGTTCGTTCAAGGAGCTGCGGGATTCCCTCCATGGTCAACTGGGCGGCGCTGCCGTAGACGACTGGGACGCCTATCGTCGACGCGATCACCTGACACGCCGTGGTCTTGCCGTTCCCACGCGCCCCGACCAAGGCCATCCCACGACGGTATCGGATGCCGTGGGCATCGTAGTATTGCTCGGCCTTGAAGAAATCCTTGACTTCGAGACGCATGTCGTCAAGCGTCTTCTTCGGCAGGCAGAGGTCCTCCCACACGCGCTTCTGGAAGTTCTCTATCTTCTCGCCGACGAACGACGTCACCTCGCAGCGGGCCTTACACAGCTCGCGCCGAGTCTGGTAGTAGTTCGTCATGGCCAGAAGGCCGTCGTCCTCGTTATCGGCCAAGATGAACGAGATGGCGTTCTGCGTGACGCCGATCTGCGGGTTGCTGTTGATCATCGTCAGCGTCCCAAGATAACATGGCTTGGACGACAACGCGTCGAACCTGTAGAGGGCGTCATTGCAGCCTTGGGTCGGGAAGCTGTCGTTGTGGGTGAACGTGATCCCAGATAGCGGGACTATGTTCTTGAAGATCTTTACTTCCTTGGCCTTGCATTCCTTGGCGATGACGTCCAAGTCCTCCAGCATGTTCGTCAGGAACGAGCAATAGGAAAACGTGAGCTTCCTCTTTTTCATCTCCTCGGTGACTTTCTCGAGGAGCCAGAGGAAGAACACGTGGACGCTCTGTTCCGCTGCCTGGTAGTACTCGGCGGACTTCTCGTTCATTGCTGATCCTCGAAGATGATGTAGCGGTTCGTACACTTCTCTACGACTTCCTCATCGGTCATCCCCTCGCCAAGCATCAACCTGAGCTTTTCCATGAGGATAACGCCTAGCCCCCCAAAGGCCATGAAGATGTTTTCCTCGGCCTTCTCGTGGAACGCAGAGGGGATGTATATCCCGACATTGTCGCCCTTGAACTTCTCCGTGACCACGTGGCGCGGGTAGGCTGCGGTGAGCAATGATCGCAGGTTGAACGTCTTGTCGGGGTATTGGGCAAGTTCATCCATCCCTTTGATGGACGCGGGCTCTGCAAGCCAGGCCTGAGAGAACATCGCCATGACTAGGCATATTTTCCCAGCATCAGTCGGAAGCATGATCTTGCCGTCGAGGACATACTCGTAGCCCTGCCCCGTGATGGGGTTTTCCTCGATCCAATCCATAGAGCAGATCACGCTCGCCTCGGAATCTAGTTTCCCGAGCGTGGCCATGGCGAAGAGCTTGTAGCTCTCAATCCACTCGTGATTGGCCCTGTCGATGTTCATTTCTTCCTTCCCTTTTTCGGGAAGACCACCGCGTCTATCAGCCCGTATTCCTTGGCCTCGCTCGGGCTCATGAAGTAATCCCTGTCGCAGTCCTTCTCTATCTGCTTGATCGTCCTACCCGTGTGGACCGCCAAGCGCTCGTAGACCATGAGCCTGACCCTGTCCATCTCCTTGGCCTGGATCTGGACGCTCGTATTGTCGCCCAGCGTCCCGCCCCATGGCTGGTGGATCATTATCCTCGAGCTTGGCAGCGAGAACCTCTTCCCCGGCGCTCCTGAAGCCAGCAAAATCGCCGCCGCCGAGCTGGCCTCGCCAAGGCAATACGTGGCCACGTCACATGAGATGGACTGCATCGTGTCGTAGATGGCCATCGCCGCGCCGACCTCTCCCCCGCCAGACATGATGTACATGCGGACGTCCTGATTCCCTAGGCTGTTCAGGTAGAGGAGCTGGGAGACCACCAAGATGGCGGAACTCTCCTCGATCTCGCCCCTAAGGAAGATGATTCTGTCCCGTAGGAGGCGGGTGATGATGTCGTACATCCTGTCGCCACGGGGCGTGGACTCGATGACCAGCGGAAGGGACTCTTCAAGGCCCATTCGCTTCCTAGTTTAGCAAATTTGGAGAAATCTGACATCTCCAGACTTGCAAGGGAGCCTTTCTTCTCCCGATGCGTTTCCGCAACCATCCCGACCAGTTGTTGGAATGGATTCTCCCGTGGAATGAACCACGCTCCGTTCTATGGTTGTCCTTG
>Ga0172366_10002298_pt1 | contig 14939 bp, 18 predicted proteins | sample LakKivSesite69cm_FD_114533 | JGI IMG/M metagenome (GOLD analysis project Ga0172366, IMG submission 114533) | Sediment microbial communities from Lake Kivu, Rwanda - Sediment site 69cm | ecosystem: Environmental > Aquatic > Freshwater > Lake > Sediment | place: Rwanda: Western Province, Lake... | reverse complement strand
GGCGGCAATGTTCGGAAGCGCCCTGACGCTTGCAAGTTTTATGAAATTCATCCATGCCACCTTTCTGGGTCAGCAATCTAAAGAAATTGCAGGCAGGAAAATTCGAGAAGTCTCCTGGCTCATGGTGATGGCTCAGGCTATTCTGGCGGCACTTTGTGTAGGTTTTGGTTTATTTGCAAAGGGATTTGTCCTCAAACCGTTCATTGAACCGGTGGTAGAAAATATATCTTTTATTGGTTTCTGGGAGCCCGTTCTTGCGACCATATTGCTCATAATCGGTCTTTTGTCGGTGCAATCATCTATTTTCTGGGACGCCCCGGTTCGCTCAGGGAGAGTGAAATCTTCGCTGGCGGCGAGATACTGGATAAAGGACACGAGGTCAGCGGGGCGGATTTTTACCGAACCGTTCAGGAGATGGGTCTTTTAAAATCCATATATCAAGGGGCGGAGAGAAAAATCTTTGACATATACGAGGTGGGGAAGAGTCTTGTGTTTTCTCTGAGTCATGTCTTTCAGGAACTTCATACCGGCATTCTTCCGACGTATCTCATCTGGGCTCTCGCGGGTCTTGTGATTCTGATGATAATTTTCTGCAAGGGGGTGCTGTAAGAGTATGGAATATATTACCCTGACCGAAGCCGACCAGTTGATACCCCTTCTGGTATTTATGATAATTGGCTCCATTGTGGCTCTTGAAATCGATGACATGCTTTCTTCCGTTATTGCCATTGGAGCCGTCGGCGTGGGTGTAACGATAAGTTTTCTCATCCTGAAGGCGCCTGACTTGGCAATTACGCAACTGGTTGTGGAGATTCTATGCCTCATTTTACTCGTCCGCGCCACGATTAAAAGGGAGATGCGATTTCCCCGGAAACACGCAGATTATCTCAGAATCATATCCGCCCTTGTGCTGATTTTCCTGTTTTTGGTTTTCTCCTATTCTGCACTCATGGGGCTTCCGCCTTTCGGAATGCCCATTATGAAAGTGGCAAGTGAATATATCGCCCGGGGAATCCATGAAACCGGCGCGACCAATATGGTGGCGTCTGTTATCCTCGATTACAGGGGATATGACACCCTGATTGAGGCATCCATCTTATTTACGGCGGTTCTCGGCGTGTCCGTGGTTCTACGAAGTGTGGGGAGAATAAGAAATGAGAAATCCTAAAAAAGGAATGACCCTTATTGTCAAGGAAGTGACCCGTCTCACGGTCGGGCTGATATTCCTTTTTGGAATATACATCATGCTTCACGGGCATCTTACACCGGGTGGCGGATTCGCCGGCGGGGTTATTGTGGCACTCTCCTTTATCCACATGGTTCTGGCGTATGGGGGAGATTTTGCCACGAAAAAGATGAACAGCAGGATTGCGACAATTCTGGAAAGTCTCGGCGGGCTGATGTTTCTGTCTTTGGCGCTACTTGGACTTATTTTCGCCGGCGTTTTCTTTCTCAACTTACTGCCCAAGGGGATGCCGTTTGAGCTTAAAAGCGCCGGAATTATTCCCCTTTGTAATATTGCCATCTGCATCAAGGTTGGCGCCGGACTCTTTCTTGTTTTTACTCTTCTGACCATGTTTAAACCAGGGGGTGACAAATGATTTATTTTTTATGTTTTGTTCTATTTTGCGTGGGACTCTATGGTATCCTTGTTAAAAGGAACCTGATAAAGATTATTATTGGGATGAGCATCCTTGATTATGCCTCATATCTCTTCCTTGTTCTTGTCGGGTTCCGCATGGAGGGGAGAGCCCCCATTTACGATAAGGCGCAGGAAGTCAAAAACATGGTGGACCCCATTCCACAGGCGCTTGTCTTGACCGCAATCGTCATCGGGCTTGCCGTCCTTGCCCTCATGATTTCAATTGCCGTTAGACTTTACGAAAAATATGGGACCTATGATATAACCGAGATTCGCAAGCTGAGAGGATAAAATATGACCCGTTTGTTGCCATTCTTTATTGCCCTTCCTCTTGGGTGCGCCTTTTTGGTGAATCTCTTTAAAAACAAAAAGGCGGCGGATGTGCTTGCCAATCTCTGCACCTTTATATTGCTCGTATTATCCCTTGCAACGATTTCCATCGTCAAGGCACACGGAATCGTCGTTTACAAGGTTGGGAACTGGATTCCACCAATCGGCATCTCCATGGTGGTTGACGGGCTCACGGTTTTCCTTCTCGTGACGGTCAATCTGGTTTCCTTTCTTTCATCCCTGTATTCCATTGATTATATGGAGAAATATACTGCCAAGCCGAAGTTTTATTCCCTGTTTCTTTTAATGCTTACGGGCATGAACGGATTGATTGTAACGGGTGACCTTTTTAACATGTTTGTCTTTCTGGAGCTCGCCGGTGTGGCAAGCTATGCCCTTGTTGCATTCGGCACGGAAGCCGAGGAATTAGAGGCGTCCTTTAAATATATGATTTTAAGCTCACTTTCCGCCTCATTTGTTCTTCTCGGGGTGACGATGATTTATTCCTATACATCAAGTCTGAACATGGCGGATGTTGCTTTAACACTTGCCCAGAAATCCTCCAGCCCAGATGTCACCATCCTCTTCATTGCCGTTCTTTTTCTGATGGGATTCGGATTGAAGGCGGCGATAGTTCCCTTTCATCCCTGGCTGCCGGATGCCCATCCCTCTGCACCAGCGCCTATTTCCGCCATGCTCTCCGGTGTTCTGATAAAGGCGCTCGGCATCTATGCCATGCTGAGGGTCTTCTTCTGCATCCTCGGCGCCAGCCCGCTTTTCCTTGAAACCCTTTGCATACTTGGCATCCTTTCCATGATTGTCGGTGTTCTCCTCGCTATCGGACAGTGGGATGTCAAAAGACTGTTTGCCTATCACTCCATCAGCCAGGTAGGGTATGTGCTCCTCGGCATTGGTTTGGGAACGCCTCTCGGGATTCTGGGCGGACTTTTTCATCTGTTTAATCACTCCATGTTCAAATCTCTTCTGTTTCTCAATTCCGGCAGTCTGGATTATGCCGCAGGGACGCGTAATCTGAAGGAGATGGGTGGACTCAAGGATGCGATGCCAGTTACGGAAAAAACCAGCCTTGTGGCATCTCTGTCCATATCAGGTATTCCGCCGTTCAATGGTTTCTGGAGCAAGTTGTTCATCATTGTGGCATGCGTTCAGGCAAGACATCCGGGATATGCACTCTGGGCTATCATCGGAAGCCTGCTCACCCTTTCATCCTTTATGAAGGTTATGAGATATGCCTTTTATGGAATGCCGAAGAAGGCTTATGCGTCGCTGAAAGAAGCTCCATCCAGCATGCAGGCGGCGATGATAATCCTTGCTATCATCTGTCTCTTGGGCGGGGTGCTCCTTTTTCCATTATTCCGGAACGCCCTCCTCCAGCCTGCCGTGGATGTTTTGCTTAATGGGAAAAACTATGCAACCATTGTTTTTTCCCAGCTGAAGTGATTCTTCAGTGCGCCTTAGGCGTACTGACGGAGATGACCCGATGAGACCCAAAATCGTCATTTTTTCCATCTGTATGGTCACGTGGCTGGCATTAACCTGGTCTCTCATGTGGCTGAGTGTGCTTGCCGGGGTGCTGACCTCTCTCTTCATCGCTTTTTACACCTGTGATATGTTCAATCCACGCTTTTCCACAGCCCGTCTATTCTCTCGCATCCTCTGGTTCCTTTACTATATCCCCGTTTTCCTCTGGGAATGCGTAAAGGCAAACTTAGACGTCGCCTACAGGGTGGCACATCCCTTCGTGCCGATCAAGCCGGGCATTGTGAAGATTAAAACAGAAATTAAATCAGATCTGGGTTTAACCTTTCTCGCCAATTCCATCACCCTTACGCCGGGAACCATGAGCGTGGATGTGGATAAGGAAAATGGATATCTCTATATTCACTGGATTGCCGTTAAGGATAAGGAAATTGAAAAGGCAAGCAGGATTATTTTAGGCAGGTTTGAACCCATCCTGAGGAGGATATTCGAATGAGGGCGATTCGCTGGCTCCTGGGACTCCTGTTTTTGGCTATGATTGTTACGTGGATTCTGATATCTCCTCCCTTGAGCTTTTTGATACGCTGTTTTTATATCATCTTATTGTGCGGCATTCTTTGTTTGTATCGAATTCTAAGAGGACCCACGGCGGCAGACAGGGCTGTCGCCATAGACACCCTTGGAATCCTGATTGTCGGGTTCTGTGCTATTCTATCACTGAGCACTGGCAGGTCGTGGTATCTGGACATTGCCATTGCCTGGGCTCTGCAGAGCTTTATTGGAGTCCTCGCCTTGACAAAATTTCTTGAAGGCAGGTCGTTCGATGATTGAGATTGTGAAAATCCTCCATTACGCCGGATATGGTTTTGTTGTCCTGGGAGTCCTTTTTGATTTCTTTGGCTGTCTGGGACTGATACGTCTGCCAGACGTTTATAACCGTCTTCAGGCGGCGACAAAATGCGTTACCATGGGGACATGCAGTATTATGTTTGGCGTTCTTCTTATCTCAGGACTCGGTTCGCAGGGGATAAAGGCGGTCTTTGTCATCATCTTTTTAATTCTGACCGCCCCGACCTCCGCCCATGCCCTCTCAAGGGCGGCACATATTGCGGGCGTTCCCCTCTGTAAGAGAAGCGTTTGCGACTATTACAGGGAGGATAAGGTCTTGCGTCCGGAACAAATGAGTGCGGAGGAGGAAAAGTCATGAAATATCCCAAATTAAGGGAACTTGGAGAGGCAATTCGGGCACTCATCAAAGGACCCTATACCACTAAATTCCCCTTTGAGCCGCATACGCCTCCAAAGAAATTCCGCGGCAAGCCGATTCCAGATGACGATTATTGCGTCGGTTGCCTGGCGTGTTCCGAGGTCTGTCCTCCCGATGCTATTGAGGTTGTGGATGACCCGGAAAAGGGCATAAGGAAAATATACCGCTATTATGACCGCTGTATCTATTGCGGGCAGTGTGAGGCAAATTGCATTACGGAAAAGGGAGTGCGGATGAGCAATGAATATGACCTCGCCGCCTTTGATAGAAAACAGCTCCGCTGTGAACAGGAATTTGAGCTTGTCCTTTGTGAAAAATGCGGAGCCGTCATCGGGGCAAAAAAGCATCTCTTGTGGCTTGTGAGAAAATTAGGTCCCCTCGCTTATGGAAATTTCCCCCTCCTCTTGACCGCGCAGAAAGAACTGAAGGCGCTGATGCCGGATATTTCTCCTTCCATTTATCCATTGCCCGAATCGCCGCCCACCGTCCGCAGTGACGTCTTTCGCATCCTCTGCCCCAGATGCCGTCATGAGGCATTGATTTTTGACCAGTATGGACGTTGAACACATCAGCCGGTTAAAGGGAAACATTGTGCTCGTGGGCGTGGGCAACGCCATGCGGGGGGATGATGGGGCGGGTCCGGCACTTATCAGGGAATTAAAAGCGCAAGTGGGAGATGAGCATCCCCGCATCACGATGATAGATGCGGGGGAGGTTCCGGAAAATTTTTTGATGGACATTGTTGCGCGGAAGCCGGATGTGATTGTGTTCATTGATGCGGCTGATTTTCACGCTCCGCCCGGTGCAACAAGACTCATTGAATCCAACGAAGTCCATGGGGGCGGACTCTCCACTCATAATGCCTCCCTTAAATTATCAATGGATTTTCTCCGCATGGAAACTAAATCCGACATCTTGCTCTTGGGGATTCAACCGGCGCATACCAGACTCGGTGAAGGGATTTCGGAGCCGGTCAAAAATGCGATTGAAAATGTCTTAAATTTTCTCATGGAAAATATCAGCAATGCATGAACTTGGTTTAGCCAGAGACCTGTTCGAAATCATTTGCAGAAAAGCCAGTGAGGATAATCTGAAAAAGGTCAGGAAGATTGTTCTTCGGCTTGGAGAGGCATCGGGCATTGATGAGGCGTATTTGAGGCACAGTTTTATAGACCACATTTTCCCCGGCACAATGGCTGAAGGCGCGGAGATGGTTTTCATACATGAGCCGCTGAAGGCAACGTGCCGGAAGTGCAACAAAGAGGTTCAGAAGTCTGAAGATTTCTCACTCTCCTGCCCGTTCTGCGGCAGTTACGATGTGGTAATCACCCACGGCAAGGATGTACTTATTGAAACTGTTGAAGGTGATTAGTGATATTTGTGCCTCAGCACTATATCTCATGTCAGTAGATTCACACCACCCGCGCCGGAAACCACCAGCCTTGCCCCATCCGGTGAGATTAACCTTGCAGATTGCACACCTGCGGGAATGATGCCCGTTTCGCCCGGCATGAGCGTCCATAAAATCTCATTGTCCACAATGTCCATAATGTCCACATGACCCTGGACGCAGTGGATAACGCGGACAGTTTCTCGCAGTTCATGCAGTTCGAGCGTTCCTGAAAATTCCCACCTCTCAATCCTGTAAGCTGGACAGTCGATAATAATCTCCCGCTTCCCGCACGGCATCTCCGTCACTTCCGGAACGAGATATGGGTTTTCCCTCCAGTCAAAATTCATCACCCGCCTTGCTTCCTCAATATGGAGAGGGCGCCTTTTCCCATTCGCGACCCTGTCGTAATCATAAATGCGGAATGTGGAATCAGAGGGCTCCTGAATCTCCAGCAACATCACCCCCTTCAGGAGGGCGTGAACCGTGCCCGGCGCAATGCGCACGCAGTCGCCACTTTTTACAGGGATGCGGCGCAGGGTGGAAAGTATAAAGCCATCCTCAAGACGGCGCAAAAATTCCTCCATAGTTGTCCCTTTTTGAAATCCCCACAATATGGCGCCGTCGGCATTGCTTTCAAGAACGACCCAGGTCTCATCCTTGCCGGAGTGAGCTGGGAAATATTTCATGCAGGATTCCTGGTCGGGATGCACCTGCACACTGAGGTCATCATGGGCGTCAAGAATTTTCACAAGGAGGGGAAAGCAATCAGTCTTGTTCCACGCAGTTCCAATGAGGTATTTCCCCCAGAGACGAACCGCCTCAGTAAGCGACTTGTCCTTAAGGGCACCATTGGCAATCAGTGATGCGCCCTCTTTCAAGTCCGCCACCTCCCACGATTCACCAATGAGTCGGGCAGGAGGAAGCGCTTTCCCGAACAAATCTTCCATCCTGCGCCCGCCCCAGGGCTTTTCCTTGAAGATGGGGCGGCACTTCAGAGGATAGGGGAGTGGATTTGGCAAAGGCATGGTTTATTCAGCCCTTCGCAAAAGAGTTGCACCACAGAGGCACAGAGAACACAGAGAATTATAAAGAAAAGAGGATATTCAAAAATCTCTGTGCACTCTGTGTCTCTGTGGTGAGTCTTATGTTCTTTATAGTTTTTTAATAAACTTTTCACTGCAATCGCGCGCAATGCAGAGCACATATTCAATGTCCGCTGACTCAATGCCATAGTGCGTTACAAGGCGGATGGGATAGTGACCCGTCCCGATGATGATGCCCTTTTCCGCCATGAAGGGGACAAAGACTTCGCGCAGTCGCTCATCAAGCTCGATGAAGACCATGTTGGTCTGAGAGCCGGGCGGTTCAAGGCGGAAACCCGGAATCTCCGTCAGACCTTCTGCAAGACGCTGGGCATTCTCATGGTCCTCCTCAAGACGCTCCACCATCTCCGTGAGGGCGACAATCCCTGCGGCGGCGAGAACGCCCGCCTGACGCATCCCGCCGCCCAGCACCTTCCGCCACCGACGTGCCTCTTTGATGAACGCCGCCGTTCCGCATAACATTGACCCCACCGGCGCCGCAAGCCCCTTTGAGAGACACACAGTCACGCTGTCATAGTATTTCGCAATCTCCCTCACGTCAATTTTCTGCTTCACCGCCGCATTGAATATACGCGCCCCATCCAGATGGGTTGCAAGACCGTGCCGCCTTGCCAGCGCATTCGCCTGCGCCTGATAATCAAGAGGCAGAGACTTTCCCGCCTGAGTATTCTCAAGGCATAGCAGGCGGGTGCGGGCAAAGTGAAAGTCGTCGGGTTTGATGACCCCCTCCACCTTTTTCAAATCCAGCGTGCCGTCAGGTTCGAAATCGATGGTTTGTGGTTGAACGCTCCCAAGTGCCGCCGCCCCGCCGCCTTCATACATGTAAGTGTGCGCAACGTGCCCAACGATATACTCATCACCGCGTTGACAATGGGTCATGATAGCCAGAAGGTTGCTCTGTGTGCCGCTTGAAACAAAAAGCGACGCCTCCTTGCCGATTTTTTCCGCGGCGAGGGCTTCAAGTCTATTCACCGTTGGGTCTTCACCATACACATCATCCCCCACCTCCGCCGTCGCCATCGCCTTGCGCATGGCGGGCGTCGGCAGGGTCACCGTATCACTGCGCAGGTCAATTCTTCTCATTTCTGTTCCCAATAAAAAGTAGAATTTTCATTTATCTATTATGGATATTGTTGCCAGACGGAATTTGCCGATGTTGGTAGACTCAGACGTTGAATCCGAATATCTTGCTTGCTGGATGAATCGCCTCTGACAATCAAGACTACATTATTTGTTTCATCAACGGAGTAAGGATAATTAGCGGCATCATATGTGGCTACATATATTGTAGGTGTTCCAAAGTCAATCTGCTTTATAATGCTGCCGTTTTGAATATCCAGAAATGTCACCATATTATTGAGCACGCACCATAACTGGGTTCCATCGGGACTACGCTTTAAGAATTTTGCATAAGTCCCAAGATTCCATGATGTAATCAGACTAAAAGTGTCCGTTGTCCTCAAATCAATCCCAACCGATTGAAAGTGAGAGTGGAAGAGTTTGGTTTTATCAGGAGATATTATTAAACCTAAAGGAGTGTTGGGATGCAAGCCGAATGAAGATTGCAGGCATACCGATGGGAAATGAGAAACATTGTAGATACCCATTATCATGGGACTGACACGTTCCGTGATGTAAAGCAACTCACCATCCATAGTTGGAGAAACAATGGGCTGCTCATAAACCATGTTCATTACCGTATCGAGAATTGTGCCGGTTTGGGAATCAATAATTACAAGAGGCGTAAACCCTGAACCTTCAATATAATCCATTGTTAATATTAATTGTCCGGTTCGAAGAGGAATCAATTCTTCCGGGCCTTCCGTGTATGTCTTGGATTGCACAACGGAGAAACTGGGAAGGTCAATCCAGTAAAGTTTCTTTTCACTTTTAACGCTGGCGTAAAGATAGCCTGTGTCATCTAAACAAGTCAAACGCGAAACACTTGCAGGCATTGTGATAGCTCCTGACTCACTTCCGTCGGACAATGGGAAACGGTATATTGTATTTCCTATCGTGTAAAAACCATATCCCGCGCGGCTCACAGCGATGTCCCCTACTTCTTGCTCAAGCACAATATTGATATGATAATCCTCAAGCGGGATTAGATATATAGTTCCAATATTCGTGTCCTGTTTTGATGTTACAGAAATCCCGTTTACAGTCTTGGGCATAAAGTAAGTATGTTCGATGGTTATGGATTGACTGCCAGGGTCTTGATATATGGTTCCCTGACCATTAGCCTGCACTTTTTTGCTGATGAATAGACCATCCCGCATGAAATTAACCGTGGCATTGGGAACAATACGCCGTGTGAGATTATCGCGGACTGTAAAACTTATTGTGCCTCTCTTCGTTGATAAATAGATAATGCCAACGTCTACGATCTGACCTACTGTTACATTCACCGTGAAAGATACTGATACATACTCCTCCTTCGTCACATAAAGGGTTAGCTCTCCTTGGGTGAAAAGACCCTCAAAATATCCATTATTATCTGTTGAATATCCCCCACTCAATCCTCCGACATGCGCTTGCGGTATTGCAAGGTCGGTGTCCCTGTCCCTGATATGCCCTGAAACGCGGCCCTGGTTAATATCAGCAAATGTTTTGTGTAAAGAAAAAACCACCATGAGGATTAAAAAAAAACTTTGTATAATCCTATCTTTATGTAACTTGTCACCGGCACTATTGTTATCGAAAATGGAATTCATAATTCTTTGTCTCCTTCGTTATTATTTCACCAATATGCAGAATATTTGACCATGATGGCCGATACTAATAATATTCAATTAATATTCATTTCTCTGTTTTTTGCAATATATTTATTGCCGCATCCTTGTGCACCATTATGGTCAGCATCTTGAGCCGGACAAAATCTTCGTGGTAAAACATATAACCCGGTGCAATGCCATTTCGTGCCTGCGAGGCGGAATCCTTGATCAGATACCACTCCTTTCCACCTTTCTCCATATATCCGACTGAATGGACTGCATGGTCATCGGTTGTGCTTTCGTTGCTGAAGCGCAACTGGCGTGCGCTTTCATCGATATATTCAGACGGTATATCAAACGTTGGCACGACGGCGACATTCAGCGGCGGATAAAATCCCGGCTCGGAATTATCTCCCACGAGGCAGAGGGATAATCCCTTTCGCACCGCGCTTTTTATGATTCCCATGAAATCGTCAAGTGGGATGTTGTAATAATCAGCACTGTGCCACCAGTTGTCCGTGACGGGATATTCAATTTTTTGGTGAAATGGCTTTTCCATGAGCGAGATGAAACACACATAGTCATCGAGATTCAATTTGAGAACGTCTCTCAAATACTCCTGCGGCGTCATCTCCCTTCCATCAACTTTGAACTTTGCCGGCGGTGAGCCGATGTAAGCATTCATTATGGATTTAATGGTTGCCAGAACGACCTCCTCATTCCATGCGCCGGATTCTTTAACCGAGGCAAGATAGGTCTTCATCTCCGCCATCATCTTTGTGTCATTGAAGAAGTCCTGACCCGGCTTCATGCCCGGGTAAGCATCAGACGGAACCACACCATACGTCCTCCAGATGCGAAGCGTAGCGTTCGGCTGTGAGCCACGTTCAAATGCGGACTCGCCACGCTCGCGCACAAATCGTCGCGCCTTCTCAACAAATTCCCAATAGACCGTGAACATATCGGAGAGTTTGACCTTCCGCCCGGTGAGCCTGTAAGTCTCTGATTCAAAAAACGACGTTGAGGAGAATGACCAGCATCCACCGGTCAGGTCTTGCGACAGGGGAGGCGTGTGCCAAACTTGCGTGAACTGACTGGGCGAGGTTGGCAGGTCCATGCCTGTGAAATCCATTTTGAATTCCCGTTTCTTCGGCTCCTCCTTCTTCTCTGCCTGCGCCGCCCGCTCCTTGAGATGCTCTAAGAAGGCATCTTTTTTCTCGCGGAACACTCCCTTGTCTCTCTCTCCGCCGCCTGCGATTAGCGATTGTGCGGAGAAAAAAAGTCCGCATATAATTACGCATGATATAGATAAGTTCATCCCGCCCCTCCTTCTGCAATTTATATTTGGCATTCATCCGCAACGTCAAACGTCCCATCATCTTTTAGCCGTATGACGCGAAGGTCGAGATGGTCACCGTGAATCACAAGCTCGCAGAAATGAGAAAACCGCACTGCCGTACCATTAAACCTGTCGTCAAACTTGCGGTGTTTTTTGTCGATGTCAAGCCTGTGCCGCGGACCTCCGCCCCCACCGGAGACTATGAATATTTTACCCCTCTTTTCAAATTTCTCGTAAGAATGGCAATGCCCTGAAAAAAAGAGAGCGGTCTTTTTGCATTTTAGGAATGGTTCGGCGAAATCACGCTCCACATCCTTGCTGGGGGAGATGACTTTGCTGTTTGTGTATGGCGGATGATGACAGCAGACTATAATAACAGAGATATTATCATCCGCCTCCATCTTTTTCAGCGTTGCGGCATACCACTCCTTCTGCCTCAGGTTGTCATCGCTTTTTAAATCTGAAAAATTGCTGTTAAGCATGATGAAGCCAACCCTGCGATAGGTGAAAGAATACCAAAGACTTTTCTCCAGCACCGGAAATCGCTGGCGGATGTTTCTCAGGGCGTGTTTGTTATCACCGTAATAATCATGGTTGCCCATGACGGGAAAGATGGGGATTTGTGCCTTCCTGACAGGTTCAATGTCATTGTCAAAATACTCCCAGTGACTTTTGGAGGCGGCGCGCACGGTCAGGTCGCCGAGATGCAGGATGAATGCCGGATGTCTCCTTGCCATTTCGGTGGCAAGAAGCCGTGTGGCTTCCACGTTCCGCTCTCGCCAGAATTCCCAGTGGCTTGTATGCTGGGTGTCGCCGATAATAATGATGGAGGTGGATACCTTATCAATGGAGCGAATGTCCGGATAAACAGGCACCGCAGGTGTGGTGTATGAGAGCAGGAGGCATAGAACAATAACGGTTGATGTAATCCAGAGTCTCATGTTTGACAGCGCCTCAAAATTTTATCAGCCCCACACCGATGATGAAAATGAACTGCGCCAGGATAATTTTACCAATCATAGCCACGGGATAGGTTGTGGCGTAAGCAATGTAGGTCTCGGAGGATTTGCTCAGGTCGTGAGCACAGACGAGCGTGGCGGGCTGGGTCTGCATTCCGCTTGTTGCGCCCATTGCCTGCACCGCCGTCCCGCGGGCAAAATAATAAATTAAAAAAAGCGAGATGAGGGTTGAGAGGGATGTCGTCCCCGCTCCAAGCAGGAACAGTTTCCACCCTGTTGTGGATAGTGCTCTGAAGAAGGCACCGCCCGCACTCACGCCCACACCGGCAAGAAAGAATAAAAGCCCAACATGACTCAATGCCTGATTTACCTCAAGCGGAATTGACCAGACAAATGGTCCGCTCCGGCTTATGCGTCCCAGAATCAGTCCCACAATCAGGGGACCGCCTGCAAATCCCAGGGAAATGGTATTGCCTCCGGGTGTTGGAATTGGAATCATACCCACAATCACTCCAAGACTGATGCCCAGAGTCAGTGCGGTGTAATCAATCTCTGCAAGTCCCCGCACCGAATCCCCGAAAAACTTCGCCACCGCCTCCGAGTTCTCCACCGGCATCACAACAATCAGGCGGTCGCCAATCTCGAGTGTCATTTCCGGCGAGGCAACAAATTCCACGTCCGCCCGCCTCAGGCGGGTAATCTGGGCGCTGAACTTGCGGTCAAGTCCCAGCTCGCCGATTGTCCTGCCCATCACATCGCGGCTGGAAACCATAATGCGGCGCATGTCAATCTCTGAGCGGTAAACCTCAAGATGCTCATCCGATTCGGTGCCAAAGTAATCCTTCGCCTTTTCAATATCATCGGGCGTCCCCACTGCAACAACCACATCTCCATTCTGGAGGACGGTATATTTGTTAGGGACAAAGACCCTCTCACCGTGGCGGATGCGTGAAATCATGACGCCAGCGTTTTGCCGAACGGCAAGCTCGCCGATGGCTTGGTTGAAGAGCGCGGGATTTGTAATCTCAAAATTGCGGACGGTGAGTCGCGGTGCCCTTGCCGTCTCTTCCGCCTCTGCCCGCCTTTCACGTGGCATGTCTTTGTAAATTCTAAAAAAATAATTGAAGAATACGATGCCGCACATAACGCCGAATGGGTAGGCGACGGAATACCCGACGGCGGCATCCGCAGGATTGGACACGCCTGAGCGGGTTATATTCTCCGTCAGAGCGGCGAGTGCCGGCGTGTTAGTCAGGCTTCCACAAAACACGCCTGCAACCTGTCCGAACGGCAGGCGCAAGAGTGTGCCCACCGCAAACGTGAATAAAGCGCCGCACAGAAGGGCAAGCACAATCGCCAGATTGAAACGCAATCCGCGCCGCCGGAATGAGTCAAAAAAACCCGCCCCACTGGTAAGACCCACCACATACACGAACAGAACCAGCCCAACGTCGCTGACCTCTTTCGCAATCACAAGCGGTTGAGTGCCTTGCGGCTGCCATCCTCCAAAGAAAAGCCCCACAAACAGAACCGCCGCAATCCCCAGACTGAATCCGCGGTACCTTATCTTCCCTATGAGATACCCGATGCCGATTACCATGAAGAGAAGCAGTGGTTCGCTCTGGAGAAATATTTGCCGCAGGGCTGACATCGCCCCCGCCCTCTTTCAGAAAATTTATCGCATCATTTTTTTATATACGGTTCAAGAAGCGCTACCCAGCGCTCATATCCCGCGGGGGTGAGATGCACACCGTCTTTTGTGCAATCACTCCGCAACTTACCTGATTCGTTCACGAGGGCGGAATGGGTGTCAATATAGTTGACGCCGCGTTTTTTTGCGATTCTTTTGATGACTACGTTATATCTCTTCACGGTTTTATTATGCTTTGCGAAATTGCCGCCCGTCGGCAGGATGGACTGGAGGTAAATGACGCAGTCGGGGCAACGCTCCTTGATTTTTGCCACGAGATTATCATAATTCCGCCGCCATTCCTTTATTTTAGATTGTGCCTGAGGCCAGATAATATCATTCGTTCCTATCATCATGAAAAGTTTTGAAGGCTTCAAATCATAGACAGAGACCTCTATCCGGTCAAGCACGCCTGCGAGGTGGTCTCCGCCAATGCCGCGATTGATGACGTGCCTCCCGGGGAAGTATTTATCCAGCGGGAAGCCCTCTGTGATAGAATCTCCGACGAAAACAATCCCGCCCGGAGATTGCCTTGGCGTGTCCGCAAGGAATATCTTCATGCGATTTTCCCAGTACTGGCCATGTTCATTTTTCACGGGAGTCACCTTTTTCACCTCCGGGGCTAAGGTTTGATGCGCCTTATTTTCAGGTTTGCCAATGAAACACCCTGAGATAACAAGGCAAAGTCCAGCGCAAACAGAAAACCGTTTCATATTCCATGCTCCATTTAGTTTTACGGTTGAAATGGTTTTTTTATTTCATCATTGCGCAATGTCCGCAATCAAAATCATGAGCAGTTTGTATAATTTTCGCATTTACATTGTTCATCTGTGATGATATTTCCCTCCTCACTTTCAGGATGGGGAGATTTATGGAGTTTCGCGAAAAGATTGTTAGTTTCTTCGGTCTCAGGCGGAGCATCGTCGGTATTCTGTCCGTTGTTATTCTTGTTGAGATGGGCGAGAGGATGGCGGAGCGCTTCCTCCCGATTTACATCATGGC
>Ga0172366_10002297_pt1 | contig 14943 bp, 11 predicted proteins | sample LakKivSesite69cm_FD_114533 | JGI IMG/M metagenome (GOLD analysis project Ga0172366, IMG submission 114533) | Sediment microbial communities from Lake Kivu, Rwanda - Sediment site 69cm | ecosystem: Environmental > Aquatic > Freshwater > Lake > Sediment | place: Rwanda: Western Province, Lake... | reverse complement strand
TTCGATGACCTGGGCGTTCAATCCGAGGCGAGAGAAGCGGCCTACTTTGCTGTGCTCGCGAACGAGTTCATTCACGGCAACTATTCGAATCTGCCGAATGCCACAGGTGCCAAATCCAAGGCGATCTTAGGGTCCATGTGCTACGCCGGGCTTTCCCGCGCGACACGATGAAGCTCTAGATGATCTGAAGCGGCTCCAGTGCCCCGAGAATCATAGCTGCTGGCCAGTCACCTCATAGAAGCGAATCGATCCAGAACCATGTCCATCCCTTCATGTATGCAATTCTCCGTGTGACTACCTCAGCCCATGCGACTTGTGAGACTTGTCAGCCTCCGGATCGCCTTGAGTTTCTCTCTGTCGCCAATCCTAGCCCTGTCCAGCGCATCCATCAGCATGTTTGTCACATCGTCCATCCTTCTCCTGTTGACCGGGTATGGAATGCCATCCTTCCCACCAAAAGAGAACGAGTACTTTACGGGGTCCCTACGCCCGACTCTCGCATCATAGACCACCTCGGCGACCATGGCGAGCGCTCTCACAGTGCTCGGACCTATGCCCTTGATGTGGAGCAGCTCCTCATAGTTCCCAGGCCTCAGCTCGTAAGCCGCTTCAAGCGCTTTCCAGTTGACCTTGCTTTCGACTGCCACTTTGTAGAATGTCTTATCGCTAGCATCCTGAACAGGTAGCCAATCAGCTAGCGATGTCTGATGCTGTGCTCGAACCGATGTCAAGTGTCTCTTCAACGACAGTGGACTTTCAGACACGAGGTCGACGCTGACTTTCCTGGCGTCATCGCTCTCATGAGCTGTCATGTCAAGCACATTGTCAAGAACGATGTCCCCCACTATACCAGTGTGCGGTTCCTCGACGAAGCTCTTGAGGTTACCATCAGTCCAGTGGTACCTGCGTGCTGACTTCAGCCTCGCATTCATGCCCTGCTGAACGACGGTCCAAGAGCCTGACTGCGTGAAGTAGAAAACGTGATGGTATATCTGGTAGCCCGCCTGAATCGCGCAGGTATCTACCTTCGCGGCCATCCTCGAGGCGTACGTTAGTTTCGTTGGATCGGCTCGCGAGAAGCTTGGCAGCTCGCAGGTCTCTTCGATCTCCCTCGGTGCGAACCTAGACCTCCTCCCCTTCCCCCCCGCCCCCCGAACCCCCACCAATGTCCCGTTGAGCGCGTCCTTCACCACAGATGATGTGACGGTCGTGCTGCCGCTCGAGTCCCAATCATAGCCCAGGACGTTTGAGAGGGCCTGAAACCAGACCGGGTCGGACAGTCTTCTGATTATCTCGTCTGGACCCTTGTCGATCCAGATCGCGGTCATTATGGCCTGGGATAGTGGCTTCATCCTTGATACGAGCCAACTGGGCGCTCGTCCAGGGTGGAGCCTAAGCTCAAAGGTTCCCGACCTCCTCATGGAATCAGCCTCAGCGGGGGACATTAGCGGGTGCACACGAAAGCATCATGTCGGGGTTCTTGGCGTGATTTGTCACTGCCGGGCACCTTAATATCGGAGAGGGTCAGCTGAAAGTGGCCGCTCTTGACCGAAGTGATCAAGGTTGAACCGATCGCCCCTGACCCTGCAAGAATTGAAGAAGCCGCAGAGGTGATCAAGAGAGGCGGACTGGTCGCTTTCCCGACAGAGACGGTCTACGGATTAGGTGCCGATGCGTTCAACGAACCGGCCTGCAGGAGAATCTACGAGGCAAAGAAGAGGCCTTTGGACAATCCGGCGATTGTTCACATCGCCAGCCTCGATCAGCTCGGCAGCGTCGCGCGCGAGATCCCCGAAACTGCGCGCAGAGTTGCTGAGAGGGCATGGCCAGGTCCGTTAACAATTGTGGTCAAGAAAGCGGGCTCACTACCATCCACTCCGACAGGAGGTCTGGACTCGGTAGCGATCAGAATGCCAGCACATCCGGTCGCCTTGCAGCTGATCGAAGCATCTGGCACTGCCATTGCTGCACCGAGCGCGAACCTCTCTGGAAGGCCGAGCCCTACGATGGCTCAACATGTAGTGTACGACTTGAGCGGAAGCATAGATGTGATCTTAGACGCTGGCGAGACCTTTTTTGGGGTGGAATCGACCATAGTTGATCTCACGAAGGACCAGCCGAATCTCCTCAGGCCTGGGCCGTTCACGGTGAAGGAAGTGGAATCAGTCCTAGGGTGCAAGGTCAATGTCTCACGCGCGGCAAGGGGTTGGGCTGAAGCCGAGGTCGCCATAGCACCAGGAATGAAGTACAGACACTACGCGCCGAAGACGAAACTCGTACTTGTCGACGTTGAGGGAGATCTTGATGCGCTGACGCACTCCACACTGTTCGTCGCGGATCGATACAGGGGGGCATCAGCAAAAGTCGGAGTTCTGTCCACTGACGAAACCGCGTCGGTCTACGCTCGGGAGGGATACGAGGTGCTGAGCTTCGGAACCAGAGCTAACCTGTTCACTGTCGCCAAGAACCTATACGCTGTGCTCAGAGAACTGGACGAGCTGGGAGTGTCCGTTGCTGTCTCTGAGTCGTTCGAGGAGAAGGGCATAGGGCTTGCGATAATGAACAGACTGAGGAAAGCTTCAAGCGTTGTGGTCACGTCTCTGTGATATCTCGACGCAGGATGCTAACTACTCACGATGCGCTCGACCCTATGGGTCGAAAGCGTCGGTCCTTTGGCAGCTGTGAGTCTGGACAGAGGCCGTCCCGCCCTCGCTCGAATGCGGTTGCGAGCCTTGAAAAGATTTATTACACCCTGATACGCTTTCCTCTACATGAGTTCTGGAAAGGTCAAGGATCCTGTTTGTGGTATGATGGTTGATCCGAAGACAGCAATCAAGCTGACGATAGATAACGAGACGTACTACCTCTGCTCTCAGCGCTGTGTGGAACAACTGAAGATCAGGAAGGGCAAGAGGTGAGGGCGATGTCCGGTGCGGGCAGCGGGAAGGAGCCCCTCCGGGAAAAGGAGATTCTGAGGTTGGGTAGCTGGACGTGCTACAGTTGTGGACTCGACCTAATGAGCAGGCTTAGGAGAGTCAAGGGGGTCACCGATGTATCAGGCAACTTCTTCACGAAGCAGCTCCTCATAGAGCACGAAGGAGCTGATATGAAAGAGATCGAAGCGATAATCAACAAGGCTGGGATGCAGGTCATGAATGAGGAGATGAGGTGAACACGGCCCGCGACGTCATATGCGGCATGTACGTCGATGAGAAGATCGCCGAATACAAGGCAGAAAGGAGGGGAAAGACGTACTACTTCTGCAGTCAAGAATGTTACAACGAATTCCTGAAGCCGGAGGTGGAGCTTCGCAGAATCAGGAATGAGTCGATCGTGGCAATCGGTGCTGCCGCTCTTCTCCTTGCGATCGAGTGGCTTCACATGCTTCCCGACATGCAGATGCGCTTGATTATGTTCCTGATCGCAACGCCCATCCAGTTCGGCATAGGGCTAGTCTTCTACAAGGGACTGTTGGACGCCATCAAGTCAAAGCAGGCCAACATGGATTCTCTGATTGCGGTCGGTACATCAGCAGCGTATGTCTACAGCGTAGTTGCCACCTTCTTTCCCGAAGTCGTCGCCAGCGTCCCCGGTGAAATGCCTCCCGTATACTTCATGGATCCTCCCTTGATCATTGGGCTGATACTCCTCGGCAGGTACCTAGAACACTCTGTCAAACAAGGTGCTTCTGAAGCGGTAAGCAGGCTCCTGGAACTGCAGCCGCCGACCGCGAGCGTGTACAAAGAGGGCAAAGAGGAACTTGTTCCCACAGAGCTTCTGAACGTCGGCGATGTTGTTGTCGTCCGTCCAGGTCAGAGGATCCCAGTGGACGGCACGGTGATCAGCGGTCAATCATCACTTGACCTTTCGTTGATCACTGGTGAATCTATGCCAGTGGACGTCGGAGTTGGGTCCGGTGCGGTGGCCGGTGCTGTCAATCTCACAGGGCTGCTCCACCTGAAGACATCGAAGCTAGTCGGCGAGTCAACTCTGTCCAACATTACTTCGATGGTGGAGGAGGCCATCCTCTCCAAGGCTCCTATCCAGAGGCTCGCTGATTCGATTGCAGCTCGTTTTGTCCCGGCAGTGATCGTGATCGCCTTGCTGGCATTCACTTTCTGGAGGTTCATGGCGGGGATGCCGCTGAGCTTCGCGCTGACGACTTCTGTCGCAGTATTGATCATAGCATGTCCGTGTGCCTTGGGTCTTGCCACACCTGCGGCGCTGACTGTCGGCGTTGCTAAAGCTGCCCAGTACGGCATCTTGATCAAAGGAGGCGAAGAGCTGGAGAGGGCAAGCCAAGTGAGGACTGTCCTAATGGACAAGACTGGCACCCTGACGGTCGGGCGCCCTGCTGTGACTGATGTGAAAGCGTTCTCGGGCATCTCAAGGAGCGAGACGCTTAGGATCGCGGCCTCTGCAGAGTATGGATCTGAACACCCGGTGGCCAGGGCCATCGCAGCAGAGGCTGAGCACGAGGGGATAGTCCCAACCCAGCCCTCATCGTTTGAGGCCCTTCCGGGATTCGGGATCAGCTCCGTCGTCGAAGGGAAACACGTCTTGATCGGAAACCAGAAGCTGATGGAGCAGCGAGGACTTCGGATCGGAACAGATGCCGTCGAGACAGTTGACTCAATAGAGCAGGAGGGCAAGACTGTCTTGGTTGTGGCTATCGAGGGTGGTGTCGCCGCAATACTCGCCGTTGCAGACCAAATTAGGGATAGGTCCCGGGAGGCGATCGACTTCCTCAACACGCTGAACGTGAAGACGGTGATGCTCACAGGCGACAACGCACGAGTTGCGAAGGCAGTCTCAAGCAAACTGGGGATAGATCAATACGTTGCCGAGGTTCAACCCGCTGACAAGTCCAGAGTCGTAGAGGAGTTCAAGGGAAGAGGCGAAGTCGTCGCCATGGCAGGAGATGGGATAAACGATGCACCTGCGCTGGCAGCCGCCGACGTGGGAATAGCGATGGGCGGAGGAACGGACGTCGCCAAGGAAACAGGAGGAATAGTCCTGATCAACGATGACCCGAGGGGGATAGGTGCTGCGATTCAAGCCAGCAGACTGATGTCTAGAAAGATCAAAGAGAACCTGTTCTGGGCTTTCTTCTACAACGTGCTCCTGATACCGGTGGCAGCCGGACTGCTGTACCCGTTCACAGGATGGCTGATGAGCCCGATACTGTCAGCCTTCGCAATGGCCACGAGTTCGATAACCGTCACCCTGAACTCGCTCTCGCTCAGGAACTACAAGCCAGACTACTTGAGGCACGGATCAAGTGTCGCGCCTGTCTGAGCCCCCCGTTGTTGCGCACCAGCTCACGGAGGTGGGGGCGGAGCGGGCTGTTTCCCACCCCTTCTTGCCACGAAGTACACGGCAATGCCTTCGACTAGCATTAGTCCGACCACAACAGCTAGGAACACGGTTTCAGATCCGAAGAGCTTTACTATTCCGAGATCACCGGTCGTGGTTCCGGCGCCGGCAACTGGGAATTTGATGAATTGTGAGGGCCTCGGGAATGAGTCATACAAGTACCACCAGTCATCATCGATGCGAAGGCCAATCGCGCCCGACGTGCCTAGTCCCAGCTTCGTGAGGGGAATCGAGGCTTCCAGAATGTTGCCATTGGCTACGGTTGCGTCCCCCTCATTGATCCAGTTCCAGTTCCAATCCTCTCCAGTCCCAGTGTACTGCGACAGGTCAACATATCCCTCTCTGGTACTGGACGTGCCGAATGAGAGTTCAATCTCGTAGTCTGCCCCGTTCCCGTTGTCCAAGACGTAGCCTGTCGCATTGCTGTTGTCAACATCTGCATAGAGATAGACGTACCGGGTCAACGAACCCGCTGCCAGGTAGGTCGTGGGAGCTCCCCTCAAGTCGATTCTGAAGTAGAGGTTGTCTTCGTCGTTAGCTATGTATAGCGCTGAGCCTTCCAACTCGGCTGGCACCGTAGAACCAGGAGGAAAGGTCACCGTGGCAGGCGTGTCGCCCCAGTCTCCAGCATTCCCGTCAACATCGATGGTTCTCATATGGGATCCCATGACGTAGCTAGTATCGGTTTCGGGCACTCCTCCTGTGTACGCGTAGGTATTCATGTAGAAGTAAAGCCCATAGGAAGACGAATAGCCCACCGCTTGTTGCGGAACCCATACCTCAAGATAGTTGAGCCCCGGCTGGCGAGTAACGCCAACAATCACAGATGTCGACCGCCACCAATCTGAAGTTGCGTTCCAGCTGTACAGTCTTGCATAGGAGGAGTGGTTGTCGCCGTATAGGTAGAAGTAGATCTCGTAATCCATTCCTCGTCCGTTCGCTTGATAACCGGTGATTGTCGAATTGTCCGTGTCCACGTACAGATAGATCTGTCTGTAGGCTCTTGCTGAGTTCGGAATAGCCCCTGCGTACTCTATGTACCAGTATAGGTTATCGCTGTCCGTCTTCATGTAGATTGCTCTGATGTTCATCCAAGGAGCTGCGCTGTAAAACTGAGCTGGGCTTAGGACAAGCGTATAGCCCTGAGGTTGACCTGAGACAGACGAGCTTGTCGAGATCAAGATCGGAGCCAAGAGCAGAACGAGCAAGAGACCACTTCGATTTATCGTCTTCATCGTGTCCATTCACGACGGTTTGAGTAATAAGCGTTGGTCGAGTCTCTCCCAGTTTCACCACGTCGCTGACTTGTTCTGCGGCCACCTTGGAGAAGATGCGGAAATGAGTGCTCTCTCATATCGAATCAATGCTGCTAGTGCTGGTTGGAACGGACCCGATCTGCTCAAAGAACCTTCCAGCCGATCGAGATCCCTGCTGTCCAAGACCCTCAATAGCGGGAAGAGCGTCAAGATCAGGACAACGAAGACCGTGCCACCGAGCGCCAGGTTGGGCCATCCTTTCCCCAGCGGGAAGTAGTTCACGAGTGCCCAGGTGAAAAGCGTTGCGATTGCCGTGGCAATGTAGATACGGATCGACCATGACAGGTCGATTCCCATCCCAAACTTGAGCTTCGCTATGGCCAAACCTACGAAAACAGCCGGCACCCACGATGCGGTGAAGAGCACTATCATGCCGGGCAGACCGGCCCACAACATGACAGGTCTGGCGAACAGCATGAACAAGACCGCCCACACTCCATTGATGGCCAGCACGTAGTAGCTCTTCCCGAGGCCATTGAACGAGTTGGCGAGGACGTTTCCCCCTATGGGCGAGAAGATGTAGTGAATGGCGAGGAGCGCAAGGTACAATGGCGCCTGCGCGTATTCGTTTCCGAACAACGCATACACTCCGTCACCGGAAAGGGCAATCACCGCGGCTGCCAGCGGGAGAGTCACGAAGGAGGCGTACCTTACCCCTTCTCTGAATATCGACTCCAAGACCTCTCTGTCCTTCTTGGGATCATATCTCGAGAAAGCTGGCACGAACGTGGAGTTCAGCGGGGCCACTGTCATCGACAATATGAACATGTAGTTGCTTGCAGTCTTGTAGTTGCCGATCTGCGCGTTGGTGGAGAGTTCGCCCATGAGGACTCCCTCGTACTGTATCTGCGTTTGATACATGAAGGTGCAGATGTAGAAAGGCAGACCGTACAGGAGCATCTTCTTGAGAAGGTCGAAATCTATGTCGATCAGCCTCTTGGGCTTGACCTTCACCGCCAACAGAACTATTCCAACCAAGGAAGCGACTATAGAACCAGCGACATTCCCGATTATGGCACCCGCGACGGAGTAGCTGAGCAGAACAAGGGAAAGCTGCACGACAGCCTTGACTAGACCCTGAATGACATTGATGGCTGCGCTATATCCGGGCCTTCTCACTGACGGGAAGAACTGGCTCAGCAGATTGAAGACCACCTGCGGGGCAAGAATTACAGAGGACCAAGCGACCAGCGCTTCGGTCCCAGGTCTGCTTATGACTACGTTCGAGATGAACGAAGAGAAAAGCAAGGCACCGATCGTGGTAAACACACCCAGGGCGATTCCGGCTGTGACGGCGGTGCTGGCGAAGCGCCCGGTCATGTCCTTGTCCGGATCCTCATAGACTTTCGCGCTGAAGTGCGCAAGAGACGTTGGCAGGCCCAGGTCAATGGCAAACGCCAAGTACGTCGGGGTCAGAAGTATGAGGGAATAGAGGCCGTAGGAGTCAGGTCCCAATGCCCTTGCCACAACGATAGTGACGAGGGCCAGCACGATTGTCGATACTATGTTCCCTAACAGCAGCAGGAAACCGGTACTGGTGACCTCACTGGCGAACTGGTCGACCTTCTTGCCGGGTTGTGGTGCCTCCTCGGAAGAGCCCACTGTTGTCTCGATTCCTGAGCTGCTACCAGCAGTCATGCGGTCACTCGCTAGGCCTCGTTCTCCCTGAAGTAGGTGACCACTCGCTCGTGGAATTCTCGTAGGGCATCCGGCTCAGTAACATCTTGGAACACGAGTATGAACAGACCGATGCCAGAACTGATGTACTGGGCTATTTGGTCTATGCACTCAGATGAGGTCCCGTGTATTCTCCTACGTACGTATTCATCCTTGGAGCAGGGACGGAACCTATCCTCGTAAAGGCCGATGTTGTCGTTCTTGGCGTGCTCTGTCATGACCAGGAACTTCTGGTACCCGGACTCGATCTTGCGATTGACGTCATCCTTCGTCGATCCCATGTAAATGTCAGTGCACAACGATGATCCAACTTCTCCAGCTGGTCTGCCTATCTCCTCGCATTGAGTTCTCAATCTATTGAGGAAAGCCCGAACTTCATCGACCGTGAGTCTATCCAAGTTGCAGTAATCCCCCAATTCAGCGATTACTCTTGAGATCCTTTTCCCTCTCCCCCCTATGAGCAATGGAGGGTGGGGCTTCTGAATTGGCTTGGGTTCGCAGATGGCGTTCCGGATCGTGTAGTACTTGCCTTCAAAAGAAGCGCTCTTCTGCGTCCACATCAGCTTCAGTATCCTCAGGCTCTCCGAAAGCTGCTCTATCCTTTGTGATGCGGGTGGAAATGGAAAGCCATAGGCGCTGTATTCTTTCTCGATGTAGCCTGCTCCGACCCCCATGATCAGTCGCCCTTTGCTGATGACGTCGAGAGTCGAGGACATCTTTGCCAAAAGAGAAGGATTCCTGAAGGAGTTGCACATCACAATCGTTCCGAGCCTAGCGAGGCTCGTCTGGGCCGCTACTGCAGAAAGAGCCGTCCATCCCTCTAGAAGGGGTCGCTCCTCCATCAATGGCATCATGTGGTCTGATAACCAGACCGAATGAAATCCCAGCATCTCGGCCCTATGTGCGACCTTTGAGATCTCATCGAATTCGGTCAGACCTTGTGGAAGGTACACGCCAAACTTAGGCTTGACCTGCGAGCCCATGCACCGACTGGTCAGGATGTTCGATATATCATTTGGCGTGAATCCCCAGGCCGGTCCTCCAAGGATCTGCAACAGTCCGGGCCTTGCGCCGAAGGTCTTATTAGAACATCCTCCCCGGAGAACTCAACACATGGCCACAAGGAAGTTGGGAGATCTGATCTACACGCCGGAGTCAGCGAGCGGAGAAGCGGTGAGCAAGATAGAGAGTCACACTCCAAAGATCGAAGCCCCCGACAAAGTGAAGGTGGATCAACCTTTCACGATCCGAGTCACAGTAGGACCACACCCTAACCTCGTCGAACACTCGATAAGGCGAATAGAGGTCTTCTTGGAGGAAGAGGGCAGGCCGTTCAACCCGGTGATGCTAGCTGCGATGAGCTTAACGCCTGTCTACTCTGAACCGGACGTGAAACTGAACGCCAAGCTGAAGAAGGGAGGCACAATTCACGCGGTCGAGTACTGCAACCTTCACGGTCTATGGGAAGGCACCAAAGTGATCAAGGTAACGGAGTAGGCTCGATTCGGTCGGAAGACAGCAGCGACCGGTATGCGTTCCGCAGCATGATCAGCTACTCTTCCACTGGCTCGAATAATTCTTTGGCCGCCCCGCACACTGGGCAGACCCAGTCGGACGGAAGGCTCTCAAAAGGAGTCCCCGGAGGTATCCCGGCCGTATCGTCCCCCTTCGCTGGGTCATAGACGTATCCACACACGGTACACTTGAACTTCCTCAAGTTGGCACCTGACATGTCTGGCAACTCGCTCCTCTTTGTCCGGTCTATTTAAGGCTCGTTCGGCCAATACGCCGATGCACTTGGGCGAAGCTCAGGCAGAGTTGCCGTGCGCCTCATCAGATGGTGAGTCGACTCCAATCCCTCAAATCTTGTGAGCGCACGCCTTGGTCCTACCTACAAAGTCACATGAATCGCGTTGAGCATTCGGTTTTGATTGGCGGGCAAGCGGGCGATGGGATAATGCAGGCGGGGAACGCGGTGGCGAGGATATTCAACAGACTCGGCTATTGGGTGTTCGTCTACTCGGACTATCCGTCTTTGATCAGAGGAGGTCACAACTTCGTGATCGTCAGGGCCAGCCAAGAGAGAATCATGGCACACGGTGATCGAGTCGACATCTTGGTGGCACTGAACCAAGACACCTTTGAGAAGCACAGGTGGAGGCTGAAGGAGGACTCCACGTTGATCTTCGACCGGTCAAAGGTCAAGGCGGAGGGTCTGGGATTGCCCCTCACCGAGATTGTGAAGAAGAAGAACCTGCCAGCCGTTGTCAGGAACACTGGCGCACTCGGCGCCTTGGCTCGCATCTTTGACATCGACTTCGCGACCGTCGAGGATGTGGTGAGAGCCACCGTGAGCAGAAGCGTCGAGGAGAATGTAGCTGTGGCAAAGGAGGCATACGATGCGACTGAAAGTAGCCGGGGGCATCACAAGGTGGTGACTCTGGGCAATGCACCGAGGCCGTTGCTGAGTGGTAATGAAGCACTGGGTTTGGGTGCAGTGAGCGCCGGCATGAAACTCTACGTGGCCTACCCGATGACGCCGACGTCCAACATTCTTCACTATCTTTCGGAAAAAGCAGACTCGCTCAACATCACAGTGATTCAGCCAGAGAACGAGATCGCGGCGATAGGCATGGCAGAGGGAGCTGCCTACGCGGGAGTCAGAGCAATGGTGGGCACATCGGGGGGAGGGTTCGACCTGATGGTGGAGCATCTCAGCCTCGCTGGTCAAGCTGAGATCCCGCTCGTGGCTGTTCTGGGTCAGAGGCCTGGACCATCGACCGGTGTGCCGACTCACACTGCTCAGGGCGATCTGCTGTACGCGATCTTCTCAGGTCATGGCGAGTTCCCGAAGATTGTGATCTCCCCAGGAGATGCCGAGGAATCGCTGAAGCTGAGCAGAGACGCCATGAATCTCGCCTGGAAATTCCAGGTGCCTGTGATATTGCTGGTTGACAAGCACGTCTGCGAGAGCACTTACTCCGCCCCTCTGGAGGATGACTCGCCGCGCGTCGAGAGCGTTGTCATGTGGGGAGGGCAAGGTCAGTACAAGCGGTACTTGGCGACTGACGACGGAATCTCGCCCTTGGCGTTCCCTGGCGTTGCGGGTGCAATCGTCAAGTCAGAAAGCTACGAACACGATGAGTATGGAATCACTACTGAGGACCCCGACCTGATAGCCAAGGACAACGACAAGCGCCTGAGAAAGAGGAAGACGATAGAAGAAGAACTGAAGAAGCGGGAGACTGTCAAGGCCTATGGGTCTGCTGGATCGAAGGACCTGATCGTAACTTGGGGCTCGACAAAGGGCGCTGCCGTCGAAGTTGGGGAACGGTGTGGCCTGAAGGTGGTACAACCCCTCTACCTGAACCCGCTTCCAGTGTGGACACTGAAGGATCACTTGCGAACAGCACGTAGGGTCGTGTCCGTAGAGACGAACTCCACTGCAGGGCTGGCAACATGGCTCGGGTATCACGGTTTCAGGGTTGACCAGACCATCCTGAAGTACGATGGTAGGCCATTCACGACAGATGAACTGGAGAAGAGGACCAGGGAGGTGTTCAAGTAACTTGTCTGAGCAAGCGGATGTCAAGAGTCTCAACACCTATGGGGTGAACACATGGTGCCCTGGGTGCGTGCTCCCGGGGACTATGGTCCACACTAATCCCTCAGTCAGGGCTATTGAGCGGATCTCAGCAGGTGAGATGGCTCTTGGTAGCGACGGTGCTTACCACAGGATAACCCAGGTGATGAGCCACTTCCATTCGGGTCCCGTACACAGGCTGAAAATCAAGTGTTTCGGCGAGACCGTCCTCACGGAGGAACACCCCGTGTTGGTGGTCAGGAGAGAAAGAAAGAAGCACGTCAACAGAAGTTTCCGTCACGAGTGGATAGAAGCAGCCCAAGTGAGGCCAGGAGACTATGCTGTATATCCGATTCCGAGTGAGGTGAAAGACATTGCATCTATTCACATCTCGTTCAGCAGGAAACCCAAGGATACCAGGAGCAAGGCCTTGCCGGCCGAGGTCGCAGTGAACCAAGATCTCCTCAGGTTCGCCGGATACTATCTGGCCGAAGGAGGAATCAACAAAAGGACAACAACTCTCTACTTTGGCGCAAGGGAAGGGAATATTGCAGAAGATGCAGTGAAGCTTGCCAAGAATCTGTTCTGGCTGGACGGCAAAATAGCCGAGAGAGAGAAGAAGGGCCCCATCGAGGTGCACATCTATTCTTCCTATCTGGCTGAGACACTTACGAGATGGTTTGGCAAAGGAGCTGCTCAGAAGAGGATACCGCATGAGTTCATGCTCCTTCCAATTGAGAAGCAGAGGGCGCTCATTAAGGGCCTCTGGGTGGGAGACGGGTACTTCGGGAACGGACACGCTAGCTACAAGACCACCTCGCCAACACTCGCTGAACAACTCAAGATGCTGCTCATCAGACAAGGTATGGTGCCCACGGTAGCTGTGAACAAGGCCTACGGCATGCACCGAGCATCGTACGGGATCCACGTCGTCAGTGCAAGAGACTACAATAAGCTTGCGGAGATTCTTGGCTCAGAAAAGAGGTCAGTGAAGATGGGCGGGAAGCCTCCGATGCTGACAACCAAGGGCTACATCTATCTCCCTGTTCGGAAGAATGAAGCGTTTCACTATCACGGGTCTGTGTACAACTTGGAGGTTGAAGACGTGAACTCCTATGTCACCTCATCTGCGACGTTGCACAATTGCGGGAATTTCGGCATAGAGCGAGCGGCCAAGCTTGCGTTCGCTGAGCTGATCAACGAGGGCAAGGTGAAACGTGAGGATATAGTGACGGTCTTCGGTATAGGGTGCCACGGCAAACTTGCGGACTATCTCAACTTGAACTCTTTCTATTCGCTTCACGGCAGAGTGGTGGCCCCGGCCACTGGGATGAAAGTCGCGAACCCGGAGCTCAGCATAGTGGGATTTGCAGGGGACGGTGATGCGTACTCTGAGGGGCTTGAGCACATCATCTTCGCTGCGAAAAGAAACGTTGACATCACGATGGTCGTCCACGACAACAGAGTATACGCCCTGACCACTGGCCAGTTCACCCCAACTTCCCCCAAGGGATTTCCGGGCAGATCTACACCAAAGGGCGCACCCGAGGAACCACTGAACCCCATCGAGTTGATGTTAGTGAGCGGAGCGACGTTCGTGGCTCGGGGTTATGTCGGAAACGTGAATCACCTTAAGGAACTGATCAAGCAGGCCGTACTCCACAAAGGCTTCGCGCTCGTCGACGTGCTTCAACCGTGCGTCACATTCTTCGACACGTACAAGTACTACAACAGCAGGGTGTACAATCTGCAGGATGAGAAGCACAACAAGAGCGATTGGGGCTCGGCCTTAACGAGGGCAAGAGAATGGAACTACGGCGGCGAGGATGTTGCCAGGGTTCCCATCGGCATTTTCTACGAAGCAGACCGTCCGACGTACGATGAAATCGTAGGAGGAGGGAAGAAACTGGGAACTACTCCCATTGCAGCTCTCCGCCCCGTCTTGGAGCAGGAACGGTAGTTCAAACCACAGAGATGCTCGCATGGCTCACTCACGACTTCGTGATCCTCGTCACGATCTGACCCTTCAGGAATTCTGCAAGGCCGTCATCGAGTTGTGCCGAACGTTTTCGTAAGCTGCTCGTCGTATTCCTGCAGCGGCGGCAAAGACTTCTTACGCCTGAAACCGGAACTCCACAGTGAGTAGGCGAACAGAGTCACTCCGTCTCCACCTGCCTTTTCGATGGCATCCACGTGCGCCTTCACATCGCCCGCTCCTATTAGGTAGCTCTGAGAGGTCATTATGCCCGCGTATACGGGGAAGCCTTTGCGTGAGATCGACTGTCTGTATCCGGAGACGAGGCTCTTCAACTTCTCGGGGGGTAGGTCATAGTCCATTGGGTTCACGAAATCCAAGAGGCCTGAATTGATCCATGAAACCCAGTCCTGTCCAACAGCCTCGACGCAATCCGGATAGGACGGAAATGTTGCCGCCGACAACTTCAGATTCGGGTTCAACCTCTTGAGCTTCGTTCTGATCCTCTTGACCAGTGTCGTGACGTTGTCCGCTCTCCACTTGACCCACTTCCCCTTTTCATTCGAAAGGATCCAGTTCGATCTCTGCTCTGTCGTTCTCATGTCCTCCGGTATGCGGACTTGTGCTTCTCTCTGGAACCTTTCCAAGCAGTTGTCACAGAAGCAGTAGTTGTACTCCCTGTCCAGCGTGATCTCCTTCACACGATCGCCCACACCCTTGCTGTCAGTGACCTTGAAGAAGAACTTCGTGTCGTAGATGTTTGGGTCCCCCGCCCACTTTCCCATGAACCAAAAGGAATCGCCCTTCTTAACAATCCGAGCGAATTCCTTCGCCTCTGAGCAGTCGACCTTCAGCGTGTTTCTGAACCTCTGATACCTGATGTAGTCGAGGTGGACGCCGTCTATGGCGGGGTACTTCTTCACAAGTTCCTCCACTAGTTCCAAGATGAAATTCTGGGTGATTTCCTTGCCCACGTCCAGATAGCAGTTGCCTCCGCGATTGTATACTAGGGAGGG
>Ga0172366_10002295_pt1 | contig 14959 bp, 1 predicted proteins | sample LakKivSesite69cm_FD_114533 | JGI IMG/M metagenome (GOLD analysis project Ga0172366, IMG submission 114533) | Sediment microbial communities from Lake Kivu, Rwanda - Sediment site 69cm | ecosystem: Environmental > Aquatic > Freshwater > Lake > Sediment | place: Rwanda: Western Province, Lake Kivu... | reverse complement strand
ATTTTTGTTTTTAATACATACATTCTTGATGGAGATATATAGCTATTCCATGCAATACACAAAAGACCATAAGATACATCATTTTCATAACATACTAGCGCGTCTCTTACATCAACAACTATATCTATTGGCCCGTTTTCGTTCGCGCCTTCAGCATAAAAAGGAGTTAAAGTGCAACCAGAAAATTCATTTGCACAATTAACTGAAAAATATTCATACACAAGCTTGCGATGTATGTACCTAAGTTTATTTAATATAAGTATAACACTATTTGCCCATGCGCCAAAATGAGCAACAAATAAATTTGCATCTGATGAAAAAGTAGGTATATTTAAAAAAGAACTCTCTACATCAGGAGGCAATTGCATGTCAATAAAATCTACTACATAGCCATCTGCACAAGAAGATCCATTTTGTTTGTGGAAAAAACCAGTAGAATAATACGAACCAGAATCGCAATACACAGTAGCATACTTGTCCCAAAAACCATTACCGCTTTTATAAAATTGCTTTATGGAAGATATTATTATGTTACAAGAATTAGATATAGAATCTGGAGCATCCCAAGATATTTTGTCAACATCTATAAATCTTAAAGTTTCATCAGCAATTCCACTTATATAACCAGAACGTATAGATTCTTGTCTTATTTTTATTTCTCTTATAAGAAAAGAAAATATAGAACCTATACCGCTTACTCCAATACCAGATAAATTAATATCTGATTTTATTGTAAGATTATTTGAATATTGAGTAATATCAAAGGGGTTTTTCATTGAAATTAAGCTTAAACTGTATCAAGTAGTACGGGAATGTAAGTTCCACCAGATTTTTCGGATAATAATTTAATTATTTCCGTATATACTGTATTGTCCCTTCCTGGCTTAAAATCAACAATATGTATTTGATAATAATCATTTGTCATAGTAGTATTTCTCAGGTTGGCAATAATTTTTTCGACCCAAGAAATTCTATTACTTGCTGAATAACCCCAATAGCTTTCATTTATATTAAGTTCGTCTGCGGCAGTTATTATAACAATATTTTTATATTTATTAGGAATTATATTAACATCAGTCATGGGGCTTATTTCAATATTTTGAGATGTAGAATTTGTAATAGAATTTTTATCTAAACAGTAAAATAACTGGGATGGAAGGCTTGTTGATAACTTTTTATTTAATTTTGAAGACATCCAACTTCTTATTGAATTTAATTCACCCGTATTTCTGCAAGTTTTTAAGAAAACATTGGCCGATGTTCCCTCGTCGTATCCAAATATAGAAGCACCTGAAACTCCATCAAATTTATCCCTCAAAGATTGTATTACAGATATACTTATTTGTTCATTTCTATAAATTTCTCCAAAGAAAGGATCTATAATAGATGCTAAATAATCTATCAATATTTCATATTTAGCACGAGAGACCACTGAACTGAGGGGTAAAGAAGATTTTTCAAATATATTATTTGGAGACTTTGCATCAACTATATTTGGTACTCCTATAAAATTTTTAATCTCACCGTCGTTTAGGCCTATTGTCCTTCCAATGTAATGAGCAAAAGAATTTTGAGAATCAAAACCATCTTGATCTATAAATATTCCAACTGGAGACAGTGAAACATTTTGGCTGGAATTATTATACAAAGTAAAACCAAAAGGATTTGATTTTTGTTTTGATATGTCCATGTGATAATTTGAAGAACCACATCCGCCCCTAGTTATGCAAGTATTATTTCCTATAAGGGGCCTATGCTCCATGACACCAGCAGAATTAAATATATTATTTTTATTGGCAGATATAGAAAGGACATCATTTTGATCCATATTTAAAACTTCAATCATTCCACCAGTATCAATATTTGCCTGCAAAACACTTTTACCTGAATCTGAATCAGGAAGTATAGAAGAAGTGCTTATTTGAGAATCATCTGAACCATCTAATTGACCAATTTTCACCAAGTCTCTTACAACTATAATTTTTCTCACAGAGCCAGATTGAATTCCAGAAAGATAACACATTGCGCCAACGTCAACGCTAACCAAAGAAACAAGAGCTCCTTCATTGTCAGATAAATCTCTACCAAATCTTGGTAAAATTACAGAAGAAGAATACAAGGGATGATCTATTTTAGCTCTAACAAAACCCATATATGCATTAAGCCAAGTTCTTTCCTGAGATGGACTACCATATCCATTAAAAGTTTGATCAAAATTAAAATCAGGTAACATATTTATATAATTTACTGAATTTATAGATAGAGGTGTACTAAATCCAAAATCAGAATTAGGTGATGTAAATGGATCAAATTTTGAAACAAAAAGTCTCAGTGAAGGATTGAACTTAAAATCTTCTCCATCTTTATTTATATTATTTAGTTTTGAAAGATACGGAACATAATTATACAATCTCTCGAAAGAAGATGACTGTATTGAGGCAAAACCACCAGAAAAAGTTGCGCTTCCGACATAGTGACTCAGTCCAATCATTTTTTGATTGTCTATTGAAACCATGGATCTTACTATATTAGTATTGTTTCTAGCAGTAGAAGACATTACATCTGGAGGAACAAGAGAATCGAAAACATCAATTGGACATCCAGAAAGATTACCGCAAGTTCCCTCTGATATACCAGCAAAGGATGTGCTCAATCTACTTACTTGACCAACAGGTATGCCCAAAGGAGATATAGATTTTATAACCCAATTATTTGATTTACTTACAGGCGCTAGACAAATTGCGTGTCCACCTGAAGTAACATAGGCATCGTTCCCAAATGCAACTGCAGATTGAGATCCATTCCTGGATGATATGGGAGTAGCACACCAGAAATTTAGATTTGAATAAGCGCTATTTTTTGTATCGTCTGTTGTTGGCGGAGTGGAGCTGTCATCAAAAAGATTTTCACACTCTATATACTCAGGTGGAGAAGTAGTTCTGTCATAATTAAGCTGATTCAGGAAAGAACAAGGAGTGTTTTCAAAATTAAGCCCAACAAAAGATGAAACTATAACTCTTCTTTTATTTGGTGATTCGATATCAGATCCCTTGCATTGAATTATTGAATCACATTTAGAAGAATTTTTAATTTGATCATTTTCAATTTGTAGTGGAGAGGTTTTTAAATTTGTAGTCCCATCCCACTGAGATTGTGCATTTCTTGTTTTATATGAATTCCTAAATTCAAATCTTTTAGTGTTTGCATTTCTTTCCAGACATACTATTGTTTCTTTGATGGGTTCAAACTCTCTCATCGGATCAAAATCGTCCGCTATTTTATGACCAGATATAAATATATCTCTGCCATCTTCGGATATAGAAGCAGAATAAGAATATACATTTGCGGAGTTTTCATGACCTCTTTTGGGAGCCTGATCATCATTTTGTTGACTTGCAAAACTACACCCCCCTGTGACACTGTCAATTCCAGAAAAACCCCAAAAATCTATACTATAAGAAGCACCAGATGAGTTTGGATTTATTTTATAAACGACAACATAATTATTTATATCACTAGCATAAATTGAACCACTACCAGTACCCTGAGTTCTGTTAGTAGATATACAGTTTAATATAACTAAATACTGACCGCAAGAGGATACTGAGAGATTGCCTTCTTCCCAGCTTTTTTTAATGTGATTAGCATTTCTTTGTATTCTTTCAGTATTTGATGTAATAATATTTGAACCAGGAGTGCTATCTAAATTAAAATTGTAATTTATTGGTGTACTGCTATCGAGTCTAATGTGCTGACCAGTAGCAAGAGAAGACCTTCTTCTTATTCTATACAAATTTCCTTCAGCCCAAATAAAGCCATAAAATTGATTATTTATTTTAAACTCAATTTTTACGCCATCTCCTACAATCAGCGGCTCTGAAACTCCAGAAACAGTCCTTAAAGACTCATGGTAATAGTTTTTAGAATTCCAATTTTGATTATTTTCTATAAATGGAGATCCAGAGTCATCAATAGCGTAAATTCTATTTACTGCAACAAAAACAAGAGCCTGTTCAGAAACATCGGTCTCTGTACTTGTTTTGAGCAAAATGCATTTAGAAGATCTCTCTATAAGTCTTTTTGAAATTATCTTGTCTTGCCAGTGTGTTTTTGTATTATCTACAGTTGTTATTTTTTCTGGGAATAAAGCAATAGTTGTCTGGTCTTCATTGGCATTTGGAACTATTGAGCCAAAACCAACCATAGATTTTACGATTCCAACAAGACTCGGCCCAGTTTGACCACTTTGCATAGTACCAAAATAAGCCCTTATAGCGCCCGTGCCAACATTTGCTCCTGCAAAAAGACAAGTATCATAACCAGGTGCTCCTGAGCCTGTAAGAGTATTATAATTAGCGAAAGAAGTTTTCCAGCCATAAAAAGTGGTGGGAGTTCCAGTACTATCAGTAGCACATGGACTGAGTGTATTTCTCCAAAGAACAATTCCATATGGACGAGTACTTGCGTTTTGCGGGTCTTGAGCGGTTGTAGCAAATCCTCCATTAGTACCCATGGGACAAGCTTTGATTGCGGCAGCTGGATAAGCTTCTATGCCAAAAATTTCTCTTAAATCTATGGCAAAAAAATCATTAGAACCTATTGATGAAGAGTCCGAATTTGCAAAACATGAAAAATTATTAAATTTAGAAAATGGATATTTTGTCGAAGTTTCAGCACCCTGGTCATCAGTTTTCTTAAATTCAAAAGTAACAAAAGTTTTTGTATAAATAAAGTCTCTAACTGGAGTGGTAGCGTAAGTTGGATTACCAAAATTTGGTCTTGAAAACATATTATAAGCAAGACTAAAACATTTATTACATACAGATGGACGCATTATTTCATGAACAGGTATATTAGTTTGATTATTACAAATTTGATCTTCAGGAACTTCCTTGTAATAATTTATTGCACTATTTATGTTTTCTTCATACAAATTTTGAAAATATGGATAAAGGGTACTACTGTTATAAGAGGGAGATATTCTCCAATAGCCAAAAATTAAATCACATACTGACATAACCTTTGAACATACAGATATTTCTTTTCCTGAAGAATCTCCACCGGAAGAACTTTTTATTTCACAGGAGTCAAAACTGTAATCTAAAATACAGCCATACGATCTTCCTTTTATTACCTTCATTTTTTTTAAATCTTGGCCACTAGTGCCGGTATATTCAACATATACAACAGGATTTGAACCAGGTGGAGCCACAAAAAAATCATTATTGTTTACTGGGACGTCATATAAATAACAATTTTTTCTATTGACATCAGTATTTTCTATTCCAGACTCATCTTCAATGTATTCATTTTCGAATGATCCCAAATGATCTCTCCATCTCATACTAAAAGAGTAAACTTTGTTTTCTACTGCAAATTCATTCTCAAAAGAGTATCTATATGCAACCACAACAACAGAAGATTCTGGTACACAATATTTTATACTGTTAACGTTAAATGGCAAACAGTTGCCACCTAAATAGCGACCAATATTGCCTATTTGATTATTCCAACCTCCAGATAAATATGTAGATTTAGATGGGTTATCGCCTGTTATAGAGCCTGCTTTAAATTTTTCTCTTCCAGAAAGTGTAGTACCATTAGAAGATAACGGCATTATTTCACGTACAATGTTAGTAACTGATGACCCTGGATTAATATCAATTATTTTGGATGGGAGAATAAAACCATTATAAGGTTGACTGCCAGCTAAAAATGAAGATTTTATTCCTGCAAATTTGTCATGTTTTTGAACATTGCTATTGAATTGATATATTTTGTATGCTCTTTTAAATACAACAATTTTAGAATAAAGAAAATAGTCCTTGTCTGAAAAATCAAATATACCAGACTGATACGAGTTATTTGCTTTTAAGACAGACTTGCGTAAATCCAGATCTGTTTCATTCGCATTAGCATCAAAAAATTGAGTTCCTCTTTCACTGTCTGTAAATTGATTAATAATTGTATTTGCAGTGTCTTCTATTGTATACGCAGCAGAATTACCTTGAGTATTAATTATGGCAGTTTCAACATGAGTTTTAGAACTTTGTTGAAAATTACCTGTGTCTATTGTCTGGTCAAATCCGTCATTTTGAAGAACTCCATCTACATAGTGCAATGGAGAGAACATCAAAGAGCCGCTGCCTTCGTAGCAAGAAGCAACATCAAGCTGTTGAGATTCAAATTGACCGTTTGGCAACCTGTGACCAACAACTTTATATGGCTTAAACATCCACTGAAAATTTCTAACAGTTTTTAATGTGTCTATATATAGAGGCATGTTGGCAACAGAAACATCTGAAGGTGGGTTTGCCCCATTCCTATAAAAAGATGCTCCATCTAAAAATTTAGAAGATTCCGCTGGTGAACCATCAACGGGGCTTATTAATAATTTAGCAACCGGGTGCAACTTATTGATGTTACTTTCTATTATATACCTTTCAACCAAACGAGCGTAATTATATTTGTAATAATAACCATTTATGCTTTGACCTACAGCATAATTTTTTGCACAGTCAATAGTGTAATAACTATTTACAGAATCTTTCCAAGTTCTGTCGTTATTGTTAACGTCAGTGAAGTCCTCATATGATGAATCGTAATAATGAGATACTTTCTTTTGACTATTGTCTACTAAATAAAATGACTGCTCTGATAAACATATTTTATTATAAGTGCCAGTTGTTGGAGCAAGATTAAGTATAGTGTCTCCAAAATCACTTTCGTCAGACCATATGAATACCTGCTGTCCACCACCAGTTGATGCAGAAGATTTTAAATATGCAAAATTATGATATCCACAAGAAAAATCTATTACATCAATTGCCGATTCAAAAGTGTTGTCAAACTGCCCAGAAGTATTTGCGGAAAAACCAACAACAACAGATCCGCTATTGTTCTCTCCCAGAACTCCAAGTTTATTAAATGTTTCACCCCCAGAATTAGGAGTAAACATAATTCTAACAGCAACCATATTGCCTTTTGCTTTTATCTCAGTATACTGATAAGAAAGACTTTGCACAGTTGCATAATCAGAAACACTTTCTAAAAAATCTTGAAGGTCTGCATATGCTTTTATATTCTGATTGTCGGCCCACATCTTTATATTGTTTTGATTATCTATGGCAACTGTAAAACCATTACCGCAAGCAACCTTAATATAAGAAGTAAATCCACTAGTTTCATTGGGACCCAATACACAAGCTCTGTTTTCGCTTCCTCCTCCCCAAGCAGCAAGAGAACCATCTGAATCCACTATACAAGCATGATCAAAGCCACTTGCAACATCTTTTATTTCGGTCTTAGAAAGCAAGCTTGCTGGAGGATTTGACATGGAAACAGATTTTGATGTCTTGGAAAATTTCAATTCTCCATATTTGTATCCTATCATGCAGGTAAAATAATCGTCTCCACATGATATTTTAGAAACAGCTCCAACTTTAGGACCAAAGAAATTTTCAGAATGAATTTCACGCCTTATGTCATTGTCTGATTGCCCATCAGAACCAAAAGCAACGGTATCAAATGATGTTTTTGTGTAACCTCCAGGAAGAAGCCTATAGATACCCTCGGTTGTTTCAGTGATGTCAATTGTGCCACCAGAGGTTGCTATGCCTGAATCTTCTGCCTCGCCGGAACAGTACGCCCACAAGAAACCCCTTGAATCCCAAAATATATCCTGAACATCTATTATCTGATTTGTTAGTGGGTTTCTAAGCCTGCCTAAAACCACAGACTTAGGATTGTCATCAGTTACAAATACAGAATCAGCAAGTGACTCATTGCTAACCACATCATCATACGAAAGTGGATTCTGCTCTCCGTAATTAATAAAACCAGCATGTTCCCAAGATACATCAAAACCAGAGGTTTGATCTACTGATCCCCTTAGCAATTCTGCTGGCATTCCAGGACCAGAATATCTATGAGAATTTATTCTATTATCAACAGATTGTCTTACAATCCATATTGAATTGAAATTATTTATAAGATCTGCACTTCTTTCTCTTAGTTCTTCTGAAGGAGAGCTTGTAGAAGAAGAACTAGAACTATTTTCAGATGAAGGTGATGATGATGATGATGATGATGAAGAAGAAGAAGACGGAGGCTGTTGAGGCTCTATATTACAGCAACCTATGTTGGAAATTTCACTAGATTCCTTAAGCTTAAAGAAAAAACCGGTATTTAAACCAGTAGTGGCCAAATCAAAAAAAGGCTTCATGCTTTCTTTTAGATTATTTGACTGAGTTCCAGTTGCTATCTCTTCAGGTATACTTTCATAAGAGAACCATTGGTCTGGAACATTTCTATCATTACATTTTTCATCAGCAGAACTATATGTTGCAAAAAGAACATAACGAAGTGGTTTTCTGTTTTGCGGTGAATTTATTTCAGAAATATCTGATATTGTTATGGGCTCTCCAAACAACTGAACTAAATCACTGAATGGAATATCAAATATTATTTTACCCGGAGCGATGCTTGAATCGTTTGCCCTTACTCCGCTTTCGTCAGTTACTCTATTGTTTCCATCTATGATAAGATTAAAATACCTAAAAGAAGAACAATTTTTAAATGCAAATATGTTTTCATTTTCAGACCCAGATATATTTGATGAAGAAAGTGTACCTATCTGTCCACTAGTTGGGCCATTTGATGGATTTGGCATACCATCGGTAGTATATACATAGACATGCCAATATATTTTTTTCAATAAAGAAATCATAATTATTATTTAATTTCAAAAAAAATAAACTTTGTCCTATCTAGCTATTTTATTAGTCTGTCTTCATTATAGTAGTACTTATATGTTATCGGTATAAATACGTCTACATTAGTATCGCTAGACTCAAGTAGCGATTCAAACCCAAATATCATTTTATATCCAAAAAGCGGTATTGAATCAACAGAAGATCTCCAATTTTTAAATACAAAACCAACACTACCTATAACTTTTTCATTTTCATAATTTTTTTCTCCATCATCCTCAGGAGGGAAATTTATTCTTGGCTGTATAAGCAAATAGCTATTGAGAGTTTTAACTAAAGAATTTATAGCAACCAAATTAGTTTCAAAAATATTTAAATCTGTAGGATCTGTAAACAATATAGTTTTATTGGAATTGTTCTTTTCTTGAGTGTTCAGCAGTGAGCATTCGTATTCCCATGGAGTTTCATCGTTTGATTGGACAACGGGTATTTTCTTAAGATTAGAAAGTTGATCCTGTGATGGCCAAAAAACCCTATTTAAATAACTTACGTTTGCGTCGGTTTTTAATATCAAAAGACCGGTACCATTGTCAAGAGATGGAATATTCTCTATATTAACTATAGAATAATTAAATATTTTAATCTGATTTGTTTCACTAACTCTTTCTGCTATATTGCCACAGTCAACAAGTTCTTCATATCTTACATTTATTGTGTTAGTTATTCTAAACGCACCAGGAGCGTTAATCGGAGATCCCAAATTCCAGAAAAATTCGCAGAAAGAATAATCAAATACGCAAGAAGTTTCGGTAAATATTCTTATGTTGGCAGATCCTTCTGAGCCACTTACCATTCCCTTAGCAAATATTGGAATATCAACGTAACAACCCTCAAGAGACTTTGGATCAGCAGACGCTCTCAAGGATCTTAAAAAGCTTTTCAGACCACTTTGTATTTTCAGTATCCAAACCTGTTGATAATTTGGAACTGGCAATAAGGATATATTCTCTAAAATTACAGATGGTATACCTGAAGTATCAAAACCAGTTATATCACCTGAAGCCTGATTTATAATTGGAGTTCCTATGCCAACTATAAATCTTTCTTCTGTATCAAAAACCTGCCTAAAATAACTTGATCCATTTGGTAAATCAAAATCTCCAAAAGTAGTTCTACTTAAAGAAGCCTCTGGACTTATAAGTATATCCCACGAACCTATGTTGTCCAATACAAGACCAAAAGTCTTAGAGACTTTACTAGAAGTCATAGAGTATCTTGGATTAGTATTGTTAATTGCAAGGAAACCAAATTGATCTAGCTCAATTGGAGAATTAAGTATTTTTACAAAACTAGAAGCAACAATATTTGTACCCTGGTACAGATAAAATGTTATGTAGCTTATAAGGCTCTTAAGCGGTATTTTAAAAACAACAGGTTTTATAAATACAACTTCACCATCTTGATTAACTTCTTCCTGAATAAGACTTTCAGGATCAATATCAGATACTTCAGCAGGAGATAGAACCTCTATTGACTCCCCATTAGAATATTCCACTCTACATACTATATTTGAGTAAAAATCGTCATACTGGGCTCTATTAACCGACTCTGGATATAGATAAGGACTAGATATAAGCCTCATTCTGACAGAGAGTATTGCCTGATCTGATTCTTTTGAATTAAACTCTATGTCTCCGTATATGTTATTGCCACTTTCAAAATAAGTATTTGGAGCACTATTTATATTATACTTTCCATCTGTTATATTTCCAGCATAAGCTATTTGTATACCGCCAATTTCCGGCTGACTTAGGACAAAAGCTTGCTGTATTTTTTGGATATTAAATTCAGCTGTGTCATTTTTCTTATCGAATTCTTCAAAAGATTCAAGCTTATTTCTTTCAAAAAATTTAGGGATCAATACTGTTGTGTCATTTTGCGGCACATTTAGCGGAGCAAGCGAAGACTGTTCTGCCTGTGAAGAAAGAAGTAGGTTTACAGTAGGCTCATACCTTGGTCTAGTTAAAAATACATTAGACTCGTAAGGCCTCGTTTTATCCGAGTAACGAGAAATACCAGAACTATCTCCAAATGGATTTATTGTAACTACAGCAGAATAAACAGAATCAGCTTCAACTGCAGCCTGTACAGATCCCTCGATTAAGGGCTCGTAAATAGTTTTTTCTTTTTGTTTAGTTCTTTCTATTTTTACAAAAGTTGTAAATTCAGAATATGGATCTGTGGCATACGGATCGTAACTATATGGGTCTGTTTCTTTTTCTTTCTTTATCTCCTCTTTTATTTGTATTTCAGATGAAACATATCTTATTGATGTGTCTAATAGGGGCTTTTCAGATTCATGAAGTTTAGATGCCAAGAATCTACCAGGATTAGAAACCAAAGACTTTGCGCTTATTCCAAAAGAAGACATACTTTTATTAAAGTCTAATATTAAATCTGCCAAACTATAAGCAAAACCTTGTTTTAGAGGGAATTTATAAACTCTATTTATTGGTTTTTTTGTCAAAACTTTAAGAGAGACGATTTGACGTTCATTTATATTTGAAAATCTCATGTCTCTAAAATTCTTTTTAACCTCTTTTGGCGTAGGTCTTAAATCGTAATCATCGTATGGGTTATAAGCATCGTATGGGTTATAAATATTGAAAGATGAGTACGGGTCTTTATAGGAAAGAATATACCCATATGGATCAATTTCTGAATAATAACTATCGTAATAAGAATCGTATGCGTTATAAACATCGTATTCGTCTATTTCTGGTGGCCTAAAATCTATAGATGAAGTAGAGCTAGATGAAATAATAAATGGAGACAAATACCTATATTCTACATTTAACATTTCAGGAGATATTGGATCATTAAGAGTTCTGTCAGAAGATATTTTTATATTAAATCTATCTCCAAGCTCATTTTGTAAAATTTCAACAAAGTGCCTAATCTGATTGTTGTAAAAAACTAATTTATTATTAATATCTTTTAGAGATATTGACTTTGGAGAAATAGTTATTGTAAAATTATTTTTTAAAGTACCAGTGCCATTAATCAAACACTTGCCATTGGTTTTTGATACATAACCAGATGATATGTTGCCATTTATATTTCCACTAGCTGCAGCCAAACTAATAAGTTCATTTTTTATAAAATCCGAATCAGGAATCATTCCTTTTCTTAAAGAACCAGTATCGTAACATGCAGATACACCAACATTCCTTATACTATCAGACAGTTCACCACCTTCTATTATACAATTTTTTTCAGAACCGTGTATTGATAAAGATAGTAAATTTGAGGATCCTATTTCATATTCTCTACTAATTCTTTCTGATGAAGATGTGTATCCGTCATCAGATCCTGTACTTAAAAATATACTTACATTACTGCCAGAAAAATCTCCACCATTAGGATAAAATTGAGAACTTCCAAAATTACTCATATATGAAGGATTGGGCTCAAAAGAATTATTTTTTACGGGAAACATATCCCCGTTTTTGTAAACAATGTGCAAATCTCCAGAAACAGAATAAATATCATTTATTTTTTTTGATATACTTATGGTTGAAATATTTTTTGGATCATCACTAGAAAGTCCAGACATGACGTAACTTGGACATGTTTTATGAAATATGTCTCCGTCAATTGGATCTTGACTTGAAATTGGAGTACAAACACCAAGATTAGCTAAACCTATAAGTTTTTTTGAAGCACCATAAGAACTTTGTTTATTTCCAGATATTCTTCCATAATAATATGGCATTTCACTTGATGGTCTTGATTTGGTCGCATTAAAATAAGAATAACCTTCTCTTAAAATAGAAATAGAATCAAATACCGTATTAAAATTATAAAATCTACTATCGCTTTTTCCACCTTTTAATTTAGAATTAAAATCATTATCTTTCACATGTTCATCAAATGACTTAACAGCGTGCCTAACCTTAAGCCTACCAACTTTTCTATTTAACGGGAATGCCAAACAAAATCCGGTCAAATCAACACTCTTCTCCAATCCCATAGAGAAAATACTTTTTGATAAATTTTTAGGACTATCATTAGATATGGATATACTTGGCAACTCATTTTTGGCAATTATTCTTGAGCCGTCTAAATTGCCAAGCCATATTCTAGATATTGGCATTAAGTAAAATCCACTATAATTGGGATTCTTCCTAAAAGAAACACAGGGCTCATCGGAAGAATATTCAAAAGGAAAAATTTCCTTTAAAGATGGGAATAGTCCATTGCATATGGACGAGGATTCACCGTTGGGAAAATCTTCATTTATATTTCCGGCAATATTAATATCAAATATGTCAATTAAATCTTTTATTGAAAAAGATTGAAGCTCATATCCGTTTTCTTTAGACTTGCCACTTCCGTATGTTAAATATTTTCCATACTTAAAAGCTGGAGAAGAAGACCACTTAAGAATTAAACTTCTGGAGAAAACTCTTGGCGAAGATGGATTGCCCACAGAAGTAGTTGCATATATTTTTATATTGAAATTGTCTTTAACTTTTTTACCGTCTGTTTCTATAAAATATCCTATTTCGCACTTTATTGGATCTTTTATTTTACCATTTATCTCAAAATCACCAATAGGAACAATTTGATTAGAAGCAGATGCCTCAGTGGCATTTATGTAAAAAAAGTAGTTTGCATCAAAATCATTTTTTTCTCTGTCACCTATAATCTCATCAGGATTATACTCTCTTCTAAATTCCATGTTATTAACGACATGCGATCCACTAGGAGAAACAATATGATCAAACTTTAATGATTTAAGTATGTCTTTAATTTGAAAAATAGAATGATGCCTAGTGTAAAGAGAGCCATCACTTTCAACAGAAGCTAGAAATCTATTTATGCTTTGATCATAAAAAAACATTTGATTTGATATGTTGTAGTTGGTGTGCTTTATTTCTGTATGAAGAGCAAATTTTGAACCTTTGTATTTAATCGAAGGAGAAATAAAATTCAAATCAGATCTGTCATCAATATAAAATAATGGGAAAGCGTAGGGTATTTTTTCCTCAAAAGAAGCATGAAGAGAAACAGAAGTCAAAATGCCATCTTGTGTTTCTGTTTTAGAATCTGAAAATTTCAAGTTTCTTGCCGTATTATTGCAGTCATTAAACTCTGCACCCTGAATAGATAGCAATGTTTCAGCTATAAATCTATAAGTTTCTTTTATATAGAAGAAAGAACCAGAAACTCCCTGATTATTTTTTTGAACTCCAACCGATAGACCATCGAATGTTTGAATTGCAGAGTTATTTAAATCTATGTTTATAACGTTAAAATCTAAATCATCACCAATAGACTGAACGGAAGCATCAACAAAATTAAGCTTTAAATCAAAAGGAAAAATTCTTCCTACGTGCCTGTATATGTCTTGAAGTTTTATATTTAATATTGTTTTGTTTCTATTAAAATCAATAAATTTAAGTGCATCTTTTTCAAATTTTGATTTTAAATTTTGAGAAACACCACTTGATATAAAAACAGAAAATGGATTTTGTGCCAAAACAAAATTTCCAGAAAATTTCTTAGAATCAGATTCAACAGGTACATCTGAAAAAGATATTATATCTAATTTTATGCTTTCTGGTAAAGACCTAGCAGATATAGTAAATTTTGGATTTGATTCTTTTCCCGGGAAAAAAAGCTCAGCATGATTTGCGTCGGAAGGAAAACCCCTATTGTAAAATATATTAACAAAATCCAATTTATTCAATTGAGAACTTATTATTCCCGATTTTTTAGAAAGCCTAGACGCAGAAATATTTGTTTGGCTAACTACGTTTTGAGAAGATGCCACAAGATTAGAAACAGCTAAATCTGATATATTGGATCCAGTTGCAGTTATAGCCCCTTCCGCTATAACTTCAATAGGTACAGAAGAGACACCTGTTTGAGGAACACTTGCAGCAATCGCAACTGGACCAAGAAACACAGATGATGAAGAAGTACTTGATAAAGAAGGACTTGAGGAAGGAGTCCCTATATTACCAACAGGTCTTCTTGATGATGATGATGATGATGATGATGATGATGATGATGATGATGATGATGCTGATGCTGATGATGATGCTGATGATGACGGAGGAAGATTAGCAGAAATAGTTGGTATATTTGGATTTATAAGCAAAACCTTTTTTTTAGGATCCGAATCCGGAAAAGGAACTTTTTGTCCTGTTAAAGGTTGAATTCCTGTTAAAGGTTGAATT
>Ga0172366_10002293_pt1 | contig 14960 bp, 13 predicted proteins | sample LakKivSesite69cm_FD_114533 | JGI IMG/M metagenome (GOLD analysis project Ga0172366, IMG submission 114533) | Sediment microbial communities from Lake Kivu, Rwanda - Sediment site 69cm | ecosystem: Environmental > Aquatic > Freshwater > Lake > Sediment | place: Rwanda: Western Province, Lake... | reverse complement strand
ATCTTTCTAAAATCTCCTGGGGTAAGTTAGCAATATCTTCAGTGACAATGCCGATTGAAACTTTTTCTTCTGCCATATTTTAATATTATCTGAATTTCTTAATATAATTTTAACATAACAGAATTTCTAAATCTATCCAAATCCCGCAACTAAATTTCGATTGGCTTCGCAATTTAATTTCGCTTTTAGCGAAACTTGTCGAAATTTTTCTACGAGACAAACATCAGCAATTCAGGCTTAAAGATTAAAATAATTCCTAAAGCGAAAATTAATAATCCTCCAAATAAAGTAGCCCAGTAATTGTATTTCTCAGTAAGACTAAATCTACTTAAAGTAATCAGGGCTATTAAAAAAACTATTAAATCATCAAGCATAAAAATAAAAGTGTAAAGTAAAAGGTAAAGATAGTAGTTTAGATTGCTTAAAGAATTCAAAGCTAAAATTCGAGTAAAAGTAGCTGGGAGACCAGCAGAGCAAAAAAATTCAACTAAATTTATTCCAAAAGCTAAAATAATTATTCCAACTAAAACACCAAAAGTAAAAGGAGATAGAGCTAATTTTTCAGCCCGGTTTTTTAAGCTAATTTTTATTCTATGTTGAAGAAAAGATTTCCCTTCGGTTATTTTACATACTGCTGGTTTATAAGTAATAAAATTTTTAATCTGCCAAATCCCTACTATTAAAGCAAAAATGCCGATTAAAATCCTGGTTAAATTTACATAAGAGATGGCGAAAAATAAGTTTAGCCAGGCAGACAAAATTAAATAATAAACAATTCCAGAAGCTAAAATAAAAGTTCCCCCTATTAACCACATCCTTTTTCTAGAATGGGTGTTTATTAAAAGAGAAATTAAAAATAAAAGTACCCACATAGCGCAGGGGTTTAATCCATCCATAGCTCCTAAAGTGATAGTCAAAACCGGTAAAGACATTTTTGAGATATCAACCTCACCAAAAAGAGGGATTTTAATTTTTTGAGGGAGTGGTTTTTCTCCGATTAAGCATTCTCTTATACAACTTTCAATTTCTTTTCCAATTTGTTCATTAAAGCCAATAAAATATTTTGTTGGTGTAAAGGTTACCGGCACCCGCCCCTGATCTCTTTTTGATACCTGATATTTCTCATAGAAATCTTTTAAAATTTTTTGATTCTCTGAGTTATAAATTATTTCGTATTTTTTAATCTCGATTTCGGGATATTTTTTTTCTAATTGCTCTAAAAATTCTTTTTCGTCGGCACAATGAGGACAAAGAGCACTATAAAAAAAGTGAATTTCTACTTTTTCCTGAGCTAAAGCAAAATTTAAGCAAAAAAATATTAAGCTAAAAATTAGAATATTAAGAATCTTTTTACTCATAAATCAAGGGGTTAGTGCTTCACTTTTCTTTCTCTATTGCTTCGAATGGACAAACTTTTTCTCCTCCACATTTCTCTAATTTTTCCTGATCAATTACTTCGGCCTTTCCATCATCGTCAATTTTAATTGCTTCGGGACAGGTTTGAAAACAAACCTGACACCCAACACATTTTTGTTTATTTACTTTATATTTCATATATTTCTTAATTAAAGATTAAAATTTAACAATTGACCTTTTGAATAAAATTCTGCTATCTTTTTTGAACAAGGAATTTTTTTCTTAATCTTTTATGTTACATTTTTTTGTGATTTTTTCAATTGTCCCCCCACCTAAAATCTGATTGCCACTATAAAAAACTACTGATTGGCCAGGGGTTATTGCTCTTTGGGCAACCTTAAAATTTAAACTATAAACTTTACACTCTGAACGAGAAGAAATAATAGCTGTGGCTGCCTGGTGGCGATAACGAATTTTTGCTTTTATTTTTAAAGGTAATTTGGGTTCTTTACCAGAAATCCAATTAATATTTTTAGCTAAAAGTTCCTTTTTATACAAATTCTTTTCGTTTTGAGTAACAACTAAAATATTTCTTTTTGGGTCCTTATCTAAAACATAAAATGGGCCACCAGAAAGCTTTATTCCTTTTCTTTGGCCAATCGTATAAAAATGTAATCCAAGATGTTTACCAACCACTTTTTCTTGAGGGTTAATAATCTTCCCAGATTTAGTTTTTAAATGATGTTTTAAAAAATCATCAATAGTGGTTTGGATAAAACAAATTTCCTGAGATTCATTTATATTTAAAACCGGTAGTTTAAATCTTCTAGCTAATCCCCTTACTTGTTTTTTTGTGTAATTGCCAACGGGAAATAAAATATGTTTTAATTGTCCCTGATTTAACTGCCATAAAAAATAACTCTGGTCCTTATTTTTATCTTCTCCTTTTAATAATTTATAGGTTTTGACTTTTAAGTTGTGGTTTTGAGTTTTGCGCTTTAAGTTTTGAGTTTTTATCCTGACATAGTGCCCCGTTGCCACATAATCGGCACCCAAGGCCAAAGCTTTTTCTAACAAAAGTCCAAATTTTATTTCTTTATTACAAACTACACAAGGGTTAGGAGTTGTTCCTTCTTCATATTCTTTTAAAAAATAATCAATTATTTTTTTCTTAAATTCTTCTCTAAAATCAAAACTTAAAAAAGGAATTTTTAAAACTGAAGCTATTTTCCTTGCCCTTTGCTCATTTTTTGTAAAACTCAGTAAATTAGCAAGTTTCATAAAAACTGCCACAATATCAAAACCGGCCCTTTTTAAAAGGGCTGCTGCCACTGAGCTATCTACTCCACCAGAAATTGCGCAAAATACTTTCATTTTTAAACCGGTAAGGTAAAGTAAAATGTTGTCCCTTTATTTCTGACTGATTCAAACCAAATTTTGCCTTTGTGGGCTTCAATAATATTTTTTGTTAAATAAAGACCCAGACCTGTCCCGACGTTTTTTTGCTCGATAGCATTGGAAGCTCTAAAGAATTCAGAGAAGATCAATTTTTTCTCCGAGTCCGGAATACCAATACCGGTATCTTCAATTCTAAATTCAATAAAATCTTTAATTTTTCTGATTGAAAGTGTTATTTTCCCTGCCTTTTTTGTATAACAAATTGCATTATCGATTAGATTCTGGACAATAAATCTCATTGCTCTCAAAGTGCTTTGGCATTGTAAAATTTCAGGAGGTTTTTGAAATTGAAAGTTTAGTTTTTTTTCTTTTATTTCAAGGTTATATTTATCAATTATGTCTTCGGTAACTTCTATTATATCAATTAACTTTGGATTTTCTAATTTATATTTACCAAAACCGAATTCTGAAACAGCAACTAAATCATTAACAATATTAGCCAAATCTTTGCTGCCACTCAAAGCATCGTCTAAAAACTCCTGGATTTCAGAGTTAAATTTTTTCCTTTTCTCGTTTAAAAACTCAATTGCTAATTTAATTGCTGAGGTAGGAGTACGAAGCTGATGGGCAGTAGTTTTAATAAATGTATCTTTCATCTCTGACAATTCTCTTTCTTTTGCCAAAGATTCAGCTAAAGCCTTACTTTTAATTTCAACTTCCCTTAATCTTTGAACTTCTTTTAAGTCTTTGGCCATCTCATTAAAATTCTCGGCTAATTCTTCAATTTCGTCATTGGTTTTTACTTTAATTTGATAATCAAAATCTCCTTTCCCAATTATCTTGGACCCCTCTTGAATCTTCCGAATAGGCCGAGCCACTCCTTGAGCAAACAAAAAAGCAATAAAAACTATTCCAATTAAAGTGATTAAAGAAAATTTTAAAATAGAATCACGAATTTCTCTCACTATCTCCAAGGCCTCTTCCTCGGGCCATTCAGCTATCATTCCAAAGTTAAAAAATGGTAAGGTAGATCCTATCACTTTTTCTTTACAAACACCAATATATCTATCTTCTTTTTCTAAACCCTTTATAGTCTCCCCTTTGAGAACTCTTTGAACTCCTTTAATCTCTTGAACATTTTTACTAATCAATTCTTCTTCTTTAGAATGAGCAACTATCTTTCCTTCTCTATTGACTAAATAAAGATAACCGGTTTGACCAATTTTAATTTTTTCAAAAATTTGCTGAAAAGAAGTTAGATTAGCTTTACCTTTAAAAACAGCAATTACATTTTCTTGATAATCAATAACTGGCGAATATAAAAAAACTTTAGGTATATTTTGTTCAAAAAAAGTTTCACTTAAATAAGCTTTACCTTGAGAAGCTTCAACAAATCCCTCTTTCTGTTTAAAATCTATATCCTCTAATTCAGCTTTTTCTCCCCTTTTTATGAATTTCTTTTTCATTAACCCCTCTAAATCAATAAAGCTGGCTTCTTCTAGGTTTTCATCGGTCTTTAGAATATCAATTAAAATAAATTCTTGTTTTTCTTCACTAATTTTTTCGAAACTATCTATTTGAGGATCAACGGTCACTACTTTAAAACTTAAAAATTTTTCATTAATCCACTTTCTAATAGTTGATTCTATTTGTAAAATGGTGGTGGTTTCTAATTCCGAAATACTGTTTATTCTCGTCTGATAAATGCTTTTCCAGGAAAATACCACTAACAATATTAAAGGAACTAAAGCTACAAGAATTAGTCTTATTATAAGTTTTGTCCGAATTTTCCCTCTTTTTAGTTTAAGACTTTTTTCCATTAGATTTATGATAACAAAAAAAACTCTTCTTTAAAAGAAGAGTGTTTATTGAGAATTGAAAATTGCTGTGTGCGAACAGTGGGTAAATTGAAAATTTTTAGGCTACCTTCGAAATCCCTAAAAGTTTTGAAAGTTGGTCAAAAAGTTCTAGTAATTTGATTAAAATTTCGGTAATTTTCGCTTTAATTTCTTCAATCGTCAGTTTTTTAGTTGGAATTTCTGCAGGTTTTTCTTCGGGTTTTTCTTCTATAATTGGTTTTTCAACAATTATATTAGCCATTACAATATAGTAAGTAAAATGAGTAGTGGTGGCGGTTACAATTTTATTTTCAGTATCAACAACTGTTGGTAAAGCCGCCCACCCTAAAGAAATCTCATCCCAGTAATTAACTGTTAAACTTTCTTCATCTAAACCTTTTACTTGTTCTGCTGTATAAGTAAATTTCAAAGTAACTGGCTTTTCAAAAACTTCAACAGCCGCACCACCAACAGTAGTTGAAAATTCATAGACATAATTCCCAACTATTCCCTTCTCTTCTGGAATAGAAATTACAGCCTGAGAAACAACTATATCAGTTTTTGCTACAGGGGTAATTGTTGTTTCAATCTCTGAAGGAATTTCTGCAACTTCTGGAAAAGGAACAGCGGCTGAAGGAATTTCAACTTTTACTTCTGTTTTTTCAGGAAGAATAACAGTTACTTCTCCTCCTTTAGAAATGGGTATTGCTTCTTTTACTGGAATAACTTCTACTATTGGAGTTGGTGTGGGAGTGGGAGTAGGAGTAGGAGTGGGAGTGGGAGTAGGAGTGGGAGTAGGAGTCGGTGTTGGGGTTGGGGTTGGGGTTGGTGCTGCTCCTCCTCCTGAAACAAAACCAGGACTTGCAGCAGTTTTAAAACTCCAATTATAAGGAGTTAAAGAATTACCAGCTGGGTCTTTTATTGAAACATTAATTGAATACTCTTTGTCATAAGTTAGGGCATTAGAAGGGGTAAAAGTAATAATTTTATTTGAATAACTTGTTGTCCCTGTCACTCCCTCAATAGCAAAAGTGTTAATATCAATTGCTTCATTAAAAGTAATTTTTATTAGGGTTTGAACATCAACATCTACTTGATTAGCTAAGGGCTGGGTAGAGAGAATTTGAGGAGAAACTTCATCAAGAATATTTACAACAGTGCTACCAGTTTTTTTGTTAACATCATTTACGCTTATTGTGATTTGTTCAGCTGTAGAAATTGAATCTTTAATATAAATTTTAGCTTTTCCCGCTGACAGGGTATAAGTTGAAGTTTCTGTTGTATAAGTGTCATTAGTATAAAATTTTGCATTGCCGGTAGTAGCTACTGCAATGGTAGTAGTCGAATCAGTAACAACAATATTGTCAAATTCATCATAAGCAATAATTTCACCTAAAAATCCAGTCAGATTTTGAGGATTTTCAGTGGTTATCCCATAATGGTCTGTAACGCCTGGATTTAGGGTAACCTCAATACTTTTGGTTTTTCCTTGATAATTTCCAATAATAGTCCAAGTTCCTGTTTTTTGAGAAGTATAAATATTTTCCTCCCAACTTCCACCAGCTCCAATAGAAATTGACCAGGCGGTATTAGAAGTAATATCGCCTATTTCATTTTCATATTGGTCAAAGGCAGAAGAAGAAAGAGTAATTTTTTCACCGGCTATTAAAATGGTTTTATTAGCAGAAATCGTTATGTAACTTAGAGTAGTTGGTAAAACACTTATAGTAGAGGTAGTAGAAGGTAAATCTGGATTTGACACAGTAATTGTGTAAGTACCGGCTTTTGTATCAAAATAATAGAAATCTGTTGATTCTTTGTCATCTAAAATAGTGACTGAAGTTGTAGTGTTGCCCTGAGAAATTTCCCTAAAGATTCCTGTTTCTGAGGTAGATTGCAAATTCAAAATTAAATCATTTAAAGTAACAATATTTTCATATTCATCTTCTCTTTTAATAGTAAATTTTGCTTCTTGGCCAGCTATTACTGTTTGAGGTTGAAGGAAAAAAACTAATGATTCTGCTGGTTTAGGATTAACAGTAAGAGTAGTGATTGTTGAAACAAGTTCTTCTTGAGAAACGGTGATTTCTACTACTCCGGCTTTCTCGTCATAATAATAGAAATCAATAGAACTCGCACCATTGGGAATAATAACAGAGGTTACTGCATTTCCTCCAAGGGTTTGTCTAAATATCCCTCCTTTTGAGTTTGAATATAAATTTATGGTTATTTCTCCTCCTATGGTTATGGGATTATTAAACTCATCCCGTCTTTCAACCGTAAACTTTGTGTCTAAACCAGTAGTAGTGGTAGTTGGTTTTAAAGTAAAGACCAGTTTTTCTGCTGGCGCTGGATTTACAACCAAAGTAGCAGTTTTAGTTTTTCCATTGTAAACAGCTGTTATAATCCAATTTCCTGAGTTTTGGGAAGTATAAACATTGTTTTGCCAACTTCCACCAGCTCCAGCAGAAATTGACCAGGCGGTATTAGAAGTAATATCACCTATTTGATTTCCGTATTGGTCATAAGCTAGGGCTTTATAAGTTAAAGATGCGCCCGCGGTGGTATAAATTTGGGTTGGAAAAATTGAAATATAGTTTAATTGACTCGGATTAACGGTAATCTCAATATCTTTTGTCTTTCCTTGATAATCTCCTCTAATTTTCCATTTTCCGGCAAATTGGGAAGTATAAACATTGTTTTGCCAACTTCCACCAGCTCCTGGGCAAATTGACCAAGTGATATTAGAAGCAATATTAGCAATTTGATTTTCATATTGGTCATAAGAAAAAGAAGAAAGATTGATTGACTCCCCACTAGAAAGCGTAAGTTTGTTGGAAAAAATATCGATGTGGTGAAAACTTGCCGGATTTACATTTAGAGTAGCAGTATCTGTTTTTCCATTATAAATAACTGTTATTGTCCAAGTTCCGGCTTTCTGAGAAGTATAAGTATTGCCTACCCAGCTTCCGCCTGCTTCTGTTGAAACATTCCAAGTTATACCAGCACTTATTACATCTTCAATTGTATTTTCAAATTGATCATAGGAAACAATATTATAACTTTGAGATTCACCAGCAGTAATGGTAAGTTCTTGTTGAGAAATTACAATATGGTCTAACTCACCCGGGTTTACAGTAACTGTTGGACTTGTAGGTATTTCAGTTGCTCCCATCACACTACACCGACTAATATCTGTACAGGATTTTACAATAAATGTTGCTGCACCAGCAACATTTTGAACATCTACATTTGAATAATGAATTACGAAACTCCCACCATGCTCTAAATAATTTATTGGAATAATAATTTCCCGAGGATTCTCTGGAAAAATGAAGACATTTCCTAGCATTCCTATCATTCCTCCTCCTACTAATGACACCCAAACAAATCCTTTTCCAGCTGAATTAGTATTTTGAGGAAGAGACCAGTTTTCGGGTATAATAATATGGATTTCTCCCTGATAAATTGATGCTTCTTCAATTTTATATGTAAATCCCAGGCTAACATTAGTGTCTCCGGCAGTAACCTCGGTTGGAGAAACAACACATGTTTGCAAAGATAGATTTTGGGCTATTGCTAAATTTCCTCCTAAAGCCACTATTAGTCCAAAAAGAAAACCAATTAAAATTTTAATATCTCTTTTGAACATAAATTTTAACCTAATTTTATTTTAACAAATTTAAAAAAACCAAAGGAATATCAACTGTGGATAATTATTTTTTCCAAACCGAATAAATTATTTTTCCGGCAACAAAAAGAATCAGAATTAAAAAGATTATCCCAAAAATAAATTTGAAATTTAGGGTTTCGAAAAGTGATTTTTTTTCTACTTCAACTTCACCCTCTTGAGATAAAACTTCAAATTCATAGGGAATAATTTCTTGTGATACTCCTTTAAATTCAATAAAGTAATCTCCTGGTTTTGTGATATATCTTGAAGCTCTAATTTCTTTACCAAAACTTCCTGTTTTTTCAGCAATTATATTTTTTTCTTTATCATAAATGATAACTGAAATCTCAGCTGGTTCTGATAAAAGAGCCGTTTTTAAAACCAAATTGCCGATTTTTTCAACTGGAATTTTATAAAAATCTTTCTTATCGTTACCATTTTCTCCTGAAAGATATCCTTTATATTTGCCATAGGAAATATCCATTGCTTTTTCAAGGGATTCGCCGGCATCTGTTTTTGAAGACGCGTCATAAAATTCTCCTATCGAAAAATTAATTGTAAAACTATCAAAATAGAACAAACGGCAATACTTTTTAATATAAATTTTATGAGAATCTTTCTCAGAATTTAATAAATAAATAATTTTAAAAGTAGCAGGTTCATATTGAACTAGTTCTTCTTTCTTCACTAAAGGTAAGATATCTTCGTCATATAGAATTACCCCTCCAATTCCTGTTCCTCTCGGCACTAAAGTTACTTCAAACTGAAGGGCTTGACCAGCTTTTGGGTTGACAAAAAAATATTCCTTTTCTCCTCCTTTTATTCTTTCACCTTCATAAGTGCCAGGAGTTAATTCAACCGCCGTATCAAATGTATCGCCCCCCTTCAACGAAATCCCTTGAGTTTTCAAAGGAAAAATCGTTAAAAAACAAATAATAATTGTCGAAAAGATTATTTTCGGAATAGATATTGATACCTTGCCGAAATCAAGGTTCTGCGAGCGAAGCGAGCAGGTTCTTATTTTCGGAATAGATATTGATACCTTGCCGAAATCAAGGTTCTGCGAGCGAAGCGAGCAGGTTCTTATTTTTTTCATTTTGCCTTATCTTTGATAACATTTTATCAAAAAAAACTGAAAATAGCACCCAAAAAGCAAAGAAATCCAAAAATTAAAGTAAATTTTGAAAAATCTATCCTTTGACTAAACTTTATTAAATAATGCAAAGTGGAAATTCCGACTAAAAAACTAAATATTAAAGAAATCCAACATTCATTAATTAAAATTGGATTTTTAAAATATAAATAAAAACTTGCCAAAAATATTACCGGCGCTGACATCATATAGGAAATTTTTAATATCTCAGAAGGATTTTTTTTACCTAATGATAGTCCAAAAATAGTTGAGCCTGACCTTGATAATCCTGGAATTACTGAAAGACCTTGTAGAAATCCGCTAAATATTGCTAAGTGATTTAAATTTAAATTAAAACTTTTTCTCTCTTTCTGTAAAAAACTGGTTAACAAAAGACCAAAACCCATTACCACCAAAAGTCCTGCTCCAATTGTTATTTCTTTTACAGATTTGTAAAGGGGGAAACCTACAATCAAAGAAAAAAAAGTAGCAATAATTAAAAAATAAAATAAATTCTTATCTTTCAAAGTTAGAACTTCTTTCCATTCCTTTCTAAAATAAATTAAAACCGCTAATAAGGTCCCTAAATGCAAAAATATCGCTACATCAATTGGATGAAATTCTTTTAAAAAATATTGACCAACTATTGCCACTATCCCCTCGCTGGAAATAGGAATCCATTCAAAAATTCCTTGTAAAATTCCTAAAAAAATATAATCCCACATAATTAAATTTCAAAAATTTATTTTTACTCTGGCTGTGGATTCGCTTTCTGAATACTGAATTTCCATTTTGCTTTTAAAAGCACTTCTAATTTTTTTAGCAATTTTTATAGCTAATTGATTCTCGGTAGTAGTTACTCTAATTTTTGAAGAATTTAGGGTAGAAATTGAAATAACTCTATCTTGAGCATCTCTCTCAAACGCCATTTTGCCTACATTTTTAATAGTGTTAATAATATCTTTTTTTAAGTTCTTTGGTGTATTTTCTATTATTATTTCTCCTTCAAAAAGTCTCGCTGCTATCATTCGACAGGCTGGACAGATAATAAATTTTAGATTTTTATTTTCTGAGAGTTCTGAATAATTTTCTAAGTGATGATGCCAGGATTTATAAAAATAAATACTGTCACACTTTGGACAGATTATTATATTTTTTCTTCCTTTCCCAAATTCAGCTTCTTCCTTTTTTACTTTTGGGAAATGAGAAGTAAAATCTTTGGGTAAAGATTTTTTATGCGGCATTTTAAAAACTAATAGGGATTTAATTATTCTTCTTCAGGTAAGAACTCTTCTTCGGGTAAGACTCCTTCCTCAGGTAGAACTCCTTCTGGAGATGGTATTTTCAATTCTTCTAAGGAAGACCCTTCAATTTGAGGAAGAGGAGATTTTCCTATATTTTTAATACCCAAAAGAACCCCTACTAATATTCCTAATATAATCAAAATTATGGCAATTATAGTTCTTGAAGACATATTTTTGTCCTTTTATTTAATGATAATAAATTTCTGAAATATTATCAAATCTTTAAATTCTTAAGTCTTTAAGTTTAATGTTTCCTTGGCGAATTACTTTTATTTTCTTTTGTCTTAAATCAATTACAGTTGAAGGTTTTGCATTTTCCAAATTTCCAGCATCTAAAACTAAATCTGGTAAATCTTCTTGCTTTTTAAATTGGTTTAATACTTTTCCAATTTTAGTAGAAGGTTTTTCTCCTGAAATATTAGCTGAAGTTCCAATTAAAGGGCAATTAAATTGCTTAGCTAAGCTAAGCAACAGCCCGTAGTTTGGAATTCGTAAAGCAATTATTTTTTTATCTATTCCGTAAACTTTTAACTTTTGGGTTGTAGTTTTGGCTTTTGCCTGCCCCGTAGGAAGCTTGCTTTCCTTCGGGGACTTTTGAGTTTTGAGCTTTAATACTGCCGTCACTTTGCCAGGCCAAACTTTTTTTAAAAACTTCTCTTGATTTTTATCAATATAAGCCAGCTCTTTTGCCATTTTTAAGTCTTTTACAAAAATCGGCAAAGGTTTATTCTTGGGTCTTTTTTTGATTTTAAAGATATTATTTACGGCTTTTTTGTCTTGAGCATTAGCCAAAAGTCCGTAAACGGTATCAGTGGGGCAAACAATTATTTTTCCTTGTTTGATTGCCAAGATTGTTCTCTTGAGAATTATTTTGTAATTTTTAGGGGTTAGTTTCAGAATCTCCATTCCGGTTAATAAAAGTGATTAAGGGCGATTAAGAGTGATTAGGGATGAATTAGGCTGCCCTGAAATTTTTTCCCTGCCAGAATTCTTTTTAAATTAGGAAAATTTTTTGCCCCGGCTACAATAACTTCGAGTTTATGTTCTCGGGCAAATCTTGCCGCTTTTGAATCAACAGGAACTCTAAGACCTGGTTTCCATTTTAAAGGAATTAATTTTAAATAATCTTCCCAGAATAATTTTTTAATAGGTTTTGCATCTTTATAAATTTCTGGATTTTTATCATAGACATAATCTACCTTTCCCAAAAAAATGGCTTTTTTAAGATTAAAGTCCGAGGCAATTTGTAAAGCTACAAAATCAGTCGAATGACCTGGTTTCCAACCCGAGGCTAAAATCACTGAATATTTTTCAAAATTTTTAACTTTAAATCTTTTATCAAAAATAATAGGATAAGATTTGTTTTTGAAGATTATCTTTAGAAGATAGCTATTCAATTTTGTCGCCTGAACCCCTAACCAGTCTTTATCGGCTGAGGTAAATTTTCCAATTTTTCCTAAAGCTTCTTGATATTGGCGAGCTAATCTTCCTCCTCCTGTAACAATAATGAATTTTTTACCTTCTTTTATTTCCTTTTTTATAAATGAAGAAAATTTTTTTAAAAACAAAAAATCAAGATTATTAGGAAAAATAACTGAACCCCCTAAACCCAAAACAAAAATTTTTTCTTTTTTTATAATTCTCATTACTCTCTTTCTCCTAAAGTAGCCTCAATTGAAAATTCTTTTCCTTCTCTTAAAACTTTCAAGGTAATTTTATCCTCAGGATTATATTTTTGAATAATTTTAGCCAAAGGGTTTTCTGGAGAAATTATTTCATTATTAAATTCTAAAATTATATCATCTTCTTTTAGACCAGCCTTCTCGGCTGCGGTACCTGGAATTACTGCCGGGTCTTCCATTTTATACCAGTGGCCATATTGATCTTTAGTCCATCTGGTAATCCAAGCTCCCTGACTAACCGATAGATTCATTTCTTTTTGAAGTTCCGGGGTTATATTCCAATACCAAATTCCTAAATAAGGATAAATAATTTTCCCAAATTTTTTGAATTTCTCTAAATCAATTTTTGCTCTATCAATTGGAATAGCAAAACCAATATTCTCAGCACCTAAAGCCATTGCTACATTAATACCAATTGCCTCGCCCTTTAAATTTAAGAGGGGGCCCCCTGAATTACCTTGATTAATCGCAGCATCTGTCTGAATTATATTTTCTAAAATTTCTGCCTCTCCTCCCCCGCCAGAAGCCACAATCGTTCTTCTTAATCCAGAAATTACTCCTACTGAAACTGTGTTCTGAAATTCTCCTAAGGCATTTCCAATAGCAATTACAGTTTGACCAATTTGTAATTTAGAAGAATCTCCTAATTCTACAAACGGAAAGGGTTTTTCTCTTTCGATTTTTAATATAGCTAAATCTTGAAACCCGTCTCTAGCCAAAACTTGAACTTTGTATTTCTCGCCATCATTAGTTAAGGCAGTGTATTCAGCTTCTTCGTCTGAAACAACATGCTTGTTAGTTAAAATTAGACCATCTGAAGAAACGATAAATCCTGTTCCCCAGCCAATTTCTTTTTTTTCAGTTCCTTTTTGCTTATATTGTGGTATTTCAAAACCAAAAGGTTCTCCAAAAAATTCTTCAAATTCTTTGAAAGGGTTGGAATATTCTGTTTCATAAACAGGTAAATCCTTGGAAATGATTATACTAACCACTGCCGGAGAAACCTTTTCAATTGCTAAAACTGTTTTCTCTTCCTGGCTGGTTTGAGGTTGGTATTCTGTTTTTCTCTCCTGTTCAATAATATTTTCTGGGCTTATCTTCTTTTCCAATTCAGTGATTCGTTTTTCAATATTAAAGTAAAAAAATGTTCCGGTTACAAAAATGCCGATTAAAAAACTGATGATGATTAAGTTGTGAGTTTTAACTTTTATCATTATTATATTTATTATACTGATTAAATCTATATTTGAAAATATCTTTTTTGACCGGACCAAAAATTGCCATGTAGGCGCCAGCTAAAAGATATTTTGAATAAGTCTTAAAGCGACCATCCCTCTCAAATCTTCTGGTTGAGGTTAAAACAGGTTCGGTTTTAATAAAACCGAACTTTCCTACTTTTGCTGCTCTTTTAGCATAATCGTGGTCCTCGGCAATTTTAATCTCTTCATCAAAGCCATTTATTTTCTCATGAATTTCTCTTTTGGCTAAAATTGAGTTTGTCGCGTAGGGAAAGAATTTCTGAATCAAATTTACCCATAAATTGTAAACTCGGTAAGCAAATTTATCAAATCCATTTCCTTGAGGAAAAATCGGAAAAGAAGCTACATCTAATTTTCTTTTTTCAAACTCATTTAGAAGAATTTGAAAAAAATCTTCTGGCAAATAGATGTTGTCAGCGTCAAAAAATAAAAATTTCTCTCCTTTAGCTATTCTTGCTCCTTCATTTCTTCCCTTAGCTGGAATTCCTCCTTTAATAATTTTACAACCGAAGAATTTGGCAATTTCTCTTGTTTTATCGCTTGAGTCAGCATCAGCTACAATAATTTCGTAATCGCGAAATTTTTGCTTTTTTATCGAAGAAAGTAAAAGAGGTAAATATTTTTCTTCATTAAGAGTAGGAATGATAATTGATAACATAAAAGTTAAACTCAAAGCTCAAAGTTTAAAGCTCAAAGTTACAGTTCAAAACCCAAAACTAATTTAGCTTTTAGTTTTGAGTTTTGGTTTTGCGCTTTGCATTTTGAGTTTTGAGCTAAGGAGTAAACAATAATTTTGCTTCATCCCAAATTTCAGAATTACCCTGCTTGACTTTTAACCAATACCACCACTCAGCTCCCCATAAATAAAATCTTTTTAAACCAGTTTCTTTAGCAAACTCAATATTCTTTTTAAACTGATTCAAATCCATTGTTTTTTCTTGTTCTTCTAACGAAAGATTATAAAGTAATTCTGGACCCCAAGGTTCTGTTTGAAGTTCGGTACAGATTATTTCTTTATCGAATAATTTTTTAATAATTTGAGCTTTTCTCCAATAAAAAACAGGTGGGAAGGAATGAGTAAAATAAAATTTAAATTGTTTAACCCAAACTTTTTTATATATCGTTGTTCCCGGAATATCGGCTAAAGAGGCAACTCTAAACCAAAAAGAGCCCTCTCCCGAGTCAGTAACGACAATCGGACGACTCTCCACAAATGTACTAGGGAGAGCATCAAGAGATTTTACTAAATTAATTTCTTTTCTTACAAAACTTTCATCAATTTGGGGACATTCACCAAAAGGAAAGAAAGGTTCATTTT
>Ga0172366_10002292_pt1 | contig 14963 bp, 6 predicted proteins | sample LakKivSesite69cm_FD_114533 | JGI IMG/M metagenome (GOLD analysis project Ga0172366, IMG submission 114533) | Sediment microbial communities from Lake Kivu, Rwanda - Sediment site 69cm | ecosystem: Environmental > Aquatic > Freshwater > Lake > Sediment | place: Rwanda: Western Province, Lake Kivu... | reverse complement strand
TTCCTGGACATTCATCCCGAATTCGACAAAATCCAGGAAGAACTGGAGCATGTTTTGGTCTTGAGTATCCCCGCCCTGGACGGCAAAGGAGAGAAAGGGTTTGCCGTCTTTTAAGGAAAGGCTCGGGGTTAAAGTCGCTCGCGGCCTCTTGCCCGGGGCAACCACGTTAAATGGATTCTCAGCCTCGTCGAGGACAAAGCTTTGCATGCGCTGGCTCATTCCGACTCCAGTATTTCCGGCGATGCAGGCCGGAATCCAGCCGCCGCTGGGAGTCGCGGAAACAACCCATCCTTCCTTGTCAGCCGCCTGGATGGATGTTGTTCCAGTGAAGAAGCTCTCCTCCAGAGAGATGGTTTCTTTTTTCTCTGAATCAGATGCTCCGAGATTTGTCCATTTCTCAAGGAGATGAAGGTAGGGATTTTGTTTTCCCTCAAAAGGATAAGGATCGCCAGGCTTGACAGCCGGGTCGTTGACATTCCAGTTTAATTTCTTCAGCCTTTCCTTAGCATATTCCTTGGATAAAAGACCTTTGATCGGTTCCTCAGGAGGGAAATAGGGGTCTCCGTAGTAAAAATCTCTGTCAGCAAAGGCGAGGTTCATCACCTGGTAAAGGGTGTGGATAGCATTCACACTGTTGTAGCCCATGGATTTGAGGTCGATGTTTTCCAGCATGTTGAGCATCTGAAGGAGAACAGGCCCCTGAACCCAGCAGGTCAGCTTGTAGACTTCGATTCCCTTGTAGGTGCTCATCACTGGCTCTTCGATGTAGACCTTCCACTTTGCCAGGTCATCCATGGTGATCAGCCCGCCCTGCTCCTTCAAGCCTCGGACAAATTCCTGAGCGATATCGCCTTTATAGAAGCGGTCATAGGCGGCAGAGAGGGCTTCTTTCCGGTTTTTTCCTGCAGCTAAGGCCGCCTCTTCGGCTTCAATCAGTTTCTTTAAGGTGCTTAAAAGGTCTGGCTGGCTGAAAATTTCTCCCGCATAAGGAGCCTCCCGCTCTTGGCCAAGATGAGGGAGAAGGACTTTCTTGGAGTAAGGCCACTGTTTGATTCTCTGCTTATTTCTCTCGATGCTGGTGGCAAGCTCCTCTTCGACAGGATAGCCGTCTGCCATCTGCATCGCTGGCTCGAGAACCTGTTTAAGGCTCATGGTCCCAAACTCAGTTAGCATGGTTATCAATCCTCCAGGAGTTCCTGGAGTCACTGCAGCCAGCGGACCGTATTCAGGAGGGTATTTCATTCCTTTTTCTTTGAAGAATTCAGGAGTCGCTCCGCTTGGAGCTACGCCGAGGGCATTGATGCCATAGACTTTTTTGGTGTGAGGATTGTAAATCAGGGCCTGGGTTTCGCCTCCCCAGCTCAAGACATCATACATGGTGCAGACGGCAGCCAGCATGGCGCAAGCGGCATCAACCGCATTCCCTCCGCGCTCAAAAATCTTGGCTCCAGCAGTGGCGGCAAGAGGCTTGCCGGTAATGGCCATCCAGTGGCGGCCGTGAAGGACTGGCTTTTCAGTTCGGGAAGAGACTTTGATGCTCGAAGCAAGAAGAAAGAGCATCAGCACCAAGAATAACTTCCAGCCCCTGAAAATTGCTCTTTTGTCTGAAGCCATCTCTTGACCTCCTTTTCGAACAATTCTGCCTCTTCAGTCTATCTTCCGCTTGGAGATTGTCAAGAGTTAAGAAAAAAGCAAAAAATTAGCACAAACTGCTTTTTTGGCGTAGTAAAAATTTTTTCTTTTAAGGTTGAGCTAACGCTTGCTCTTTAATTTTTCCCTCTTTCTTTGAGCGAGAATAGCTTCTATTTGAAGATTATTGATTGCCGACCTTGCCATATTCTTAAAGCTCGCCTCTTTAAACAGGGCCTCAGCCTTCTCATAATACTTGATCGCACTCTTGATGTCGCCTAATTTTTCATATTCATGGCCCATGGTATAAGCGACCATCCCATCGTTGGATGTATTCAAGAGCTCCTCGAGACAGAGGATGACTTTTGCCGGATTAAGAAGCTGGCGGCACTCTTTTATTTTATCATTCAAGCGTTTGTTGTCGGATATGCTCATTGTGGAACTTTATTCTAATACATCCTTCGAACAAATTTAACTAAAAATTTCGGCATGATTTGAGCACACTTTTTGAATTCGCCAATTTCCTGACCGGGCCTTCATGAATTAGCTAATATCATAAGAAAAATTTGAAGTCAAAAATAATGAGGATGAAAGGGCTTCATTAAAAAAATGGTTTTGTAGAAAAAAAAGAAAAAAATTCATATAATTTTTGCCATCTGTCTCATCCAAAGGAGCTCTCGAGTGCTATGAATAAACTATTTAGATTAAAGGCTCTCTTCGTTATCCTTTTCTTATTCTTTTCTATTTCTGCGGCTTCAGCTCAAAAAAAAGACGAGGTTGACCGGCTTTTTTCTCAATGGGACCGAGGTGATACTCCTGGGTGTGCTCTGGCCATAGTCAGAGACGGAAAAATTATCTATGAACGCGGCTACGGCTCAGCGAATCTTGAATACGGCATTCCTATCAAATCCAAGTCCGTTTTCTATATCGGCTCCATCTCAAAACAGTTTGTCGCCATGAGCATCGCCCTGCTGGCAAAGGAAGGAAGGCTCTCCCTTGATGATGATATCCGCAAGCATATTCCTGAATTGCCGGATTACGGACTGCCGATAACCATCCGCAACCTCATTCATCATACAAGCGGGCTCCGCGATTACCTGACTCTGCTGGACATTGCCGGCTTTGACTTCGGTTCGTTCCATGAGGAAGACGTCCTCGAACTTATTGCGCGGCAGAAAGAATTGAACTTCAAGCCTGGAGAGGAATACCTTTACAGCAACTCCGGCTACTTCCTCCTGGGAATCATCATCAAAAGGGTCAGCGGTAAGACGCTCAGGGAATATGCTGAAGAAAGTATTTTCAAGCCGTTGGGAATGAAAAATTCTCACTTTCATGATGATTACACTCAGCTCATCAAGAACCGTGCCTGGGGGTATTTTCCTGCTGCTGGGGGCGGATACAAAAATTTTATTTCAACCTTTGACTGTGTCGGGTCAGGAGGCCTCTATACCACTGTTGAGGACCTCTTTCTCTGGGATAAAAATTTTTATAATCCTCGTCTTGGAGGAAAGGAACTCATCAACCTGATGGAAACACCGGGAACTCTGAATAGTGGAAAAAGACTTGATTATGCTTTTGCTCTTGTCATCGGCAGCTATAAAGGACTGAAGACTGTCAGCCACGGAGGAGCCTTGGGAGGCTTTCGAGCCTACATGGTTCGTTTCCCTGAACAGAAATTTTCAGTCATCTGCCTTTCCAATCTCAGCTCTTTTAATCCGACAAAGCTCTCACTTCAAATCGCTGATATCTATCTTGCCCAGGCATTCAAAGAAGAACAAAAACAGGCGCAAAAGGAAAAGTTTATAGAGCTTTTCGCAGAAAAACTTAAAGAGAAAGCCGGCGCCTATCTCCAGCCTGAATCCGGGGAGATGGTTCGAGTCGTCTTTGACGAAAAAGAGAAAAAATTGGTTTTAAAAGCGTCAAGGCAAAGCTTTCTCCTTTCTGCCTTGAGTGAGACAGAATTCCAGGCTCTGAATGCTCCGCTCAAGACCATCATAAAATTCGAGATGCAAGCCGAGCGGCCTATGCTGATGAAGGTATTTGAAGGAGATGAACCACCAAGAACCTATCAATCTATCGAAGTCTGGGCCCCTCAATCCGAGCAGCTCGAAGAATACCAGGGAGAATATTTCAGCGAAGAGCTGCAAGTGACATTCAGGCTCGGCCTCAAGGAAGGCAAACTGTATTTCGTCCATAAAAACGCCCGCCAAGCACCCCTTCTGCCAACTCTAAAGGATAAGTTTTATGCAGCAGGCTTATTTGTTCAGTTCATCAGAGACAATGAGAAGAGAATATCAGGCTTTGCTTTGAACGCCGGTCGCGTCAGAAATATCAGATTCTATAAGAAATAACGGCAAATTTGCCTGGCCTCATTTCTTCTTTCGCAAGCGGCAGATGAAAAAGGCTGATGCAGAAAGAAAGCCTATGATAGCTGCCGGAATCGCCGGATGGGCCTTCAACATCATGAGACTTAATCCAATAAGCGGCAAAAGCATGATGCGGACAAGAACTTTCATGGCACTGTGTTTAGCGACGAAATGAGCTACAGGCGGCGAAAACCTGTAATAAACTTTGACCAATGTCCTTCCAAGCTTATACGGCATAAGGCGCCTATCTCTGAAATCGCGGAGAATCCTTACGCTGGAGTGAAGCGGGGAACCATAGGCGGCGGTGGCAATAAAGCAGCCCTTCTTCCCTGTGCTGCCTCCGTCGTCTCCTCCCCCTGAAGTTGAGGTGAAATTTGCGGTTATGTTTTTGTTCCCGCTCATGGTCAATGGCAAAGGATTCTTATTTTCATCCCCTGAAGAAATATCTCCTGTCCATTTAGAGAATGCATAATCCGCATCAGGGATGGCGGTCAAAGAGATAAAATCCTGGGCAGTGTAGGTATAGGTGCCAGGCCTGGGATAAGTTGTTCCTCCGCTTCCTGCTGAGAGATTGAGAGTATAACCTGCAATATCAACAGTCTGAAAGCTCCAAACCGGTCCTTCGCTCGTTGCCTGGCTTAAATCCTTGGCCACAACCTTCCAGTAATAAACCTTATTGAAGCTCAGTGTAAAAGTTGGATAATAAGTTTTAGTCAGTTCCTTGGCAGCACAATACGTCGGGGGATTAGCCGTGTCCAAGTAGACATCGTAGGTGACAGTGTCGCCTGCATCTGGGTCTCCGCCGTCCCAGCTGAGCTGAATATTTGCATTCAAACTTGTTTGGCCATTTGCAGGAGAAGGATTGCTTGGCGTGTGCGGAGGATTGTTTGTAGCCGTGGTTGTGGCCTCTGCCTCATTAGAGTAGGCTGAATCGCCATAGCGGTTATAGGCTTTTATCCGGTAATAATATTGAGTGCCCGGAGAAAGCTTCGTGTCTGAATATTTTTTGATCATGGCGCTTAAATAGCAAATTTGCTCGTAAGTTCCGCTCGAACCAGTTTTTCGCTCGAGCTTGAAGCCCTGTTCGCTGGAAGCATTATCGACCCACGTGAGGTCGATCTGGTGAGCCGATATCTGGCTGGCGGCAAGGCTGCTGGGAGCTTCTGGTGTACTCTGAGGTATATTCGCTCGAAACCCAAGTACTCTGTCAGAAAATTTGAACTCCCCCACCCAGAGATAATCTCCGTCAAAACAAAGACGGTTGGCTCCTTTCAATCCGCTTCGCGATTGGTGCGGCCATTTTGACAAAAAGCTTGGTTGACCGAGCACAACATCAGGACGAGTTGCATCTGCGGTAGGAATGGTGTTCCAGACGAGTACTCTGGCCCGGCCATGGTCTCCAACAAAGAGGTGGTTATCAAAGATGCAGACATCTGCCGGCCCTGTTAAATATAAATTCTCTTCTGGAGGCACAGCGCCTGTGGTTAAGATGACATCTGGCTGCTGGTTATTTTGCGTGGGAAGCGTGTTCCAGATGAGTATCCTGAAATGCCCCCAGTCGGCTACAGCAAGGTGTGTGCCATCAGTGGCGAGACCGGAGGGAGTGTTCAAATAGCCCTCGGCCTTGGAGGTGAAATCGGATTGACCAAGGACAAGGTCAGCCGGCGCGCCATCCTTTTCGGGAATAGTATTCCAGATAAGGACGCGGTTATTGTCGCTGTCGCTGACAAAGAGGTGCGTGCCGTCGCTCGTCACTCCGTTAGCACATCCCAGCTTGGCGGCTGTGCATCCTTCTTTTCCGCCAATAACATGGTCAGGCTCAACCAAGCTTTGTTTGGGAATTGAATCCCAGATCATTATTCCCCTATCACTGGAGACAGCGATTAACCGCACACCATCAGTCCAAAGGCCGGTGGTGTGATAGCTGAGGTCAAAGGGGAAAGGATACCGGATCGGAGTGTTGAAATCAACACTGCTGATGATGTAATCAGCGTCAGCGCAATCCTGCTCAGGCAGGCCCTCATGAATGACGATGCGGTTGTCAATTTGGGTCGAAAGAAAGAGATGATGGCCACTGGATGAAACTCCGGAGACGCTGCGAATCCCGTTGGGGGCGAGAAAGCAGTTTTTGTCAAAACCGTCTTGCCCAAGGACGACATCAGCAGGGGAATGCTCTCCGGTTGGAATAGAATTATAAATGAGCACCCGGCTGTTGTTCGTATCTGCCACACAGAAATGAGTCCCGTCGCTCGATGCTCCCCAGGGAGCTGACATTCCATCCGAAGCAAGGCTGGGGCCGTGCCCGATTCTAAACTCTGGCTCTGTTGTATTCTGAGTTGGGATATTATTCCAGGCAAAGATACAGTGTTCTGCACCCATGCCGGCGTACAGTTTTCCGTTGCTCAGGCATATTCCCATGGCCGTATACCCGCCTGCGTCAGTGACAAAATCATCATGAAAAAGCACAACATCTGCGGGCTGACCGTTTGTTGTTGGAATGGAATTCCAAATCATGATGCGGTGGAAGCTGTACTCAGAAACGACAAGGTGCGTCCCGTCGGAAACGACTGAACGAGGAGTATAAAGGCTGGCTTGGGTCGGCTGTGTCCAGTAGCGATCCCCAAAATCCGGCTGGCCGACAACAACATCTGCATTTTGGCCGTTCTGAGTCGGCAAGGAATTCCAGATGAGAACCCGGCCGACATGAGTATCAACCACAAACAAGTGCATTCCGTCATAATAAACATCCCAGGGCCAGTCAAGGGTGTTTCTGCTATAAGAAGTCGCAGCGACAACAGGAGTGAAGTCCGGCTGCCCTAAAACTAAATCAGCAGGCTGACCGTTTGTTGCAGGAATGGAGTTCCAGATGAGAACACGGTTGTTATCGGTATCTGCGACAAAGAGGCGGGTGCCGTCTGAAAATACTCCCTGCGGCCAGTTCATTCCAGACGAGCCTCCGCTGGAGTCGGTAGAATACACATCCGGTTGCCCGAGAACCACATCGGCTGGCTGAAAATGGCTTGTCGGAATGCTGTTCCAGATGAGGACTCGGTTGTTTCGAGTGTCAGAAACAAAAAGACGGCCTGCAGGATCTAAGCAGACTCGTGAAGGGTGATTTAAAACTTTAGCGTTGGCTTTATCACCAAAAGGGCCGAGGATGATTGCTGCATCCTGGCCGCTCTGAAACCAGCTCTGCTGGGCAGAAATAGCTGAAGTTGAAAGACAGCAGAAGCACAAGCAAACAATGATAAAGATAGAATCTAATTTTTTCATTCTGCACCCCCAGAATTAAAAGAATTTTCTCATAATAGAAATGAAATTAATTTTGTACTCTGAGCTTTTTTTGTTTTTGTCTTTAATCTTTTCTCGAGAAAATCTCATAAAGAAAAACAGCATGACAGAAAGCATGACAGTAATAGCGACAGTAACTGCCGGCCCGAAACGGACAGTTGTCCAGCTCAAGCTAACCAGAGGAAAAAGAGCTATTCGAACTGCTGCTCTCAAGAAAGAGGAGCTGGAGATGGCTCCGGCTACGAATGGCGAATATTGATAGTAGAGCTTGACCAGCGAACGGCCAAGTCTAGTGGATAAGAGATACCTGTCCCTGAATCTGCGGAGAATCTTCACATGGGAATGGAACGAAGAGCCATAGGCGGCAGTGGCGATGAAACAGCCGCCTTTCTTTCCCGAAGAAGAGCCATCGTCTGCTTGGGAAGCCGAAAAATTGGCTGTAATTGACTTGTTTCCATTCATGGTGATTGTCAGCGGATTACTTGTCCCTGATGCATCGCCGCTCCAGCCGCTGAAAGTATATCCGCTGTTGGGTGTGGCTGTTATAGTGACAGAGGTTCCAGAGTCGTAGGAGTAGGTGCCTGGCGAAGGGTTGGTTGTTCCACCTGAGCTAGAAGCTATGGTCAATGTGTATTTGACTATGGTGCTGGCAAAATTTGCCTTGAGTGATTTGTCGGAATTCATTGTCAGAGTCAAAGGATTATCTTTATCATGCCCAGCCGGAACATCCCCAGTCCAGCCTGAAAATGAATAGTCATTGTCTGGAATCGCACAGACAGAAACAGAATTACCGGGCTCGAAAGCAGGTGTTCCTGGCCTTGGAAAAGTTGTTCCTCCTGAGCTTGCCTGAATTGTCAGAGTATAACCTGAGAGAGTCTTTGTCTGAAAATTCCAGACAGGTCCTTCTGTCAGGACTCCGCTCAGGTCCTTAGCTACGACTTTCCAATAATGAATTGTCTTCAGACACAGAGTCGAAGGACTATAACTCGTCTTCGAAAGGTTGCTGGCAATGCAGAAAGTGGGAGGATTGGCTGTATCCAGGTAAACATCGTAGGTGACAACATCCCCTTCATCAAGGTCTCCTCCGTCCCAGCTGAGCACAGGATTGTCGCTGACCTCTGTCTGTCCATTCGTTGGAGAGGGATTGCTGGGGGTATTAGGCGGAGTGTTGGTGGTTGAGGTTGAGGCGCTCGCTTCATTAGAATAGGCTGAATCGCCATAGCGGTTGTAAGCTTTTATTTGATAATAATATTGAGTTCCAGCTACGAGCCTCGTATCCAAATACTTTTTGATGCTGGCGCTCAAATAGGCGATTTGCTCATAAGTTCCGCCCGCACCTGATTTTCTTTCCAGCTTAAAGCCCTGTTCGTTGGAGGCATTATCTTCCCAGGCCAAGTCAATCTGGTGAGCAGATTTTGCTGTAGCTGAAAGATTGCTTGGCGCCTGTGGAATACTGGCAACGATATTTGCTCTGTAGCCCAGGGCTCGGTCTGAAAACTTGAACTCACCGACCCATAAATAGTCGCCATCAAACCAGACGTTAAGGGGGCTATAGAGTTTATCCCGCCCCTTTCCTGGTCTTCCTGTCGTAAAATCAGCTTGACCAAGAACGATATCTGCCGGCTGGTCATTATAAGTAGGAAATATGTTCCAGATGAGCACACGATTAAAGCCAAGGTCTGTCACGAATAGATGGCTGTCAAAAATGAAAACTCCTTGCGGACCGTTAAATCGCCAGGGAAGATTGCGGCCAGGGTAAAAATCAAAGAGCTTGATGTCTGGAGCCTGATTATTTTGAGTCGGAATGCTGTTCCAGATTAATATCCGGTGGTTTTCCATATCAGCCACGGCCAACCGCTGCCCATCAGTCGCTATTCTTGATGGATAATTCATCAAACCCGGGGAACCAGAGCTGAAGTCACTTTGACCAAGGACAATATCAGCCGGCGTTCCATCTTTTTTGGGTATTGTGTTCCAGATCAAGACCCGGTTATTTCCGCTGTCGCTGACAAAAAGACGGGTGCCGTCGCTCGCCACTCCTTGGGGCTGGTTCAAGGCAGCACCTTGAGTGTGCAAAATCTCAGTGTCTGGATTTGTAAAACTTGCTTGCGGGAATTTATCCCAGATCAGTATTCCCCGATAGAGCTCAGCTGCAAAGAGACGGCTGCCGTCAGTCCACAGCTGACAGCACTGGTAGACTTCACTGAGCTGGAGGAATTGTCCATAGGGTTCATCAAAATCGACATCAGAGATTATGTAGTCGGCCTCGGCGCAATCCTGTTCAGGCAGTCCGTCGTGGATGACAATCCTGCTATCCACATGAGTGGACAACAGAAGATGGTGTCCGCTTGAAGCCACTCCGGCCACACTGCGTATTCCCTTCTTCGAGCGAAAATCGCAACTGCAAAAATCAGCCTGGCCCAGGACAACATTAGCATCGACATTGGAAGCGGCTGGGATTTGGTTGTAGATGAGCACCCGGCTGTTGTTGGTATCTGCCACATAAAGCCTTGTTCCGTCCGAGCATACTCCCCACGGCTTGGACAAACCCTCAGCCGAAAGGCCTGGCTGCAAGTCAGAACGGCCTATGATGCAGTCAGGAGCCTGGTTGTTTTGAGTGGGAAGGCTGTTCCAGACATAAACACTATGGTTACAGGCCACATACAGTTTTTGGCCCTGCAGGCTGACGCCCAATGGACTGTAGTCATTCGGAGAATTATAAAAGTCAGGTTGAAGCAGCTCCACATCAGCGCTCTCTCCATTTTGAGTTGGAATGTTATTCCAGATAAGAACACGCTGCCCTCCCTTGTAATCGCTGATGACTAATGCCGTTCCATTCGAAGCACCGCCCCTTGGAGAAAACAGCGATTTTTCATCCAGGCTTTCACTAGAAGATGTAAAGTCAGATTTTCCGAGCACCACATCTGCGTCTTGATTATTTGTCGTGGGAAGAGAATCCCAGATTAAAACTCTTCCCTCTCCAGAGTCTGCGACAAAGAGATGCTGTCCGTCATAAAAAACATCCCAAGGCCAGATCAGAGTATTTGCTGCTCTTGCTCCACCAGGCTCATCGTAGTGAGTGAAATCTGGCTGCCCGAGAACGATGTCAGCCGCGGCTCCATTCTGTGTAGGAATAGAGTTCCAGATAAGGATACGGTTATTGCAAGAATCGGCAACAAAGAGATGGGTGCCATCAGAATAGACTGCGACGGGCCAGTTCAGGCCGGTTTGTCCGCCCCCCGAGTCGTTTGAGTTCATATCCGACTGGCCTACAACCAAATCGGCAGGTGCATTGTTTGATGTTGGAATCGTATTCCAAATAAGGATACGGTTGTTCCTTGTATCAGCAACATATAGCCTTCCTGCCGGGTCGGTGCAAACCCGGCTTGGATGGTGCAAGCTTGATGGTCCGCCGCTATTCGCAAAAGGACCAAGAATGATGTCCGCGCTTTGGCCGTTCTGGAACCAAATCGCTTGAGGAAGGCTGCGAGAAGGCAACAGTAAAAAAAGATTTAGCACACATAAAATGATAAAAATGATAAACAAATTTCTTCTTTTCATTTTAAGGCATCTCCTTTTTGTCCCGAAACGAATATTCAAATAATGCACTGAATATCTTAATCTCCCATTTTTATCCCAGCTTGCATTTTTATCTTAAGTTATACTTGCCGCCTTATCGATTCCTACATTTTACTATAAAAAAATACCCTTGAATGGGAGAGTGTTGGGCATTAATCTTTTTAGGCAATAAAGCTTGAGGGGAAAATTTGAATAGGGATGAGAAAAATATCACCCTTAAAATCACCCACAGCGGCGATTGACTGCTCCTGATAAGCTGTGCCAGGCTGAAATCAAACTTGCTGCGCTGGCTGGGCAAGTTTTTCGCACCCTACATTCCCTTCTGCTCATTTTCCCCTAACAGCCAGCATTTTTATTAATGCTTTTTTCTTCTCTGCTTGGAAACCTGAATTGAGGCTTGAAGGCTCGATCCCTGAGGGCAGCTTCTCTTAAACAGGCACCAAAGGCAGAGGTCTGAGACTCTGGCCGGAAATTCCCTTGCTTCCTCGATGACCTTGATCTTTTGTAAGGTCTCCTGCCTCAAAGCCTCAAGCTGTTCTTCATTCCGGCGCGAGTCCATTTCTTTATCGAGGGCGAGAAAATGCCAGACAAGCCTCACCTCCCTGCAATTTTTGAGTTCCCGCCTTACCCATAAAGAGTACATGGCGAGCTGAGGGTCTTTATCCACTTGCTCCTGGGTTGGAAGCGTTATGTTTGTCTTGTAATCATGGATTTCATAGAGGCCGTTTCCCATATCCATCAGCCTGTCGATGCGTATGTAATATTCGTATTCTCTCTTCTCGTCCAGAAAGAGATAATCGGTAATCTCAAGGTCGACAATTCGGCCTTCTCGAAAGGGCTTGTATCTCTTGTAATAATCCTTAAGATAGGTCTCTCCTTTCTGACGATAATCTGCTGATTGAAGGTTTTCATCGACAAGGATTATTGATTCTGGCCAGCTCTTCACCCACTGGCTCATGAAAAAAGCCAGAAGTTCTTTCTTCGTCATCTTCTTTTCATACCAGATGCTTCTGTAAAGCCTCTCCAGGGCCTCATGCACCCTGGCTCCAAGAAAGGATTCGGCTGTCTCCTCTGCTTCCGGCTTTATTTTATCGATGTAGGCATATTTATACCTCAAGGGGCAGGCCTCATAGGAGATTATTCTTGAATGGCTGTAAACAGGCATCTTGAATGAAGAATAAAATTATTTGGGCGACCGGTATTTTTCAAACCAGGCAAGAAGATAGAGCTGCCGCAAAAGACGATGAGAAGGCCGGCGGAAACCATGATACTCGTCAGGCATTCTCACCAGGAGAGTATCCCTCTTCAGCATTTTTAAAGCTCGGTAGAATTCTTCACTCTGGCTGATCGGACACCTCAAATCCTCCTCGCCGGTCATAACCATTGTCGGGGTGGTGACATTCCCGGCATAATAAAGAGGCGAACGCAGGGCATATTCCATCGGGTCTTCCCACGGATATTTCTTAAATTGCCTTATGAAATGTATGCCGTCTGTCGTCCCTACGAAAGAGGACCAGTCAATGACAGGCGCCATCGAGACGGCAGCTTTGAAACGATTGGTGTGTCCGACAGTCCAGGCCGTAAGGCAGCCGCCGCCGCTTATGCCACAGACAAAAAGATTGTTCTCATCGATGAAGCCCTTGGCCAGGGCTGCATCGACGCCGGCCATCAAATCATCATAGTCCTTGCCCGGAAAAGAATATTGAATGCCATTGACAAAATCCTGACCGTAGCCTGTGCTTCCTCTCGGATTCAGATAAAGGACGGTATAGCCATTGGCAGCAAAGTTCTGCCAGTCCCAGCTGAACTGGACAGAATACATCGCCCATGGACCGCCGTGGATGTAGAGAACCATGGGGTATTTTTTATTCGGCTCGAATTCAGCAGGCTTGACCAGCCAGCCTTGCAGGTCAAGCCCGTCATAGGATTTAAAGCGCAATTCCTCAACCTCTCCCAGCTTGACACCGGCCAGGACATCTTCGTTAACATCGACAAGCTCTTTGATATTCGCCGCATTGCCGAGGTTGAATGTAACCAGGCATCCCGGTTTTTTGAAGGACGAGCGCACACTTGCCCCCTGTCCGTTTTTGGCGATGGAGAGTCCGGATAAATAATGGACGCCGCTGGTCACTTTTTTAAGTTTTCCTTCTATTGAGAGAAAAAAGAGGTTGGATTCTCCCCTCTCATTCACAAGATAATAGATTCCAGAGCCATCATCAGCCCAGACCATATCTGAAGGAGAATCAGGAAGACCGCCAGCCAGAAGGCGTTTCTGGCCTCCATCCGAATCCATGAGATAGATATTTGAAAGGCTGTAGGTGCAATTTTCTTCGTCATAGCCGGTATAGGCAATCCATTTTCCATCCGGCGAGACCCGCGCCTCCTCATCCGGTCCCTTACGGTCAGTCAACGCTTTTATCTCCAATGTTTTCAAGTCAACAGAATAAATCTCCGAATCGCCGTCCCTGTAGTCGATTCCGGGTTTACGGGTTGCGCTGAAATATATCTTTTTGCCGTCTGGAGACCATTCGGGAACGATAGGAAGGAGCGATGACTGCTGGTCAGGATAGTGAGGATTATCTTCGGCTGTTATTTGCTTGGGAGTTCCTCCGAGTTCAGCATCGATCAAAAAAATCTGCTCACAGCCCTTGGCTATAGGTCCTCTGCCGTCGTTCCTCCAGGCCAATCTGTCGATGACCACTGCCGGCTCAGCCCACTTGGCGCCTTCTGGCTTCTTCGGAAGCTTTACAGGCAGGATGGAAGCGGTATCAGGAACAAAGAGGGTGAAAGCCAGCATTTTTCCATCCGAAGACCATCTCATGTTGGCCGGAGTTGTTTCGAGATGAGTCAGTTGAGATACTTCGAGTGTATCAAACAAGAGAATATGAATCTGTGTTGTCCCGTCTCTGTCAGAGAGAAAAGCAATCTTTTTCCCGTCAGGCGACCAGACCGGAGAAAAATCCCTCCAGCTTCCGCAGGTAAGTTCCCTGATGCGGTTTCCCTCCACATCGGCTATCCAGAGGTTGCTCCTCGAGCGGTCGTTCATCTTGTCAATCCAGGTTCGGGTGAAGAGGATAGATTTTCCATCAGGTGAGATTTTGGGGCTTCCGATGGATTCCATCTCCATGAATGTCTCGCTATCGAGAAGTTTTGCGTTTTTCTTTTCTGCCAATGCTTTGCCTGGATAAGCGAGAAATAAAAGAATTCCGATGACCGTTATTTTTGCTAAAAATTTATTCATGCCAGCCGACCTCATTCATGATTTTTCAATATCTTGAATCTTAATGCGGAAATTTATAAAAAACCATTAAAAAAATTTGAATTGTTTTGCCGCAACAAAAATTTAGCGAAAAAATAGCCAGTATCTTTTTTCTATTTCATCTTGAACAAAGAATCGTCCAGGCCGGTGTTAAGGCTCACTTTTGAAATAGTGATTTTTATGTATTGCTGACCGCTGTAATAAGTGACTATGCTGTGGGCGATTATCATCCCATCGACTTTTTTATAATCGGAGTCAAATTGTTCGATTTCAACCTCACCCATCTGCGTCATCGTCTTGGCTTTGGTTTTATAAGGCAAGTAAGTTTCAGAGTCGACATAGATTGTCGCCTTGAAACCATCAGCATAAGATTCTTCGAGAACAAAGTAGTCCTTGCTTTCAATTTTTTCCTTGCCCTTATAGGCAAAAGATATTCCGTATTTTTCTGGATAGAGGCTGGAGACAAGGGGCAAAGACTCTCTCTTCAATGATGCCGCCTCCTCTCCAGAGAAGACTTCAGTCGCAAATGTCTGTTGGTTAGTCCCCCAGGCTGTTTGTCCATCGTAAGCTTGGGTGACAATAAAGCCCATGACTTCAACATTTGTCCGCCTCTTGTCCGGCTCTTTCTTGTAGACGGTCACTGTTCCGGTCATGCCCTGCTGGACGATCTCTATATTGCCAGATAGAGTCATGTCCTTGACACTCTCTAAGGCTTTTTTCCCGCCTTGAACTTCGACCATCTTCTTCAAGATTTCCTGGGCTGTCTGAGCGAAGAGAGGATAGGCTGCTATGATTAAGAGAAAGACGCATAAAATTGAAAGTGAAAAAATTCTTTTCAT
>Ga0172366_10002291_pt1 | contig 14964 bp, 15 predicted proteins | sample LakKivSesite69cm_FD_114533 | JGI IMG/M metagenome (GOLD analysis project Ga0172366, IMG submission 114533) | Sediment microbial communities from Lake Kivu, Rwanda - Sediment site 69cm | ecosystem: Environmental > Aquatic > Freshwater > Lake > Sediment | place: Rwanda: Western Province, Lake... | reverse complement strand
GCAGCGGCGGCGCCTTGGGGGACGGCGGCAGGTACGGTACCGGGGGCGCGAGGGAAAGCGGCGGCTCGGCAGGCGGGGGCGGCACGACCGGCTCCGGCGGCGGTGGAGTGTCGACGGCCAAGACCAGCGCCGGCAGCGGGTGCCAGTGCAACCTCAAGGGGAGATCTCGCACCGGCCCTTAGCGCTTACCCAGGACGCACGGGCCGATTGACGACCGGGTTTGGGCCACGTAGGATTTCAATCCTCGATGACCGAAATCGATGCTTTGCGACAGCGTCACAAGGAACTTGAAGAGGCGCTCTCCGCGATAGAAGCGCATCTTTCCCTGACTGCCAAGGAACAATCCGAACGGGCCAAGCTCAAGAAGGAGAAGCTGGCAGTCAAGGATCGGATTCAGCTCTTGCTCGCGAAGGGCTCTTAGGGCACCGCGTCTTGCAGGCAGGTCCGCGCAGGGATACCCCGAAAGCAGGGCTTCACCCGCAACCGCAGAGGGCTTCAGGCGGCAGGCTTCAGCCTGTCGACGCGTTCGGACAAGGGTAGGCGACCGCGGTTTCGTTCTCGGCTTTTCGGCCTGCCACGAGTTCCTGCTCCTCCGTCGGGCCGCGCGGCGGAAAAGTTGGAGATCGCGGTTGAATTGACACGCTGGCGGGTCTACTCTGCCGTCGTCGGTTGAAGGAAATTCGTGAAGAAATGCACAGCCTGATCCGATAGACCCGAGTGGGATTCTCTCTAGGAGTTTGACCCATGAGCACGTTCATCGAGCAGATCCACGAGAAGGCGAAAGCAAGGCCCCAGAAGGTGGTTCTCCAGGAGGGCGAGGATGTACGGGTGATCGAGGCGGCGGCCAAAGCAACCAAGCTGGGCATCGCCGAAGTGACCATCCTGGGCGACCCGGCCAAGATCAAGGCCGCGGCCGCCTCCGCGTCCCTGCCCCTCGACAAGGTGAACGTGGTGGACATGACCCGGGCGCCCAACTTCGACGACTACGCGGCCACCTACTACGAGCTGCGCAAGGCCAAGGGGATGACCGAGGCGGAGGCCCAAAAGACGATGAAGGATCCCTTGTTCTACGGCGCCATGATGGTGCGCAAGGGGCTTTGCGACAGCTTCGTGGGCGGGGCGACCTACACCACGGCCGACGTGTGCCGAGCCGGCATCCAGATCATCGGGCTGCAGCCGGGACTCAAGACGCTGTCGAGCTTCTTTGCCATGATCTCGCCCGACAAGTCCTTCGGCAAGGACGGCATCCTTTTCTTCGCCGACTGCGCCGTGGTCATCGACCCGAACCCCGAGCAGCTCGCGGACATCGCCGTGGCGACCGCCGACAGCTACGCGAGCCTGATGGGCGAGGCTCCGCGCGTGGCCATGCTTTCCTTCTCCACCAAGGGCAGCGCTAAGCACGCGCACATCGACAAGGTCACGGCCGCGACCGCGCTTGTGAAACAGCGCCGTCCCGAGCTGGTCATCGACGGCGAGCTGCAGGGCGACGCGGCCCTGATTCCCGCGGTCGGGGAGAAGAAGGCCAAGGGCTCGCCGGTGGCAGGCAAAGCCACCGTGCTCATCTTCCCCGATCTCGACGCCGGCAACATCGGCTACAAGCTCACCGAGCGGCTCGGCAAGGCCGAGGCCGTCGGCCCCATCCTGCAAGGTATGGCCAAGCCCTCGTCGGATCTCTCCCGCGGCTGCAAAGCCGCCGACATCCTCAACGTGATCGCCATCAATGTCGTGCGTCTGCAATTCGCGCAGAAGTAGGGCCAAAGGACGCGAGCCATGAAGATCCTGGTTGTCAATTGCGGTAGCTCGTCGCTCAAGTTCAAGCTCTACGACCTGACCTCGGAGGAGGCCCAGGCCCCGCTGGCCGAGGGCTTGGTCGAGGAGATTGGGCGCGAGAAGTCCAAGTTCACCTATAAGACGCACAAGTCGCCGAGCAAGCGGGTGCTCGAGGTGGTGGCCAAGGACCACATCCAAGCCGTGGCCGCGATGAAGGATGCGCTTCTGCACCCGGAATACGGCTTGTTCCGCGACAAGATCCAGGTCGATGCCGTCGGCCATCGCGTGGTGCACGGGGGCGAGAAGTTCTCCAATTCGGCGCTCGTCACCCCGGGCGTGCGCGCCGCCATCGAGGAGTGCATCGCCATCGCGCCCCTGCACAACCCGCCCAATCTGGCGGGCATCACCGCCTGCGAGACCATCTTCCCGGGGCTGCCGCAGGTGGCGGTCTTCGACACCGCCTTCCACCAGACCATGCCCCCGCACGTGTTTCTGTACGGCCTGCCCTACGAGCAGTACGAGCGCTTCCACATCCGCAAGTACGGTTTCCACGGCACATCCCACGAGTACGTCGCCCGCCGCTCGGCCGAGCTGCTGGGCAAGGACTTCGACAAGGTCCGCATCATCACCTGCCACATGGGCAACGGCTCCAGCATCACCGCGGTCAAGCACGGCAAATCCTTCGACACCTCGATGGGTCTGACTCCGCTCGAAGGCGTGGTCATGGGCACGCGCACGGGCGACATGGATCCCGCGGTCGTGCTCTACATCATGGACAAGCAGAAGCTGTCGCCGCAGGAGATGAACACCCTGCTCAACAACAAGAGCGGGGTGAAGGGGATCTCCGGCGTCAGCAACGACATGCGCCAGATCATGGAGAAGGCCCAGGAGGGCAATCCCCGTGCCCAGCTCGCCCTCGACATCTTCGTCTACCGCATCGTGAAGTACGTCGGCGCCTACGTGGCGGCGATGGGCGGCGCGGACGCCATCGTCTTCACCGGCGGGATCGGCGAGAACGCGGTGGCCCTGCGCGCGAAGATCCTCGAACCGCTTGCCTTCTTAGGGGCCGAGATCGATCCCGTGCGCAACGGCTCTGACGCCAAGGAGAAGGTGATTACCACCGACGCCTCCCGCATCGCAGCCTGGGTCGTGCCCACCAACGAAGAGCTGATGATCGCCAAGAAGACGAAAACCATCGTCGAGGCCTAAGGGCAGCCCTGGATAATCCGCGGCACTTGTCCTAGATCTACGCGCCCGAGCCGCTGCTCGGTGCCGAGAAAGGAGCTTCTATTCGTGCAAGAGAAGGACATCCAACAAAGCCTGGTGCTCATCAAACCCGACGCCCTCAAGAATTCGTTGACAGGCTACGTGCTGTCGCAGCTCTCCGAGTTCCATACCGGGTTGCGCTTCGCAGGCGCGAAGATCGTCCATGTGAGCCGGATGCTGGCCAGCGAGCACTACGCCGAGCACCGCGGGAAGTTCTTTTTTCCATCGCTCATCGACTACATCCAAGGCCGCTTGCACTACGCCAACGAGCCGTGGAAGCGCCGGGTGATCGCCATCGTCTACCAGGGGCCGAGGGCGGTGTCGCGCCTGCGCGACCTGTGCGGTCCGACCAATCCCCACATGGCGCGCAGCGAGCGGCCCGGTTGCATCCGGTCGCTGGGCACGGTGGTGCCTCTCAAGGACAAGGACGGTCAGGTGTTGGGAGAGCGCATGGACAACCTCATCCACGCCTCGGCCAACCCGGAAGACGCCGAGCGCGAGATCAAGCTGTGGTTCCGGCCGAGCGACATTCCGCCCGCCATGCACCCCTACCCGACCGAGGCCAGTACGTCGCACTACTACTACAAGGACGGCCAGCTCTACGACACCTTCGACAGCGGCCGGCTCTGCGTGCTGGCCACCGGGGATCTGGGCTGGAAGTCCGATCTTGAGGCCCTTGCCCACCTGCTGCGCGGTGAGCCTTCGTCGCTACCGCTCGAGTCCGTCGTGGCCAAGTACCTCATCAACGAGCACCAGGAAGTGGACTAGCCTTGTGCTAGGGTCCTGCGTGTGATCGCCACCGAGGCAGCCCAAGACAAACACCCGCTCTGTCCACGGTGCGGCGCGCGTCTGCGTCGGCAGCGCCGCCGCATCCGGCATCGGCTGGTTTCGATGGTCTACCCTGTGCGCTTGTACGCGTGTTCGGAGGAGTGCAAGTGGACCGGGCTCTTGCCGTCCGCGACCCGCATGCAACGCCGCAAGCGATACGTCAAGCTTGTACTCTTGTTCCTGGTGCTCGTTGTGGCCGCAGGGTGGGCCATGCGTCGCTACGGCGCCGGCCTGCCCTGGGGACGTCACGCTCCCCCCGGCGACGGCATCGAGGAAGACGGCACTGCAGCTGCGGAATAGGGAGCCTTTGCATCACGCGGAACCACGACCCACGTGCACGCGCTGCTGGCGGCCGCTTTCGGTCTGCGTGTGCACGGCCATCGCCCCTCTCGCAACCAAGACCCGCGTCCTGATTCTGCAGCACCCGCGCGAGCGCGACGTCGGCATCGGCACGGCGCGCATCGCCAGGCTCTCGCTGGCTTCCGCGCTTCTGCGCTGCGATGTCGACTTCAGCCGCGACCTGGTGGTGCGGGAGGTTCTGGCGGCCGGGAACGCCTATGTTCTATTCCCCGGACCAGGCGCCGTCGATGTGGAGACGGCGCGGCTTCCCTCGCCCATCACCCTGGTCGTGCTCGACGGAACCTGGTGGCAGGCGCAGAAGCTGCTCAAGGCCAACCCTGCCTTGGCCGCGCTGCCCCGCCTGCGCATGACGCCCGCGCGCCCGAGCTTCTACGGCCAGATCCGACGCGAGCCCGCCGAGCACTGCGTGGCCACCCTCGAGGCCGTCGCGCACGTGCTCGGCCATCTCGAAGGCGACCGCGAACGCTTCGCCGCGCTCTTGCGCCCGCTTTCCGAGATGGTGAATCGGCAGCTCCACTTCGCGACCGAGGTGGCGGCCGGCCGTCAGCGGCGCGCTTTCGTCCCGCGCCCCAAACGCGATCCCGTTCCTGCACTGCTGCGCCAGCGCGCGGCCGACCTCGTGTGCGTGCATGGCGAGGCCAACGCCTGGCCGCGCTCGCACCGCGAGCGGGCTCCCGCCGAGACCGTGCACTGGCTCGCCCGACGGTGCGGCGACGGAGAAACCTTCGCCTCGGTCATTGCCCCGCGCGGTCGCCTGGCCCCGGGGACTTGCCGCCACATTCGTCTGACTCCCGAGGTCCTGGCCGCGGGCGAGACTTGGGACAGGTTCGTCTCACGTTTTCGCGCCTTTCTCCGCCCTGCCGACGTCTTGGTGAGCTGGGGTCACTTCCCCCTCGCCACCCTGGTTGCCGACGGCTTCGTCCTTACGCACGCACGCCTCGACCTGCGGCCGGTGGTGGGCAACGTGCTCCGCCGGCGCAGCGGCACGGTCGAGGAATGCGCCTCGCGCATGGGCCTTGCCACGCCCCCATCTTGGGTTCCCGGACGCGGCGGCGAACGCCTGGCTTGCTTGTGTGCGGTCCTCGACAAGCTCCGTGCCTGGCCTGAGGGTGAGTGAGACGGAAAAAACACAGAGGACACGGAGAACGCAGAGCCAGAAGAGGGAGGAACGGTTCGGATCCAGATCCGAAACCCCTCTCCCCTCGTCCGTCTCTGTGTCCTCTGTGTCCTCTGTGGTGAGTCCCCTTCAAAGATGCATCTCGCCGCCGACAAGCGATGCCCCGGCAATCCTCTCGGAAAGCCAGGCCTTGGCCTCGGCCACGGCGCCTTCGATCCGCTTGCCGCGCGCCAGCCCGACGGCGATGGCGGTGGCCAGGGCGCAGCCTGTGCCGCGCGGGCTTGGACCGGGAATGCGAGGCGATGCAAAGACGCGCTCGCCTTCGGCTGAACACAGGACGTCGCCGGCGTCGCCCTCGAGATGGCCGCCTTTGACCAGAACCGCCGGGATGCCCAAGGCAAGTAGGGCTTGCGCGGCCTCGCGTGCCTCCTCTGCGCTGCTCACGGTTCGCTCCAGAAGCCACCCCGCCTCGTCGAGATTGGGGGTGAGAAGGCTCGCCCTGCGCGCAAGAGCAAGGACCGACTCGCGGTCCCCTTCGTAGAGATCTCCGCCGCTCGTGGCCCGCAGCACCGGGTCGTAGACCACCGCCCCGGCATAGGACCCGAGCGTGTCGGCAACGGCTCGTGCGGTGGCGGCGGTGGCGACCATCCCGATCTTCACAGCAGAGGGCTCCGTGGCGACGGCAGTCAGAGCAGCGGCCAGGGAGACGCGCACGCGCTCCGGGTCGCGCGGTTCGACCCCGTGAACCGTCGCGTGGCCCGGTTCCGTCCAGGCGGTCCCGACAATTATGACGCGGGCCAAGAGGTGCAGCGCGGTAATGAGGTCGCGCCCCACGCCAGCCCCACACCCAGGATCGACGCCGCCCACCAAGACGATCCGAGATGCGTACGATGTGGTTTTATGTAGGATCAATGCTTACCTCGAATCAGATGTGGTGCGCGGAACACTTGCGCAGGGGTCTGCCTCGCGGGTAGCTTCAAAGCCGGTTGACGAAACACTGGATGCTCCGATGCAGGTGTCGCCTATGGAAGAATCTGCATTTGGGCGTTTCAGGATACAATCTACAGCAAAGCCGTGGGAGTAGCGCTTCCTCAGCCGATTCCATTCGGCAAGTACACGCTCTTTGAACGCATCGGGCGGGGTGGTATGGCCGATGTATTCAAAGCGCGCATTCAGGGCCCGGCGGGCTTCGAGCGGACGTTTGTCGTCAAGCGCATCTTGCCCCACCTGTCCGACGATGAAGCATTCACCAAGATGTTCATCGACGAGGCCAAGATCGCGGCCAAGCTCAGCCATCCCAACATCGTCCAGGTCTTCGAGCTTGGCTCCGTCGACAACGAGTACTTCATGTCGATGGAGTACGTCCACGGTCACGACCTCGCAGAAACCATGCGCACATTGTGGGCGCGCATCGGTCCCCCATGGCCGGAGTTGGTGGCATATGTGGGCCGGGAGATGTGTCGGGCCCTTGCCTACGCCCATGAGTTCACCTCCGATGACGGGCAGGTGTTGCGGATGATTCACCGCGACGTCTCACCCTCGAACGTGATGTTGTCTTTCGACGGCACGGTGAAGCTGCTTGACTTCGGCATCGCGAAGGCGCTGGGCAACGAATCCGCCGAGGAGAGAACCAAGAGCGGCACGCTCAAGGGGAAGTTCGCCTACATGGCGCCCGAGCAGACGGTGTCGACCGACATCGACCGCCGCATCGATATTTTCGCCACCGGGATCGTGCTGCACGAGATCCTGACCGGGCGTCGCCTGTTCAAGAGTGATAACGACATGCAGACCATCGAGCGCGTTCGCCGTTGCGAGGTGATGCCGCCCTCGTTGTTCAATCCCCTGTGTCCCCCACAACTCGACGCCATCGTGCTGCAAGCCCTGGCCAGGGAGCGCGAACATCGCTACCAGTCCGCCTCGGAGATGGCGGATGCGCTCGACGATATCGTGTACGCGGCGCGCTTCCAGGCCGCGAACCTGGCGCAGACCATGCGCAGCCTCTTTCCCGCCGACGCGGGAGGGGAGGGCCGCGTGCCGGGAATCGGCCGGCCCTCGCAGCTTCTCACCGGCTCCGTGAGCCCGTCGCGGCCGGGCGGCGTCCTCTCCTCCGCCGAGGTGAATCCCTCGCGACCCAACCCCACGGTTCGTTCAGCCACGGTTCCTCCCGCGGTGAGCCCGACCCCCATCACCCATCCCTCATATCGCCCCTCTCCGACCCATTCCGGTGTCGCATCGCCAAGTCCGGACTTGGCGGGGTTCTTCACCCGGCAGCTGATTGGTCCGATTCCGGGTTGGGTGGTGATGTCTGTTCTGCTCGTGCTCAGCTTCGGCTTTGTCGGCGGGGCGATCTGGATCCTGCGCGCCCCCGGGCCTGGTTCGATGGCAGCCCAGAACGCCATCCCCAGAATCCGGCTTGTCGATTTGGCCTTCCAGTCGAGCCCGATCGGGGCCGACGTGTACATCGTGGGCAACAACGAGTACCTCGGCCGCACGCCCTTTCGGCGCAAGGTCGAGTACCGCGACGACCGTTCGACCTTCGTGGTGTTTCGCCTGCCGGGCTTCCTGGAGATGACCAAAGAGATACGGCCCGAGTGGTCGGGCGACGTCGTGCTGCAGCCGATTCCCGCTCCTGTGCCGGCGCCAGGTCGACCGGCCGCGACCGGCAAGGGGCCGCCTGCGGGCAGCGCGGAAACCTCCACCTCGGCGGCAAAGCCCAAGCCGAGCCGGCCGCGTGGCAAGGGCCGCGGCAAGGACGCCGTCGGGGAGAAGTACGATCCGTTCGATCCATCCAGCAAGCTGTCGCCGCTAGAGAGGCCCAAACGTTCCCCGTTCTGACCATCGCACCCTTTTGGTGAGCGCGTAGATGTGGAAAGGCCGCCGCATCGCCGTGGTCGTGCCAGCCTTCAATGAGGCTCGCAAGATCGCGCACACCCTTCGTTCCATTCCCGGCTTCGTCGATCACGTCTTCGTGGTCGATGACGCCAGCCGGGACGGGACGGGCCGCATCGCCCGGCGCAGCCAACGCCGCGGGCTTGCGGTGCTGGGGCACGAACGCAATCGCGGCGTGGGGGCCGCCATCGCCACCGGCTACACGGCGGCCTTTGCCGCGGGTGCGGAGATCACCGCGGTGATGGCAGGCGACAGGCAGATGGATCCCGCCGATCTCACGGCGCTGATCGAGCCGGTGGTGCTCGGGCGCGCCGACTACGCCAAGGGCAATCGCTTCGCCTGGCCCAAGGTGTACCGCGTGATGCCGCTGTCGCGCGCCGTGGGCAACCTGGTGCTGTCGTACTTGACCCGCCTGGCATCCGGCTACGGAGAGATCTTCGATTCGCAATGCGGCTACACGGCGGCCAACCGGCGCGCCCTCGACATCATCCTGTCGGGCCCGGTCTTTCCCCGCTACGGATATCCCAACCACCTCTTGTGCCGCCTGGGCAGTCACGGTGCGCGCGTGCTCGACGTGCCGGTGCGACCGGTGTACGGCCCGGACTGGCGTTCGGGCATTCGTATTACGCGCGTGGTGGGGCCGCTTCTGCGTCTGCTGGCGCGCGGGATGGGTGCGCGCTTTCTGCGTGCGGTCCAGCGGCGCGTCCTGGGAATCGAGACCGCCGCGCTCCTCGAATCGCCGCCGCCATGATCGGGGTCGTCACAACCTCGTACCCGCGCACCGCCGACGATGGCGCCGGAGCATTCGTGCGCGAGCGCGTGCGCCGGCTCTTTTGCGGGGGGCACGAGGTCGAGATCGTGGCGGCGGGCGACGGCGGAATTGCGCCTGACCACGCAGGGGGCACGCGCATCCGGGCAGGGACGCTGTTCTACCGAGGGGGCGCGCCCGAGGCCCTGGAAGAGGCACGCCTGGGGCCGCGGCTTGCCGCATGGGGCGAGGCGCTCGGGTTCTCGCTCGCCCTGCTGGGGGAACTGGTCAGACGCCGGCGGCAGTGGGACGCGGTGGAGAGCCACTGGCTTTTGCCGTGTGGGCTGCTCGTGTCCATGGCCTTGCCCGGACTTCCCCACCGGGCCCACGTTCACGGGGGCGATCTCCACCTGCTCGCGCGCCTGCCCTGGGGCGCGAGCCTCGGCCGCGTCTTCTGCCAAACCCGTCCCCACATCGTGTTTGCCAGCGCCGACCTTCACCGGCGTTTCGTGGCGCTTGTGGGCACTTCACCTGAGGCTCTCGGGGCGCGCTGCCGAGTCGAGGCCGCGCCCTTCGATGCATCGCTCTTTCGCATGCGCGGAAGCGAGGAGAGAAGACGGCTGCGCCAGGCCCTGGGACTCGGATCGCCGACCGTGCTCGCGGTGGGGCGGCTCGTGCCTATCAAGGGATTCGACGTGCTTCTGGCCGCCGTGGCAGGCATGCCTCCCGCCTCGAGGCCGGATCTGGTGGTGGTCGGCGAAGGTCCACAGAAAGCGCGCCTGGCCAGGGAGGCGCGAACCCACGGCATCCGCCTGCGTCTGACCGGGCACCTCGGCCAAGCCCAGCTCGCCGATGTCATGGCGGCGGCCGACCTCTTCGTGCATCCCTGCCGCGTCCTGGCCAACGGGCGCAGCGAAGGCATGCCCCTGGTGGTGCGCGAAGCCCTGGCCTGCGGCCTGCCCGTGGTGGCATCGGCGAGCGGCGGCTTGCGCGAGCTGGGCGGCACCCAAGGACTGACCCTGGTCGAGCCCGAGGCTCCCGAGCGTCTGGCGGCGTTGATCTCCGCCAGCCTCGGGGCTGTGCGGTAAGCGCCGCCGCCGACCCCGGTGAGTCGGAGCAACGGCTCTGGGCCGAAGTGATTCTCGGATAGTTCACCACAGAGAACACAGAGGACACAGAGACGGAGGTGAGAAAAGGGTACCGATACAAGCTCTGGCGAGCCCTCCTCTTCCGGCCTCTGCGTACTCTGTGTTCTCTGTGGTTATTCTTCTCGGACCACCAAGCTTCCCCGAGACGACGCGTCTTGCCAGGAGTCGAAACCGGCCACGCCCGTCCCGGCCAGGGCGGCGCCAGGCGTGTTGGCCGGATGGCATGGCCATTGTTTTGGGCTTTGCCCGCGGCTTTGCTACGCTCAAGCTGCTGATGCGAGCCCGATCTCGTGGCGAATTGTCCCGGCTTTCCGTGATCGTTGCCGTAGGCGACGTCGAGGACACGGTCGGCCGCGAGGTACGCGACCTGGCTCTGCACCTGCGCGAACGCAGGCTCGGCTTCCAGATTCTCGCGCTGGGCGACGGCTCCCACGACACCAGCCTGACCTTGCTGCAACTTCTTTCTGCCGAAATCCCCGAGCTCTCGGTGCTCGGTTCGGCCCGGCCGGGTCACGCCTTTCGCCGGGCGATGGCTCACACGCAGGGCGAGGTTGTCCTCTTGTGGGAGGCGGGTCGTGGCCCGGCCCCGCCGCATGCCATCGTGGGCTGGGCTCTGTCGCGGCTTGGTCGCAAAGACGCGGTCATCGTGCGCGGACGCTGCGTTTTCGCCAACCGGATACGTGCCTTGCCGGTCCTGCTCCAGGTTTGCGGGCACGGCGACGCGTATGAGGCTCGTTTCGAGCGCCGGGCCTTGAGTTTGCGACTCGACGTCGACATCGTGGGCAAACGCGCCCGCCGCCGCCGGAGAAGCCTGCTTGCCCCCGTGCTGCGCATCCTGTCGGTGTGAGGGGGCGCAAAGCCTGCTAGAGTTGGCCCTACGATGTCGATTCTGGCTGCCGTCCTTGGTCTTGCCCTCCTGATCGTGCTGCACGAGGCCGGGCATCTTATCGCCGCCCGCCTGTGCGGGATGCGCGTCGAGCGCTTCTCCGTCGGCTTCGGCAACCCCTTGGTGTCTTTCAAGCGCGGCGACACCATCTATCAGATCGCGCCCATCCCCTTGGGCGGCTTCGTGCAGGTGACGGGCATGAATCCCCACGAGGATTTCGACCGCAGCGACCCGTACGTGTATCCCAATCGGCCGCGCTGGATGCGCTTCTTGGTGCTGGTGGCTGGACCTACCGCGAACTACCTCACCGCCATGGTCGTCGGGTTCGTCGTGCTCCTCACCTACGGACAGTACACCGGCACCACCACCGTGGACGAAGTCGTCGGAGGTAGTGCCGCGCAGGCGGTGGGGCTTCTGCCGGGCGATGTGGTGGCCGGGGTGAGCGGCAAACCGGTGGCCAAACCTGCCGACGTGACTCAGGTGGTGCGCGCCTCGGGCGGGGCCGCCGTCGACTTCGAGGTCATGCGCAAGGGGGCTCCCATCCATCTGCAGATCAGCCCCCGCAAGGATCCGGCGAGCGGCGTCTACATGATCGGTGTGCGCTTCGGCCAGACCCGCGCGCGCGGGCCGTTTGTCGACGCCGTCAAGGAAGCGGTGATCATGCCCATGGCGCTTTCCGCGGTGTTGCTCCAGAACATCTGGGATCTCATGACCCGCAAGATCGAGGGCGGGCTCACCGGCCCCTTGGGCATCGCCAAGGAGATGGCCGGGGCGGCCAAGCAGGGGCTGCTCAAGTTCCTGGAGATCATGATCCTGATTTCCGTGGCCCTCGCCGTGTTCAATCTCTTGCCCTTGCCCGGGCTCGACGGCGGCCGCATCACCTTCGTCGGAATAAGCGCCCTGCGTCGGCGGGACGTGAGCCCCGCCGTCGAGACCAAGATCCACATGGTCGGCATCATGCTTCTCCTCCTCCTCCTGGTGGTGGTGACCTTCAACGACATCAGAGGCATCTTCTTCAAGAAGATGGGCTAGGGGTGCGCGCCTCCCCAAGCCGCATCCATCGTGGGCTGGTCGGCAAGCGCGCGTTGGTGGGCGAGGCCTATCTGGCGGACGAGGAGCTGCGACGCGAATACGAGCGCGAGCTCGCGCCGCGGACCACAGCGGCGCTCGACGCGATCCTGGCCGATACGGTGGTGGAACCCGTCCACCGTGCGCTCGATCTCGGCGCCGGCACGGGCGCCGCTGGCCGGGCGATTCGCGTCCGCTGGCCCGACGTGGAGCTGACCTCGGTCGACAAGGTTCCCGGGCCCGGCATCGTGCGCGCCGACGTGACCCGCGCCATTCGCCCACCCGGCGTCGAGGGCCGTTTCCACCTCATCGTGGCCGCCCACCTGCTTAATGAGCTCAGCCTCGAGGTCGAGGCTCGCGCGCGCATGGTCACCGGCTGGTGCCATGAGCTGCTGCAGCCCGGCGGTACGTGCATCCTGATCGAGCCGGCGCTGCGTGAAACCTCGCGGGCGCTGTTGGCCGTGCGCGATCGCCTGCTGCTCGCGGGCCTCTTCGTGGTCGCGCCTTGCCTCGTCGCGACCCCCTGTCCCGCCCTGGCCCGCGCGCGCGACTTCTGCCACATGAGCGCCGCCGCCATCGCGCCGGGCCGTTCGCGGGTGGATTTCAGCTACCTCGTGCTGCGCGGTCGGGGCAAACCGTGCGCTGACCCGTCCCGCTTCCGCGTGGTGAGCGATCCCATGAAAGACAAGGGCCGCCTGCGTCTCTATGCGTGCGGCCCTGCCGGCCGCGTGCTCCTCACCCGCATCGACCGCGAACGCTCAGGGAGCAACCAGGCCTTCGACCAGCTCCAGCGCGGCGACCTTGCGCGCATCGAGGGCGCCGTGAGGCAGCTCGACGGCCTGCGCTGCACGCGGGGCACCTCGGTAGCGCGGGGTTAGAAAGAACTCACCACAGAGGGCACAGAGAACACAGAGGCCGGAAGAGGAAGGGGTTGCGGAGCTGGGACCGGAGGTGTTTGTTCTTGTTCCGTCTCTGTGTCCTCTGTGTTCTCTGTGGTGAACACCTAACTACGTGCCCGCCGCGTAGTCGTCCCGGTACTTCACCTGCTCGGGCGTGAGCTTGTCGATGCACACGCCTTGGGTGCCGAGCTTGATGCCGGCCAGCTCCTGGTCCTGTTCGGGCGAGAGCTCGTACACGCCGGGCTTCATGGACTTGCCCTCCTTGGCCAGCTTGCACAGGGCGAGGTACTGGTTGGCGAAGGACATGTCCATGACCTCGGAGGGGTGGCCCTCGGCCGCGGCCAGGTTGACCAGGCGGCCCTGCGCCAGCACATAGATGCGGCGGCCGTCGTTCAAGGTGTATTCCTCGTTGGCCTGGCGGATCTCGCGCTTGCCCTTGCTGCGCTCGGCCAGATCGACCAGATTGATCTCGCAGTCGTAGTGGCCGGTGTTGCACACCAGGGCGCCCTCCTTCATCACGTCGAAATGGCGGCCCACGATGACGTCCTTCATGCCGGTGGCGGTGATGAAGATGTCGCCGAGCCGAGCCGCCTCGTCCATGGGCATGACGCGGAAGCCGTCGAGGATGGCCTTGAGCGCCGCGGTCGGCTTGACCTCGGTGACGATGACGTTGGCCCCGAGCCCGTGCGCGCGCATGGCCACGCCCTTGCCACAGTGGCCGTAGCCGGCGACGACGAAGGTCTTGCCCGCCACCAGCACCGATGAGGCGCGCAGGATGCCGTCGAGCGACGACTGCCCCGTGCCGTAGACGTTGTCGAAGTCCCACTTGGTTTCGCTGTCGTTGACCGCGATGACCGGATAGAGCAGCTTGCCCGCCTTGGCCATCGAGCGCAGGCGGTGGACGCCGGTCGTGGTTTCCTCGGTGCCGCCGATGACCGACTTGGCCAGCTCGCGGTGGCGGTCGTGCACGCTGAAGATCAAGTCGGCCCCGTCATCGAGGGTCAGGCTGGGCACCATCTCGAGGGTCTTGTCGATGCACCAGTAGAACTCGTCCTTGGTGAGCCCGTACCAGGCATAGATCGAGGTTCCCTCGGCTGCCAAGGCGGCCGCGACATCGTCTTGCGTGGAGAGGGGATTGCAGCCCGACCACGAGACTTCGGCCCCGGCGGCGCGGATGGTGCGCACCAGCACCGCGGTCTCCTTGGTCACGTGCAGGCACCCGGCGACCCTCATGCCCTTGAGGGGCTGGAGCTTCTTGCCCTCCTCGCGCAGCTTCATCAACACCGGCATGCGGCTCTCCGCCCACTCGATGCGCAAACGGCCGGCCTCGGCCAACATGGAATCCGCGATCTTGTAGTTGCTCATGGGTCGCAGAACCTACGAGGCCCGAGCCCTTCCGTCAAGCAGACTCCCGAGATGGGTGTGTTCACCACAGAGGACACAGAGCCGGAAAGGGAAGGGTTTCTCGGATCCAGCTCCGGCGTCCTGTTTCCTCTCCCTCCGTTTCTGTGCTCTCTGTGTTCTCTGTGGTGAATCCTCCGGCGTCCTGTTTCCTCTCCCTCCGTCTCTGTGCTCTCTGTGTTCTCTGTGGTGAATCCTAGCTCCTGATCTGGCTGATGTCGCGCACCGCGCCGCTGTCGGCGCTCGTTGTCATGACGGCGTAGGCCTGCAGCGCCGCGGAAACCTGGCGCTTGCGGCCGGCGGGCTTCCAGGCCTGCGCCCCGCGCGCCTGCATGGCGGCGCGCCTCTCGGCCAGCTCGCTTTCGCTCACGGCCAGGTGGATGCGCCGGTTGGGAATGTCGATTTCTATGGTGTCGCCGTCTTGGACCAGGGCGATGGCGCCGCCGCACGCGGCCTCGGGCGAGACGTGGCCGATGGACAGGCCGGCCGTGCCGCCCGAGAAGCGTCCGTCGGTGAGCAGGGCGCAGACCTTGCCCAGGCCGCGCGATTTCAGGTAGCTCGTCGGGTAGAGCATCTCTTGCATG
>Ga0172366_10002290_pt1 | contig 14970 bp, 16 predicted proteins | sample LakKivSesite69cm_FD_114533 | JGI IMG/M metagenome (GOLD analysis project Ga0172366, IMG submission 114533) | Sediment microbial communities from Lake Kivu, Rwanda - Sediment site 69cm | ecosystem: Environmental > Aquatic > Freshwater > Lake > Sediment | place: Rwanda: Western Province, Lake... | reverse complement strand
TGCCTCCTGCTAACGGTTCAGGTCGTTACTCCTGCCCGTAAGGGACTTTCACCCTCAGGACTGTCTTTGTAACTTACTCGTCTTCAAAGAACTTTTGTAAATTTGTCATTCGGGGCACACACACGTGGTATAAAAAATTGCCGGGACATTAGGTTATTCAAGGGTTGTAGCCCGCTTCAACTTTTGTGTAACTTGACAGGGAATCGCCCGCAATCGGTAACTTTTCATACCGCCAAACGTTACCGGCAAGTTTAACTTTTACATACATGAAATATTTGTTTCCTAATAAAGAAACTTTTACCTTTGTAAAAATGTTTTAACTTGATAGTAAAATTTAAGGTTAAGTTTTTAGAAGAAGCAGCTGAGTTTCTTGATAGTCTCAATGAAAAGACAAGGGATAAAATAATCTATAATATATCTAAAGCTCGGCTAACAAATGATAGAGAATTATTTAAAAAACTTAATGATGAAATTTGGGAGTTTAGAACATTATTCAATAAGAGACATTACAGACTCTTAGCTTTTTGGGATAAAAGAGAAAAGATAGAATCATTAGTAATATCAACACACGGATTGGTTAAAAAGACAGATAAAATTCCACAAGGTGATCTCGATAAAGCTGAAAAATTAAGGAAACTATATTTTGAACAAAAAAAGTTAAATAAATGAAAACTAAAAAGCTTAAAATATATAGTTTAGAGGAAATTACTGATAAGTATATAGGGAAACCTGGCACTCCCAAACGTGATGCCTTTGATTATGAGCTTAGGCTTGACATTCTCGGTGAAGCAATTAAACAAGCACGAAAAGAGAGAAATTTAACGCAAGATGAATTGGGGAAACTTATAGGAGTAAAAAAAGCTCAAATATCCAAGCTTGAAAATAGTTTAACTGATGCAAGGTTTGAGACAATCTTAAAAGTCTTTAGAGCTCTCAACGTAAAAATCAATTTCAATATTGAATTGCTGGATCAGAAAGTTAATCTTGCCTAATAACCTAATAAATTATTAAACCTGCCGGTAACATGCGGCATAAATAATTGCCTGGTTAATAGTTCTTACAAGGTTAAATTTTATTTAAAGGCGGCTCTGGCTGCACATCATGTACTATTTTTTCTCCTGGCTTTTCCAATAGCTTACCCACCTTTCTTTTTCATGTGAAATATCGATTTTAGATATCAGCTCAGGGTAATAGTCCTTCAGTGTTTTATTGCTCGCTTCATAAGCAGGCAGGTTCTCCAGCAGATAAAAAGAGAGGATATGGCCAAGCCGGTATTCATCCTCTACCATCACCCGGAGTTTATCATCTGTAAGCTTATTGGACCTGGCGGACAAGATTCTGTCGATTGTTCTAACAAATGATTCGCAGATAAGTGGTGTCACATGACCGTAATCGCCATCCAGTTTTTCCTGCGATAAGCCAACCAGGTCGATAATCCTCAAATTAAGATCAGGATAACTCTCAACGATAGGATTGACAATCTTATGGAGAGGCTCATGATAAAAGGCACCCGTACCAGCCTCACCGGCTGAAGGGCCGCTGATAACCCAGTAATCACTTCCGGTTTCATGAAAAAAGGCTGTAAAATAGGAAATCAAAGGGATTTGCTGGTAGTAGAATTTCCCATCTGCTTTATCCCGGAAGTAATTTGAATCAACCCGGCAATATTCCGTTATCTGCTTAATTGCAATCTCAGCAAATGGTTTGTATTGAAGGTTGATCTCCAGGAGCCTCGTGTAGTACTTCTTCCAAAGTTCGGCTATTTTCGCTCTTTCATAGAAATCGTGCAGTAATGAATCATACGCTTCAAACCTGACAAGATCCTCATTAAGACAGGAATCGCAATTCAGCCTGAAATCCGGCGGCATACCTGAGTTGATCGCATACGCACCATATCCGTAGAAATCGCCCCCTCCAAGTTTTTCATAATATGAATGAATCTCCTGTTTATAATCCTCAGTCAGCACGGAATCGAGGTATTCTCTCACTTCAATTCTTATCGGATGCATTGTGGAATTCCATTCATGACTGTACCCTGCAGCATTCATAAAAGCATAACTCGTAAAGAGTCTTATGTCGGGCTCAAATACAAAAAACTCATTCTCATCCTTTGCCTGTTGATTTTTGCAGGAAAACAGGAGTAACAATGATAAAGCAGCAATTGCTAATTTTTTCATAATAGTTTTTTTAATTCGTTTAGTCTTGTTGATATTATTATTCTTGTATAGTAAGTTTAAAAACACCCAACCCAACTGCATTCACCTTGTCTGCCGCAGTTACTATAATAGTATATTCAGCAGGTTCCGATGGCAGACCTTTAAATTTCCCGGTCAGCTTGTTAAATGACAGCCATTCGGGAAGAGGCTGACCGGTGTTTAAGATCGCTGAGTATGAGAAAGTGGTCTCGCCGTCGTCATCCACGAAAGCATCTTCAGGAATATTGAATTCAACCTTTTGATTCACAAAGACAACCTTGTTTTCCAGTTTTCTTTGCAGATATGGAACATTATTGGTATGCTCCAGGCTGTCAATCAGGTTATCTACCCTGACCCAGTAAATACCAGTGTCAGAATAGTCAGGTTTAGAGCCGGTTGTATAGAACAGGTATTTGTTATCAGGTGTCACATAAGGGCCCCAGCTGGCCAGTCCAAAATTAATGTCTTTGCCCAGGTTGCGGGGACTTGTCCATCCTCCGCCAGGTTTTGTGTAGCTTACAGCAAGTCCCGCAATTGTAGCTACCAGAATATACGACTCATCCCTTGCAATAAAGAAATCAAGATTATCCCATTCTGTATTCAGAGGTCTCCCCATGCTCTTTGCTGTTGAATCAGAATTTACAAATAGAAGTTTACACCAATCGTTTCCTCCTGTAGTGTTATCGGATTTTGATGATATGTAATAATTCCCTTTGCCGGTAACCTGCAGGTAATGGGCCGAATTAAGGTTCTTCAAAATCCGTTGGGGTTTTGTCCATTCTTTGCCCTTTTTGACAGTCATGAAGGTTTCATATTCTGATCCGGCGGTCTGAAAATACATTGTATCACCTGTTACAGAAAGTGCAGGTGAAAGATAGCCGGGGAAAAGAATATACGGTCCTTTCCATTTACGACCTGAAAACCTGTAATATTTTATTGTATCACCGGTTGCAGGGTAATAGCTTTTAACTTCCGAATAGTATATTTCTTTACCATCATTTGAAATTGCTATCCTTTCTGCTGCAAAAGAACCAGCCGTTATATCCAGGCTGAACCTTTCAGGTATTGCTTCAGGAGTCTTTTCTCCTAAATACAAATTTGATCCTGAAATTATTTGGGTATAGATAATTACTGCAAGTAAGATTATAGTAATCACTATTACTGATTTTTTCAGTATTACCTTAATTCGTAAGTTTTTTCTAAACATTTTTGTAATAGTAAATTTTATCTCAGAGAACATAATTCTATGGAACTGTTGTAAAACTAATTACCACATCTCCTTTTCTTCCTGCACTCTCTGCATGCCTGTGGGCATCCGGTGCCTGGCTGGTATTAAATACCCTGTCAATAAAAGGTTTGATTTTTTCTTCTTCAACAAGTTTTATTATGAATTGCAGGTCCTCTGCCTTGGGAGATGCCAGAGCACATATTACTTTCTTTTGTCCTGAAATTCTTGTCCACAGCATCTGAAGCAGGTTCTTAGCTTTAAAACTGACAAACAAACAGGTTCCTTTTTGATTCAATAATGATTTATAAGATGAAATGGAACCCTTTCCAGGAATATCAATAATGTGGTCATAGGTTACTCCATTCTTTAAGGATGCTTCTCTTTTATAATCTATCACTTTTTCAGCGCCCAATTCTTTTACATAATCGACTCTTTCTGTGTTGCATACACCTGTGACTATAGCACCAAGATGGTTTCTGACCAGCTGTACTGCAGCAGAGCCAATACTTCCTGATGCACCTACCACTAACACTTTTTGTCCATTTTTTATAGTAACTTTTTTTAACAGGCATAAAGCTATTAGTGATCCATAGGGAATGGTTGAAGCTTCTTCAAAAGATATATTTGATGGTTTGCGTGCAAGCAGGCCATTTTCAGACATACACAGGTATTCCGAATATGCACCCATTTTTTCTCCTGTGTAGCCAAATACATCATCGCCGACCCTAAAATGCTTTACTTTATTTCCTGTTTGCTCAATTATCCCTGCGAAGCAATTTCCAAGAATTTTGATCTTGGGTGATTTAAGACCGAAACTTAGTTTAGCAATAATCCAGATCAGGAAAGGCATATTGAAATCTTTAGCAGAAATATACTTGAATTTTCTTGCTATAAGGTCCCCGAAATTCACTGAAACCGCCTGAACTCTGATTTGCACTTCATTTTCTTTCGGGAATGGTTTTTCCACCTCCTGAATTTGAAGTACATCCGGAGCACCATATTCAGTATAGACTATTGCTTTCATTTTTTCTGATCTTTAATAAAAGGTATGCAGATTTTAAATTTGATGAATTTCAAAAACTGATACCTATATATAGGTTGGGTTCAAAGAGGAAATAATTATTCCATTTACTTTCTCTTTCCTGGAAACTTTGTGGAGCTTTTGTATCAATTGGCCAGTAATTGCAGTGAATCTGAGGTTCAACATAGAACCTTTTTCTAAACAAGCCTATATGGTACCCAAGATGGAATGTCGTATATAACTTAAAACCATCACCTATTTCCTTATTATTTTCGTCAAGGTATGATTTATACAATGGTAAAACTTCGACTGTGGTGAATAGTCCTTTCCACAGCATCCGCTGATATGTAACACCTATGCCACATTCACTGAGTCTGCCGGGGAAGAATTCACTTTCATCTTGAAAGAGTGGATCCCACATCTGTATGCCCATAGGGGCAAAAAGTTTCCAGGTTGCTGTTTTAATTCCAATCCTGTCTTTCGGAGTAATCTGGTACCCAAAATGGAACTCGAAATGGTGTGTATTTGTTTCTTCCTTACCAAAATTGAGGAATGTCAGATACGTGGTACCTGCTGAAAATTTGTGGGAAGGAACCATGTCTTTGGAAGAATCTCTCTCTTTCGCAGTAGAGGTTTGGCTGAACGCTGTTGTTGCGATCAAAACAATAATTACGGATGTTGAAATTAATCTTTTCATAATTGATGGGTTTTTATTGAAATCTTATTTGGGTTTTTCTAATATTCATCCGGATTAACTGATATCAGTGTCAGGTTTAAATTGCGAATGATCTCCAGGATCCCGTGCAAATGAGAGTCATCTTTCAGGTTTCCTGAAAGAATTGTGCTGCCTGCTTCATAGCTAATTCTCACACCTTCAAAACGCGATGTCCATTTTTGATCGAGATGCCCTTTTATTACTATTCTGGTTTTACCTTTCATATATGTTATGTTTATTCTCAGCAAAGGTCAGTGACTTACAATAAAAAAAAATCACCCACACGGGTGATTTTAAGGGTGATTTTAATGATGTTTTTGCCGGTTTCAGGTCAGGTTGAGCTCTTTAGCTTTCTTCACTGCCTTTGCGCGGCTGTCAACACCCAGCTTCATGTATATGTTCTTCAGATGAGTCTTAACTGTATTTATTGAAACAAATAGTTTGTCTGCAATCTCCTGGTTTGACAGGTCACCCGCAATCAATTTCAAAGTTTCAATTTCACGGGCACTTAATCCCAGATCGCATGATCCTTTTGATTGCCTGATCTTTGAATCAACAGCAAGCCTGAATCTTTGCATAAAGCTGTCAGGTATCCGTGTCTTTCCATTGGCATGCTGCATGTAGACATCATTCAGCAGCCCACCTGTCTGGTCAAGGTCAAATAGAAAATGGATTATCAGATTCTCTTCTGCTGCCATTTCCATCGCATCAATATATTCTGATAACGCTTTTTCTTTTTCATCCCTTCTTAAATACATCAATACATATACAAGTTTCAGGTCAATCAATCTTTCGATTCCATTCGACTTTTTTGCAATTGCATATATCTCCGACATAAGCTCTTCTGCCCTGGTGATTTCATTCTGCTGCAGAAGCAGACGGGCAAAATAAATATATGAGTACAGGGTTTCAAAAGTCATTTTCATTTCTTGTCCCAACCCGACTTCTTTAGCAAAATCTGCTGCTTTATCAATTTCCTGTCTCTCTATAAGCAGGTATATTTTCCACCCGATATAAGTAGATGCGAGAAACGGAGCAATTTTATATCTCTTCAGAACATCCTCAAGTTCACATATCTTTACAAAGGCTCCTTCCTTGTCATCAACTGCATGAAGAGTATATGAACAAGCCAGCAATGCCATTATTTTATACCTGATATCCCTGGCATTTTCACATAACTTATATGCTGTTTTGGCATTCTCAAGACCCTCATCATAATTGGTCCAGATACATTGAATAACTGACATCATCGAAAAGAGACCTGTGAAAGTCCATTCAACTCTGGCAATGCCTGAATAGCCACGCTTATTCAGAAGTGAAAGTGTGTCGGAGCATAGGGCAAATGCCTTCCTGTATTGTCCCAGTGCACAACGGCGTGACACAACTGCAGAGGTTATCGTTGCAATAAGATAAATATTATCTGTTTTCCTGCTATACTCAAGCGCACAATTAAGCGCCTCCAGTCCCTTTTGCACATCGCCCCTTACCAGTTCAGCATTCCCGATGAAATACCAGGCCCATCCTGTCCACAATGGGTTAGTTTCAGAAAGGTTATCGATGGCAATTTCACTGTATTTTATTATTGTTTCCGGTGAGGCAGTAAACAGTTTCATATAGGCCAGCGCTGTTGCAAGTTTCCCAAAAAGAAACCTGTTGTCCGGGTTGACTGTCTTTGTGGATTCTTCTCCATTAATTAATTCATCTATTGCTTTCTGCGCGAAATCAAGATATTTTTCAGACTCTGCTGACTGTCCTGCAGCGATTAAAATCCATGAATAGTATAAAGCGAATTCGTGGTTACCTTTAATAACCCCATCAGGCAACTGGCTACCATATCTGAGGATTGCTGAATGATGGCCGGCTTCCCACAATTTCTCAACAATACGGCCGAGAATCAGGATAGCTTGCTCATAGTTCCTGATTTCCAATGCGTGATCAATGGCCAATTCGGGAAGAGAATTCTTTTCAAACCATGCAGAGGCCCTATTGTGAACATCCTCAATTTTTTCCTGGTCAAATTGAAGGAAACGCTGCTTCAGCAGATCTGCAAACAAATGATGATATCTGTACCATGTCCTTTGTTCATCCATGGGAATAAGGAACATATTGTTTTGTTCCAGCGATTCAAGTATCAGCTGGCTGTCGTCTCTGTTTAACAATGCATTGCAAAGAGGAGCACTCATCTGCACCAGGACAGATGTTTTTACCAGGAAATCCTTTATTTCATCTGGCTGGATCTTGAGTACCTCCTCCATGAGATAATCCATGATATAACGATTATCTCCTTTCAGGTCCCTGACGAATTCAGAAGTGTCTTCACAACGTTGCATTGAAATGGCAGCAAGCTGGAGGCCGGCTATCCATCCCTCAGTTTTTGCTTTCAGTGATGAGGCATCATCATTTGATAATCGTATTTTCAGCTTTTTATTGAATAAAACAGAAATATCATTTTCAGAAAGACTTAGATCCGAGGTACGCAACTCAACCAACTGATGCTGACTTCTTAGCCTGGAAATAGATAATGCCGGATCAGAACGGGTCAGGATCACTATATGAATGTTATCGGAAATATGCTCCAGAAACCATGTTACCAGTTTCAATACTTCGTTGCTCCTGATTAAATGAAAGTCGTCGAGTACTAATAAAAAGTTTTTATCAATGCCCAGTAAATCGTTGATTAACAGGCTGGCAATTGATTCGACTGATGGTGAGCTGGGTGAATATAAAAGTCTCAAAGCACTTTGTCCGAAATCGTTATGAATACTTTGAATTCCAGAAATTATATAGCCCAAAAATACTGTCGGGTCATTATCACCATTGTCAAGTGAAAGCCATGCTGCCGGAATTTTGTTCCGGCTTATCCAGTCGCTTATCAGTGTTGTTTTGCCATAACCGGCAGGAGCCGAAATGAGAATCAGCTTCCTGCTCAGGCCGGAGTTCAGTCTCTCGAACAGGGCTGCCCGGTGAACAACGTTATTTCCGGCAGGAGGAATATGCAGTTTGGTTAAAAGCATCCGGGAATAGTCAGTAAATATCCTCTAAGATATATAATTTCTAATTGAAAATAAGGATATTGTGAGTTGCTCACAATTAAATGAAAGAGGAAGTCTTACAGAATTTCCGGCAGATAACCTGTAAAATATTGCAGTCGGGAATACTGAATGTTGCGGGCCAGGATCTCTCAGGACCTGGGCAGCCGTTCGAAAACCCATTGCACATCACAACCAATTTAGACAACACGCTGTTAGCCGTCATTAATATACTCCAAATAATTTATTTTTATAATCTTTATGATATATTCTTCCCAATAATAAATGCTTTATGAAGATATTTTTCTTGTTTATTCATTTCATACCTGAATTTTGAATCTTTAAAAACAATCTTTGAAATTACTTTTGCTTTTATTTTTCTCGAATAATTTTCACAACCCCAACATCCTAATCAATACTCAATTTTAAAGTCAAATAAGTTGATAATTTCAGTCTCATGACCAGATGATTGGGCGCCTTCAATAACTTTTGATGTAATTTTTGATATCAAACCATTTTTTCTTCTTGTTGCAATAATCGCAAGTGTTTTCATAATTTTGTTTTTTCTCTTCAAATTATTTATTCCTGTTGACCTAATATTTATAAATGCAATAGCGCTATTTAATTCCCCTCGTTATTTAAGTGAAATACAGTCAGTGGTTCCTGACGTTTAACGGCGGCTTTTTTAAGTATATATTTCAAAACTAATCTCATTCCAAAATTAGCCCTGACAAATCTGGCATTATCCTTACAACTGGAAACACACGCCATACATCCGATACATTGTTTCCTTGCTTCTTGATTTAACCAGTTGCCCGTTTCAGGCGAAATGATATTCATAGGACATCGTTTTGCACAGATTTTGCAATGGATGCAATTCTCTGATTTAAAAACTGGTCGTATTCTATTGTAAATTTCTGATTTAGAAAACATATCTCGTTGAACCGGTATATCTTCAATTGATAAATACGGGGATGTTTTCATACTTTCAGAACCAAAATTATATGCCTTCTTCAAATCAATTTTATCCGGTCTCCCAACAGCTGCTGGGATTATGTCAGAATATGAATGCTGTCCGATAAATGTGCCCGCAGCAAGAACATTAAAATGATTATTAGTAAGTATTTCAACCATTTGATAAAGCGCAATCCCATAATCCCTGTTACCATATACAACAATTGCTGTACATTTTAATTCCTTTCCACTTAAGCTTTTTAAACATTCTATCACCTGAATCGGCAACTTGCCTGAATAAACAGGAGCCCCAATAATTAAGTGGTCAATGTTATCTAATATGCCTTCTGGAACTGAGGTTAATTTCAACCGGAAATCGGAATTTGTTATATTCAAAAGAATTGGATCTTTAACACCCATACCAAAAGCAATCGCCTTGCAAATTTTCTTTGTTGTATTGGTTGGAGAGAAATAAAGTACCCCAATACTTTTTGTTATTCTATTTTCCATATTACATTTCCTTTTTTGTTGCCTCTGCCCACGTAGGTATGTGTTTCGACAATTTGTTCTAATGGATAAATTCTGTCGAGGACTGGCTTTATATGTCCGGTTTTCAACTGTTAGTTGTCGTTAATACACACCAAATAATTTATTTTTATAATCTATAATTACTGTATTATTGAGAAAATAGGCGTTCCCGGTAATTCCCCATATATTTTGATCCGAATAGAAATAGTCAAGTTTTTCCTCCTTGTCAAAATAGACAGCTGATGGTTTAAGAAGTTTATTCCCAATCAAAATTTTTGATTTTATCTTCTTCCCATAAACATAATAATAATTACCCCAACTCGAAATCTTCAAAGAATCAGATATACTTTCTTCTCCGATTTCACCCGCTCTGTGCTCAGTGGTCAATAATGAAAAAATGCTGGAACCTGTATCAAATAATAAATCCTCCTGTTTCCCATTTATCACCAGGGGAAAAAAAATTCTGCCGTTTCTTTCTTTAAAATTAACGAAAGTTGCTTTTTGATATTTTCCCGGAACGGTCCCGGTAACACAAAGCTTGTTTTTCGGAAAGTCGATAATCAGAACTTTACCTTTAAATAAATCAGGTGCAATTGTACCAATGAGTTTTACAGAAGTCGTCATAATTGAATCTGAAGTGAGTGTGTCTCCAAAATTTCCGAATAATCCAATATTGACTTTACCGAAATGTGTTTTTCCTGATGAAAGGTCAATATCTTTTAACATATAGTTTTTCTGGCTTTGTATAAAAAATACTAAGCTTGTATCAAGTTTTGACTTTAAAAGAGGATGCCTTCTTAAATAGGGGTCAATTGTGTTACCATAAACAATAGTCTCAACTGCTCCTAAATCCAACTGCATCTGAAATCTATAAGGAAGGTTATCAAATGTAACTGGCACCATTAAAGCTAATTTATCAAAGTATTTACCTGAGACGCTATCTCCCGCCCATTTAAAAGAAATCCAATTCTGTTTCTGGGCAAATAATGAATTTGCAGAAAGTAAAACTGCAACTATTAATAAGAGTTTAATTCTATTCATATTGCTAATTTTGTGAACTTCATATTATCGTTTAAACTTTATCTCTCCGGTATTGTAGTTAATAATTTTAAGCTGTTTTGATTTCATGGATTCTTTATTTAACTATAGGAAAATGTCCCATTTTTATTTTTGCTATTTGATGTTATTGAATACTGTTATTGCAACACCGCCTTTTTTGTGCCCTTTTCCAACATATTCGTGAGCTTCTGCAAGCTTCTCAAATGGGTAATAACTGTCAATGAAAGGCTTTATGTGACCAGTCTCAATAAGTTCCCGGACAAGATCCAGCCGTTTTGAATCAAGTTTCAGGTTTTCATCATCGATGGATGCCTCTGTACCTCTGATAGTCAGATTCCTGCCAAGGGATTTTTTCAATTCTGATGACTTATTTTTGCCTACAGCATCAAAGATGAAATCAAATTTCAGTTCAGGACTTAGTGCATCCTGTTTGGTGTAGTCGATTACAGAATCTACTCCCAGGGATTTCACCATTTCAATATTTGAAGTACTGCATATTGCTGTTACTCTGGCACCCAGGGATCTGGCATACTGGATGGCAATGATACCAGTTGTACTTGAAGCTCCGTAGATAAGTACTTCCTGTCCCCGACGGATGCTCGCTTTTTCCATGAACTGAAATGCCAGCAATCCGCCATATGCTGCCATGGTTGCCTCTTCAAAAGAGATATTTTCAGGTTTCAGTAACCTTTAACTGAATCAATCTCTTTCATGCATTTATATTCCGCGTAACCACCAAGACTTAAACCTGTAAGACCATAAACCCGGTCCCCTGGTCTGAATCTTTTTATTTCCCTGCCTATGGCTTCAATTTCTCCGGAAAGAACCTCACCGATTATGGGATTTCTTGGTCCTGTAAGGCCCATCATTAGTCGGAAAGGGATGATTAAACTCCATTTCACGTGTCCGCTCCTGATATAGATGTCGCTTGCGGTTACGGAAGTGGCATATATCCTTATCAGCACTTCATCGTCTTTTGGTTCCGGTTTTACAACATCCACGAGTTTAAGGACTTCCGGTGGTCCGTACTTGGTACAAATAATTGCTTTCAAATTTGGTTAATTAATTTTATCATTTAAAAATATACCCGGTACATTAAGTTTGGGAAAAAGCCAAATGCTTTTCTATAACCAGCTTTATCCGGTTTACTCACATCATAATACTCGGCAATTCTCGCCTGACTATTTGTAAGGTTCATCAGGTCCAGAAAAATTTCGTGTGTTGCTCCTGGTTTATTGAACTTATAGCTAACCGATAGATTCAATCGGAAAATATTATCTAATTTTTTGTTATATGCTTTACTATAGTCAAAGTATCTGTCTTCCTCTGGTACAACTGCAACATTTCCCCCGGCATCTCTTAACAACGGAATATATCGTTCACCCCCTTCAAAGAATATCCTGGTATTTAAGGCGAGGATCTGGTTTTGTTTTCTACCAAGATTCTTAAACTCCTTTCCACCCAGAATATTCACTATATAGTTATTATTATACCTGGTATTCCGCCATATTCCTTCAAGCGATTTATATTTAGAGTCGAATAGTGAACCATTGAACAAGAAATAGAAATTCTTATCAAAAAACCGTTCGATGGATATTTCCAAACCGTAGTTCTTACCCCTGCCCTCATTGACAAGTTCGACATATCTGTAATCGATACCTTCATTAATAGTGGCATAAGAACTGGTATCATTGTTTTCGACAGGCAGATTGTAAAGGTACTGGCAGTATACCTCGACCTTTCCAATTAAATTTTCTGTAAAGTGTTTTTCGTATCCCAGTACAAAATGATGAGCTTTCAACAATCCGAGGTTCCTGTTTGGTTCAGAATAACTACCATCATTTTGCAGGATTCTTGCATAATAGTTATGAATACTTTCTGCAGTGCTGTGCATGCCGTACCCTGAATGCACTGAATTTGTTTCATTGATTTTCCAGCTTACACTTAATCTTGGTTCAAGTGTGCTTCTATTAATTGCCAGAATATTAATATTATGTAAACCGGCCACAATATCAATTTTCTCATTAAAGCTGTGCTTCCAGCTTATAAAATTACTTATGGTACCATAGGATACTTTAAAGTCATTTATATTAATCATTGAAGCTTCTACATTATTATAAATGTTCTGATTGTAGTCGAAGCTCTGTATTGTATATTTTGTTCCTAAAAGGATTTTATTTTTTGCATTGATTTTGTTATTATATGTAACAGCCCCCCTGATTGTTGAATTTGCAATAACACTTTGTATCATGTGCATTCTGGGAGAGATGGAATCAACGGAAAAGACATTCTCAATGTTGCCCGTCCTTATGGTATCAGTCTCAAAAATATCATCTTTGGCGCCGGTTCCAGAATATGTAAGAGACACCTTGACGAAGCTATTGCTGTTAAGGGATGTAATGTGGTTTAATCCAAGGTTTGACAGATAATTTTTCTTATAAAAATCTTTGCTGTTAAGAGCACTTGTTCTTGGTCTGCCGGGTGTGGACAGATCTGCCGGCCCCATATTCTCCATTGAAAAACCACTTAATCCTCCCAGCCCGTATAAGGAAAATGTACCTGCTCTTTTAGTGGGCAGCACTATTTTAAAAGTCGCATCCTGGTAATCCACAGCACCCGGAACATTAACTATACCCAACTCGTTAATCAGTGAAATTGTGGAGTACCTGTAATTAAAGAGGAATGAGCCTGCATATCCTATTTTAAACGGACCTTCAACTGTAAGTTCTGTCCCCATTAGCCCGATACCTCCTGTTGCTTCTAACTTTTCATTATTTCCGGGCCTGAGTTTCACATCATAAACACAAGATATTACATCGCCATATTCTGAAGAAAATGCTCCTGTATAAAAGTCGGATGTTGCCAATAAATTATTATTCAGTCAATTACTCCCCTTCCTCAGACCACGGGTTATCAAATATAAGTTTTCTTTCTTGATGATTTTTCTCTTGTAAATACTTTTTCAATCAGAATGCAGGTTCTGTCAAGATTCCTGAAAGGACTTGTCTTGATCTTGACAGGTTCTGCAAGCTGGTTAACTTGGTATTTATAAAGAAAAATCATTATGCTGCCGTATAATATTTGTCAGCAGGTATCTGATGATCAATTCCCTGATGGCAAAGCTGATTGTTGTAGTAATGGAAGTATTCCTTTAATCCCTGGTAAAGCTCAAGCCCATCAGCAGGTACTTTGACATAAACATAGTCGTACTTTACAGATCTCCAAAGTCTTTCAATAAAGATATTATCAATAGCTCTGCCTTTGCCATCCATGCTGATCTTTATCTCTTCCTTCTCAAGAAGTTCGATCCATTCATGACAGGTAAACTGACTTCCCTGGTCCGAGTTAATAATCTCCGGCTTCCCATACCTCTCAATAGCTTCTTTTGTTACCTCCAGACTGCACGAAGCATCAAGGGTGTTGGATATGCTCCAGCCGACAACATAACGGCTGTAAACGTCAATAATGGCTGTCAAATAAAGAAAACCTTTTGGCATTGGAATGTACGTTATGTCTATTGCCCATACCTGATTAGGTCTGGTAATTTTGAGGTCCTTCAGCAAGTATGGTCTGATATACTTTGCCTGGCCAAGTCTGCTCAGGTTCTTCTTGGGATAAATGGCCATCAGTCCCATTAACCTCAATAACCTGCGAACACGCTTATGATTAGCCACAATACCGAGAACCAGGAGAAAATCACGCATACGGAGTACTCCTTCAGTGGGATGATCCAGATAATGCTCATCCATCAACCGCATAATCTTGAGATTCTCTTCGGTCTCACCAAGCGGCTTATAATAAAAGCTGCCTCGGCTTACACTTACCAGGTTGCACTGGCAACGCACGCTCAATCCTTCTCCTCGGGTAACCATTTGAAGCCTTTCGCTCACAGACCCAGTTTCTTTAAGTTTTTTTTTAAATAATCACGTTCCATCTCCAGCTGACCAATTTTGGCATACATCTTCTCCATTTCCTTTTCATTGTTCTCAGATGGCTGTGTCTTCTCAAATAACTGTGGAGCTCTTTCAAGAAACTCCTTCTTCCACCGGGTTATCTGGTTGGGATGTATACTGTACCTTTTTGAAAGTTCAGCTAATGTCTCCCGTTCCTGTAATGCTTCAATGGCTACTTTGGCCTTAAAGGCTCCTGAATGTTTTTGTCTTTTTGCTTTCATAATTCACTGGTTTAAAGTTATTAAATTTAACACTTAACCAGTGGTCTTAATTCAGGGTAGTATTATA
>Ga0172366_10002289_pt1 | contig 14974 bp, 14 predicted proteins | sample LakKivSesite69cm_FD_114533 | JGI IMG/M metagenome (GOLD analysis project Ga0172366, IMG submission 114533) | Sediment microbial communities from Lake Kivu, Rwanda - Sediment site 69cm | ecosystem: Environmental > Aquatic > Freshwater > Lake > Sediment | place: Rwanda: Western Province, Lake... | reverse complement strand
GCGGGAGTCGCTGTTTTTGCCAGCATCATAACATTGGCGTATTATTTAAAAATGCAGAAATTGACCTTTTTCGGAAAACTGAAGGATGTGTATAAGGAATTGAAAGAAGTCCCTGTGTTGATGTGCATTTCGATGATTGCTTTGGCCCTTTTAACAGTTGGCTTGGGCGTTCTTCTGCTTCCCCAATTGAGCAGAATCGTTTTGGAACCTGCCGTGAAGGTCATTTCAGGCGGGTTGGATTATGCGAAAATGGTATTGGGAGGTTGAGGTGAGAAGAATCGTACTGATACTTTTTTCTTTTGTCCTGTGGCTTTTTCTGACCTGGACCTTCTACTGGCAAAATTTTGTCGTGGGGGCGGTGGTGGCAATCACTGTGGGTCTAATTTTTGGGAATCTTTTTGTCAAAGTACCCAATAAAGTATTTCAGTTGAGGCGATGGTTCTGGTTTATTGTCTATATACCGGTATTTTTTTGGGAGATGGCCAAGGCCAATTTTGATGTGGCCTATCGGGTGCTCCATCCCAAAATGCCGATTAACCCAGGTATCGTGAAAGTGAGGACAAAAATCAAAACGGACATGGGCAAGGTATTTTTAGCCAATTCCATAACCCTCACACCGGGGACTTTCACAGTGGATTTAAAGGATGAATATCTCTATATTCATTGTATCAATGTTCGGTATACAGATATTGAACAAGCTAGCACAGATATTGTGAGTCGCTTTGAAAAACTGCTTTTAAAAATTTTTGATTGAGAGCTCTATGAATACCTATTTTATCATTCTCATTGGCTGTTGTTTCGCCTGTCTTGTTCGGGCATGGCTTGGCCGTTCCATACCCGATCGTATGGTCGCGATTGACATCATGGGAACCTTGGCCGTTGGGATGACTGCCCTCTTGGCCGTGATGACAAAACGGGATTTTTTCATTGACGTGGCCTTGGCGTGGATATTCCTAAGTTTTATCGGCACCGTGGCTCTGGCGAAGTATCTTGGCCACAAAACCTTGGACGAGTAGCACAATGAGCTGGAACGAACTGGTCGGCATGGTGATTATCGGCGTGGGAGTAGCCTTTGATGTTTTTGGATGTTTGGGACTTCTCAGGCTTCCCGATGTATACAACAGACTTCAGGCGGCTACGAAATGCGTCACTTTTGGAACTTGCGGAATACTTTTGGGGATTTTTGCAATGAAGGGATTTTCGGGTTTGGGAGTTAAAGCGCTTGTTGGAATCCCTTTTATTTTACTCACATCCCCCGTAGGTGCACATGCCCTGGCAAGAGGCGCACATATCTTCGGTGTGAAATTGTGGGATAAGAGCGTAATTGATCGCTACAAAGAGGACCGAGGCAAAAAACCGAGATTGTAAATGGAACTGAGATGAAATATCCAAAACTGAGAGAACTCCGGGAAGCGATCAAATCGCTATTTTCGAAGCCGTATACCACAAGATTTCCCAAAGTCCCTCATGAAGCATACGACGGGTTTCGCGGCAAGCCGGAGTATTCGAATGAATACTGCGTGGGCTGCGGAGCATGCGCGGAAGTATGTCCTGCAGGAGCGATACAGGTGTTGGATCCGGAAGAACCGATAGAGAAAGATTCGTCACCAAAGCGAAGGCTCGAACTTCGGTACGACATGTGCAATTTTTGCGGCAACTGTCAGGCGCACTGTATCACTGAGAAAGGCATTCAGTTGACAAAAAAGTACGATCTCGCTCTTTTTGATCGCAAACTGGCAGTGGAAGACATCGAAAAAGAACTTGTTTTTTGTGAGCTTTGCGGTGCCATTGTCACTGCCAAAGACCATCTTCTCTGGTTGGCCAAACGGCTGGGCACTTTGGCTTACGGGAATCCCACACTCCTTTTGGTTTCTCAGCGTCAACTTGTTCCTGTTCAATCGGGTCTGGCCGGCGAGGAGGCAAGAAGGCCGGATATTCTAAAGATACTGTGTCCAAAGTGTCGCCATGAAATTATGCTGAAGGATATCTGGGGAGCATCGCTTCAATAAAATCTATTCAAACTTAGTAGAGAAGACGCCCTTTTTCTGAAGGGCTTTTTTTATGCTTCCGCATTAGTCGTCTTTGAATCATAGGCTGATGGATTTCTCTTACACGACAACGTCACCACCAACGTTACATGATCTTGCAAATGTCGCACACCCCTCTTTTTAATTTCCCCCCTGCCTGCCGTGCCCGCCGTGCCTGTCGCCTGAGGCGACCTGCCTTTGGCATGGCGGCAGGCAGGCCTTAAGGGGGGAAAAAGAAAGGAGGGTGTTTTCTGTAACCCTCAGTGAGAATGCCTATCATACCAGACATTCATGGAGCAAAATACTATTTCCATTCCCCGAGCTGAGACAGAACAAGAGTCGTGAGGACAAGGCCGGCAGTTTCAGCGCGAAGCCGTCGAGGTCCCAGAGTGACGGGTTGAAAACGCTGTTCTTTTGATTGTACGATTTCCTGATCGGTAAAACCGCCTTCGGGTCCAATGACGCAAATCACCTTGGGGGTACCGGTGAGGCGGGCATGCTTCGGGATGTGAACAGAAACGCTGTCCGGTCCGGAGTGGGCGATGAAACGGTAATGGTTGCCGGTTCCCATAGTCAAAAGTCGGTCAAAAGGCGTTGCCGGTGCAATCTCTGGAAGCACGGAGCGTCCCGACTGTTTCATGGCGGATCGAGCCACGCGTTTCCAACGGGCCACCTTTTGCGCTCCTCCTGCCGTATCGGATGTTTCGCTGATCACAGGTACAATTCTCCGCACACCGATCTCTGTGGCCTTTTCTACAAGCCAGTCGAACCGTTCTCCTTTGAGGAGCCCTTGGGCGAGCGTCACTTCGGCTACAGGCTCCCCGATGCGCATCCGGGTCTTGAGGATTTTTCCGCGAATTGCATCCTGTGAAAAATTGAAAAGCTCGACTTCGTAAGCACGGCCTTCTCCATCCACAGCCCAGACGATATCTCCTCTCTTTTTACGTTTGACTCTGGAAAGGTGATGCGCCTCTTCTTCTCGAAAGACGAGCACATCACCAAAGACATCTTGAGGGCTTACGTAATAACTTTCCCAATGCATACTTTTTCCTGTTAAATGTCAACATGAAGATCAGCGATGAATTGTTCGTTTCCCTTTTCGTCAAAAGCCATTTCGAGCCTTAGCACGTGGATGTAAGGAAGATGAAAATGAATCCCGAATCCGTAGCCCGATTGTAGCATCGAAGCTCGGACGTGCTCGTTTTGAAACCATGTCAGACCCGTGTCGGCGAAGAAACCCAGGCTGATGCCAAATTTTAGGTTGTTCAGTTCAGGGCGATCGGGCAGATGAAAATACCGAATGGGAACAATGGGAATCCGCAAGGCCATACTGGCCAAGACCATGTTCTCTCCTTCGGAGGTGTCAAAAAAGTGTCCTCTTATCCGTTCACTGTATCCCAGATAGAGGCGGTCGTAAAGGGGGATTTGACCGCTGGAAAGTTCGGCTTTGGTACGCAGGGCCAGAGTACGCTGCAGGCCCAAAGGAACATATGTACGGAGCTCGAACCGATATTTGAGATAATCGGCCATCAAAGAGGGGAATCCGGATTTTTGAAGGGAAAAATGGAGATACCATCCGGTGTGCGGATATTCTTTCAGGTCGCGGCAGTCCCATGTCAGCAGGATGCCAAGATGAGGAATGCGATCCTTGCCCTTGGGTGAAAGGGTTTGACCCGGAACGGCAGGCGCGAATTGGACTTCCTTGTAGCCGAGATTGAAACTGAGAAAGGTGGTGTACCCAAACCGTTTGCCCAGCTCCCATTGAAATCCGAGATGATTTTCAGTGATGCGTTCGTCCGTATAATGCTTGCTTCGGATTTGGTTGTAAAAAAACGCGACCTGCGTAAAGAGGTTCCGTGTTCCACCCATCCAAGGATTGGTATAATCGAGGTGAACGGAAGGATTGTATCCCAGCCAAAAAGAAAAGACCAGGGTCTCTGCTCTTCCGCGGAAATTGAGGTGGGAAAGGCCGAGCCCGTAGGAAATTTTTTTCCAATCGCGTTCGTTTACAAAAACAATGGGAAAGGGAAAGACATACCACTGTTCTGTTACCACGATTTTAAGAAGGACATTATCCTTTTCCTGTTCGGTTACCATCAGCACCCGGTTGAAGAGGTTGAGATTTTGGATGTGTTTTCTGTCTTTTTCGAGTTGCTCCAGGTCGAGAGGGTCTCCTTCTTTGAGTTTCATCTCCCGCAGAATAACAGAAGGATGCGTCTTGTCGTTTCCCTGGATTTGTATGGACGTAATCATTTTTCCAGCCAGCGAAGAATCCATGAGCGTCTGGCTGTTCGTTCGAGAGGCGGCGAAAAACGTTGAAAAGACAAAAAGCAAAATCCACAAAATAAACTGGGTGTTTTTGGGTTTGCAGACCAATCCATTTTTATACTCAACATAAAGTGGTTTTCGGATTTCACAATCTTGTCCTCTCCTTTTTTCAAGGAGAGGATTTAGGTGAGGTCTCTGATAAAAATCCGAAAACCACTTTGGTTCGGCTATAAAAATGTTTTCAGAAACCTTCATGGTTCAAAATTTCAAACCTGTACTAAGATTAATAAATCCCCATCCTGTGCCATGATTTCCGTATTCGGCTCTGAAAACCCAGCGGTCCCAGATCGCGTGAAGGCCCAGGCCGAAGGAGGTATGAAGCATGGTGAGTTTTAGGGTTTGATGATGATACCACGCGGAACCGGTATCTATGAATACGACACCCGCATATCCCACGTTGATTCCGGCCAGCGGATTTCGCTCATAAAAAATTGGGAAACGGTATTCCAAGCTTGTGAAAAAACCGTTTTCACCGGACAGAAATCCGGTGCTGTACCCGCGGATGGTTTTTCCGCCTCCCAAGTGGATCCTCTGATACACGGGAATGGGGCCCTGGGAAAACTCCAGATACGTATCCAACGCCAGAATATTGTCGTGATAAATGGGCGAATAGAATCGGAAGTCGAAAATGGTTTTTTGAAATTGATGCGGTTGGAACACGCCAAACCACTGCATTCCGGATTGAAGATAAAGACCGGTTCTTGGGTAAAGTGGCCAATCTCTGGAATCAAAAGTGGCGAAGCACTCGAAAAAAGCGATATCGTCCACATGCGTCTTTGAAAATGTGACTTCGGGGGTGTCGCTCCAGAAGCGATCCATTCCTGGGCGAAAGCCGATACGCAGATTTCTTCCAAATCCTTTACCCAGAGTAATTTTCACTCCCGTATTTTTTTCCAAAAAAGAAGAAGGAGAATCGTGGTAGAGATATTGGAAGGACGTATGGTAGAGATCCAGTGAGGCAAAAAGGCGGTGCTTTCCTCCGAACCAGGGGTAGTTCCACGAAAGGGAGTATTTTTGAATGCCTCCAAATTGGAAAGCCGCATCAATTTGCTGGCGCCTTCCCCACAGGTTTCGGTGGGTGAATTGACATCCCGCGTACCATCCAAAAAGATCGTTGTTGTTCAGGATGGGACTGACAGACCAGGGACCCTTTTCCTGAACCACCAACAGGAGATAGTGCCGGTCTTTCGCTGAACCTGGTTTTAACTGAAACTCGATGCGCTTCAGAAAATCGAGTCGCAGAAGCCAGGCCCGATCCTTTAAAAGAAGCGTATTGGAGAAAAGCGAGCCTTCTTTTGTATCCAGTTCTCTCAGGATGACATGATTTTTTGTACGTGTATTTCCGTAGAGGACGATTTTCTCGAGAACGGCAGACTGACTCCAAAGATTCTCCGTGAGAAATACTGGAAGAATGTAAAAAAAAATTCGCCTCATCGAGAAGCTCCGATTTCGCTCAGAAAAATAAGAATCTGTTTTGAAAGGTTCGGATTTTCTGGATACCAGAGGAGCATGTCGGACCGTCCGTCTCCATTGAAATCCTTCACCAAAATACGATTGGAAAGGGGTGCAGAGATTCGAAAAACAGTTTTTGAGTCGAAAAAGCCGCCTGGATGTCCGGGGAAAATGGAGATGGTATTTGTATCTGTACCCATGAGAAAGTCATGGAATCCATCGCCGTTGAAATCTCCATCAAAGCTTTGGCAGAGGGAAGAACCAAAGATATCTTGAATCCTGACTGCACGGGAAAATGCAATTTTTCCATCGGGTTTTTTGGCGTAGGTGTTGTCCGCACGCATGAGAAAAAATTCGTAGGCATTGCTTGCTTTTTTTGTGATGAAAAACTTGGCCGCCTGGGCAAAACCGATGCGAAAGGTAAGAAGGGCCAGATCCAGCAGTCCGTCCCCATTAAAGTCCTTGATGACGTGTTCGCTGCCGAAGTTTTCAACCGTGAGAATTTGGTCCGGTAAAAAATCAAACCGGCCGTTTTTGTTTAAGTAAATCTGAATTTGACTGATGTTTGCCGTAAAACCTGCTCGGGATGCTTTGGACAGCAGCACATCCACGTAGCCGTCCCTGTTGAGATCGCACGTTTCGAGAATCGTGGCAGTCGGCGCAAGGGGTTCCAGGGCGGTGGGATGGATGTTTCGAGCCCCCATTCTGTAGCGAAGGTCTGGAGGAATCAGAGAAGAAGGATTTCTCGGTCCTTCGTGATTCTCATGCTGTATGTAGACGTCCAGCCGGTCTTGCGATAAAAGAAGCAGATCCGGTGTCTTGTCCGCGTTGAAGTCCTTAAGCTGAAAAGAGGGGAGGCGAAACGAAAAGACGAGATTCTCGGATGTGTTCAGTTCAATATCCGGCGAAATCCAGAGGGATTTGGAGAGAACGTACGTTCCTTGGCTGTCTTTTGCGTAGATGCAAAGTGTATGGGTCTGGGGTAGGACGAGTTCGGACACGGCATCGCCGTCTATGTCCTGAGCAAAAGTGTAACGGCAGAGTTTGTTAGGATCGGGAGCGCTAAAAATAGAAGGTGTCTTTAAAATGCATTGGAGAGCGGTATCATAGTGGTCGGTCGTCCATTTTCGGGCGTACACACCGTCGGCCTTCAGGAAAAAAAGATCGCAAATCGAATCGCCATCGGTGTTGCCGATATCAAAAACGATTTCGTCGTGGTCCAGATGCAGGGTTTGCGTCGGACGCTCGTTCCACAGGCCGTTTTTTTGAAGGAAAACGGACAGATACCGCTCTGCATAAGGTTCAGGAAAGCGGGAACGGTTGTGAAGAACGAGAATGTCCTCGGCCAAATCGCCGTTGAGATCCTGGCACACAGCGTCCTGCACGTCTCCTTCGAGACGGAGAACGTGCTGGGTAAATGTGGGTTTGTTTTGGGAGTGCAGGTTTCGGCAAGAAAGGATCAGCATCACCGATAACACGATTCTGAATTCCATTTTTATCCTATTTGGAAAATCCATTTGATTCACTGGACTTTTTCAAAATAGTAACGGGTCATGAGAGCGATTTTCAAAAAATGTCTTTTAAATCACGATTTTCAGAAATAATGCTTCCATTGTTTCTCTCCCTTGGTAAGGGAGAGATGAAGAGAGGGTTCATGGATTATCAAGGCATTATTTCTGAAAATTGTATAAACCCTCACCCTGCCTGACGGCAGGCAGGCCTGCCCGCCGTAGGCGGGCTTTGTTCGCCCGCAGGCGGGCTTTGTTCGCCCGTAGGCGGGCTTGCCCGCCCGTAGGCGGGCTTGTTCGCCCGTAGGCGGGCTTGTTCGCCCGTAGGCGGGCTTGCCCGCCTGCGGCGGGAATCTACCTATGACCTTTTCGTGGACAACATCCTCAGAGAATTGTGATTTCCTATTTTCGACAAGAATCAAATGGAATACACCTTAAGACCATTGGATTCCAGTGGGAGTTTCATTTTTCCATACCTTCCAACAAATCGTCTATTTCAATGATCAGCACTTCACGCATATCGGGGCGGTATCCCTTGTGTTCAAAATGGATGTTTCCTTTGCCGTCTATGAGAAAAAGTGTGGGTACGCCTTCGAGTCCGTAATCACGATCGGTATTTTCGCTGAGCAAAACGGGAAGGTCAAGGTGCTGTTTTTTGACAAAGCTTTTTACGTCGGTTTTCTTTATGTCGGTCGCAACGGTTAAGAAGAGAATGTTCTTCCCATAGATGTCTACCAGATCCTCAAGTACGCTGAGAAGCTGCTGAGAAGATTGACTCCAGGAGGCCCAAAAACAGAGGAGGATCACATGATTTTTTTGATTTGAAAGTTTGACCATTCCGCCGTCCAGATCTTCAAGTTCGAAATCCGGTGCCGGACGAATGGACCGCAAAGCGAGCACCTTCTTTTTGTAATCTTCCTCTACCCATGTTTTTTGGGTTTCGAGGAATGCCTCTTTTTCGTCGGGATTTCGTTGCGATTGTGTCCACAAATCAGAGAATGCACCGTTGGCCATGTCTCCAATGTCTCCTCCAAAAGCAGAGGCGCGTCCGTATTGGATCAGAGCCTCGTCCGTATCGCCGGCCTTTTGCAGAGCCTGACCCAGATGGTAAAACACAATGGGCTGGGAAATGGTTTCGGCAGACTGTTTTAATTCTGCCAGGCTGTTTTGTACATTTCCCATTTGAAAATAGGCCCATCCAAGAATGTCTCGATAGCGTGCCTCGGTCGTGCGGAGCCGATTTTCCCATTCCTGGGATGACATCGCGGGCGGTTTCATGGATGCGCTTGTGCGAATCAAAAGAAGTGCTTTCTGCGCATACGCCACGGCCCGGTCCAGTTCACTCTTTTTTTCAGAAAATACACTGGCCAGACTCGCCAACGCGCTGGCAGCCGCAGGCGTGGTGGATGTATTCAGAAGCCTGTCCCCGATAATGACCATTTGGGTAGAATCGTCGGTTTCAATGGCCGCAGATGCCAAGCTGGACTGAGCAAATTCGGTAACACGGGAATGGGGAAATTCCGAGAGAAATTTTTCCAGTTCCGAAACACGCTCCGCTGCGTTTTCGATTTTTACGATTCTGTTCAGTTCGGCGATGGCTGCTTGGTCGCTTTTGGGATTTTGCTGGATGATCTGATTTTCGATCTTTTGAGTTTCTTCTGTTTCGCCGATCATTCGATAAGCACTCACAGCAAAATTCATGACATCGGTGTTTTGGGGATGCTTCTGAAGGAGGGATTCAATATCCTTTTGGATCTCCATTCGAGCATCTTTGGAATAATCGTTCATTGACAATTGCAGGGAATAGAGTTGATTTCGGGCAGTATAATTGTCGGGGTAAAGGGTGAGTTCTTCTTGGAGTTCGCTTAAAGCAAATTCAAGGTTCTCTTTGCGCTGTCCTCCAATGCCGGTGTACGAAAGCGCCCTGGCCTGATGGGCACCCCGAACAGGGTTGCCTGCATCGTCTTGCATGAGTACATCCCAATAATCGTATTCGCCCGTATCGAGCAAATTGCGAAATCGCTGATGCAAGGAATCCTCCGCTTGAAATGCAAACATGATCATCTTTATGCTGGTATCCGTTACCGTGATTTCGGTTTTCCAGGTCCCATTGTCTTTTTTCATTTCAATGGCTTCCGGTGGATTCAAAGGATCCTCATAAAGGATAAGATACAGCACCTTCGGCGGTGTGAGTTTTTCATCCAATTTCCATTCCGAGATGGGAAAAAGAATGGTAATAGGGTGTCCATAGCGAATCGTTCCTGTGATCCTATTTTTCGTACTCGCTGCCAAATCCACTGTCCATTGGGACTGACCCGTGGATGTGGAAGGAAAAAACAGACTTAAAAAAACAACACCCGCGATCACGATATTCATTTGCGTCGTTCTTTTCATGGTTGGTCTCCTATGAATAAAATGGTTCCGATTTTCTTTTTATTTATATTTGTTCATTCCTCTTCAGTTTTTATGGAGGTCGAACTCCCGCAAAGCGATCCCCAATCGCAGTCCGTTGTCACTGACGGTGATCTCCTTGTATTTTCCCAAAGTCATCACACTGGTCAGCACGGCTGCACCGGCCAGAATAATGTCTGCTCGTTTTGGATCCAGAGTAAGTACGCGTTGTCTTTCTGCAAGGGTCATGCCGCGCATGGTGTTCAACAGGATTTGTATTTTCGCATAAGACAGCGTATGCCCGTCCACCCGACGGCCATCGTATGCCTCAAGACGAAGATCCATGGCAGCCAATGTGGTGACCGTTCCTGCGACACCAACAAGTCGGTCGCCTTTTTTGAGGAGGGAACCTGCGGCCGTTTCCAACGCGTTGAGGGCACATGTTTCAAGAGCAGACCATTCGTTTTGGAGAGGAGGATCGTGGCGGAGGAATGTTTCGGTGAGTCCCACGGCTCCCAGGTTCACACTCACAAAACCGACGATTCTATTCGCCTGACCAAGAATCACTTCCGTGCTGCCGCCTCCGATGTCCACCACAGAAACAAAACCGGGCAAAGGACGTCCGTACAGGGCACCTCTGTAGCTGGATTTTGCCTCATCTTCTTCGGTCAGGATTTCGATTTTCCATCCGGTTTTTTGGCGAAGGATTTCACACACTTCTCTTTTGTTCTTGGCTGTTCGCAGAACGTGCGTTCCAATCACTGCGATTCGGTCCGCATTCTGATTCTGGCTTAAGGTTTTGTAGTACTCCAACACAGCAATGGCTTCCTCCATCGCCTCCTTCTGAATGATTCTGTTTTCCATTACTTTTCGGCCCAGCCGGACACTTCGTGCTTCCTGGTGAAGGAGGGAAACCTCCCCCTTGGCATTTTGTTCTGCCAGAAGATAGAGAATGGAATTGGTTCCTACATCCACAACAGCCACTCGGTGCAAAATTTAATTTTCCTCCTCGAAAACGATTATTCCCTCCTTGCACACGAAAACGGGACTTTTGGCGGTGACGATCCGATCGCCCAATTCGGTAAGAATGGCCGCCTCTTCGCGAATTTGCAAAGTCCAGTTAAAAAAAGGACTCGTCCTCACGACAAGGACAAGCCCCATTAAAAACGGTTCTTCATAACGGCTTCAAGATTCACAGCACAATAAAAATGCCCATAGATCATCATCGCATTTATTTTGTCATGATCATTTTCTTTGTTTGAATAAAAACAGTTCCGCCTTGTAACGGTGTTGCCTTGAGTTGATAAAAGTAAACTCCAGCCGGCAGTGGGTTTTTGTGTGCATCTTTGCCGTCCCAGAGAACTTCGTGCACCCCCTGTGTCTTGACGCCGGATTCCATTTCAACGACTTCCTGCCCCAATATGCTGAATATTTTCAGTTCAACCATAGCAGGTTGAGCCAGGACAAATTGGATGCGCGTGGTCGGATTGAAAGGATTGGGATAGTTTTGTATCAATTGCCAACTGTTCGGAAGAATCGGATTGTCTGGACATTCGCCTGGATCACAGCCCGCATCTGCCGATCTTAAATCAGAAGCGCGGACAACCAAATCCGCTGTTGTAAAATGGTCACCCTTTTGTCACTACGGGCTGTGACGGCAAGGACCATGTCGAAATTGTACGTGACCCAAACATAGGTGTAGGTTTCAAGCGTTTGGGTATAGGATACGGAGGGTATATGGATTCTTCTGAACTCGTGTCTCTTCAGACGCAGGCAGGGAAAGGTGCCGCACGGAATGGTCAGATCGCCCCATGCATCCACAGAAACAATGCTGCTGTCTGTCACAACGCTCTGGTATTGGCCGCCAAACACACGGATCGTTGGTTCGAAGCGTCTGCGTTCTGTCCACGCCGGCGAGAGTGTGTTTAAGGGGTTGGGAAACAGACGGCAGGGATTTGGGTAGTGAAAGGGGGCCCCCTGCATCATTTCATAATCCATTCCCATTCCAAGTTCTTCTATCCAGCCATTGGAAAGCCGTCTGTAATTGTACACTTCGATGAGTGTGTCCGCAATCGTGAGTGTTCCGAATAGCGTTTCAACTTTTAATTCTGGAATGTACTGCCAGAGACAATAGGCCCACTCCGCACCCGGGAAGTTATACGGGGTATCAGAGACCTTTTTTGTTTGAACGTTTATATTCCAGCCCGAGAGGACTGTATTAAAAATCCAGGCATGGGTTTCCGTATCGCTCAGATGAAGCGAAGCAACGGATATCGAGGTATCCATCTCCATGGCAATGGTTTTCCCAAATTCGATGGGATCAGGCCATCGGATCTCGATAGGAGTTTGAGTAAAACCCATTCCTGAAAAACAGACAATGCCAATGATACCATAAACGGCTTTGAAAAAAATATTCTCCTTTTTCATGAATTGCCCTTTGCGTGATATGCTCCGATTTTCGACGTATTGTACGCACCAACAGATTAAAAGTCAAGGGAAAAATCGGGAAGGACGGGTCGCTACTTTTTCTGGATTTTTTGGATTTCCTCGATAAAACGATCACACAGCATTTCCGATTCTTTTTTCGTTTTGGCTTCAGCTATAATTCGAATGACAGGCTCCGTGTTGGATGGACGAATATGAATCCATGAATCGGGTCTGCTGATTTTTAATCCGTCTGTCCAGTTTAACGCTTCGTTTCGATATTTTTCTCCGAGGTTTTTCAAAATCTTATCGGGATGGGATTCATGGGTGGGTATCTTTTTTTTCGTGATTGCATACTGAGGAAGGTCCTTCCACAACTTTGAGATGGGTTTTTCGTATTCCAAAAGATGCTGCAATGTCAGGGCAATGGCTACAGGTGCATCCCGTCCAAGATGCACTTCCGGTAAGATCACGCCTCCATTGCCCTCGCCGCCGATAACACTATGTTCGGCTTTCATTTTTTTTGCCACGTGAATTTCACCTACAGGCGTCCTGAGGATGTCAACCCCCATTTCTTTGGCCACATCGTCAATGGCTCGGGTTGTGGAGACATTCACCACCACGGTGCCCTTTTTTTTGGTAAGTACGAACCGAGCGGCCAAAGTGACGGTGTATTCTTCTCCAATGGGTTCACCTGTCTCGGCTACAATGGCCAGCCGGTCCACATCGGGATCAACGGCGAATCCAATGTCAGCGCGGCGTTGCTGAACCACCTTGCACAAATCGTAGAGATTCTCCGGTACAGGTTCCGGTGGATGCGCGAACCGGCCGCTGGGCTCTTCGTTTAATGGAAACAGAGTGCATCCCAATTTCTGAAGGAGTTTTGGCAGAATGGCTCCGCCGGCACCATTGACGCAGTCAAAGGCGACCCTGAATTTTCGATCCTGTATGGCATCTACATTGATATACGGAATTTCTAAAACAGCCGTGATATGATCATCAATCGCCTTCTCGTACCTCTCTATCTGGCCGATTCTGTCCCACGGCACAAATCGAGAACGGTTTTTCTCAACGATTTTTTTTATCTTCTCTCCCTCTTTTTCATCCAGAAAAAGACCTTCGGAACCCAAGAGCTTCAGGGCATTCCATTCTATCGGGTTGTGACTTGCCGTAATGGCGATGCCTCCCACTGCCTCTGAATTCTGAACGGCCAATTGAACGGTGGGTGTCGGACAAACGGATAAATCTACTGGAGTGCACCCCACCGAAAGAAGACCGGAAAGGACAGCGGCTTTCAACATGTCGCCGGTGACTCTCGAATCCTGTCCGACCATGACTCTGCCTTCTTGAAGGTAGCTTCCAACCGCTGTTGCATACCGGACCACGAGTTCTGGAGTCAATCCTTGTCCCACGATTCCCCGAATTCCAGAAACGCTGATCATCACCGGTTTTGTCATCTGGGAGTCCTTTTGCGAAGTGAAAAGTTTATCCCTGCGAAGTTTTGAAATGGGACTTAAAAAATATACGATGGATGCACGATGTACGTTATGGTACTATTTCATCAGTACCATTTTTTTACTTTGCGCAACATCGCCACACTTCAGACGATAAAAATACAGACCGCTCGGCACAACGCGTCCCTTCTTATCCGTTCCATCCCAAACTTCTCGATAACTTCCTGCTGCCTGATTGGGATTGATCCATCGTCTCATTTCCTGCCCCAGAATGTTGTGGATGGAAAGTTCGACATCGTTTGGTTTGGAAAGTACATATTCAATCACGGTCGTGGCATTGAATGGATTTGGACGATTTTGGGACAAGTGAATTGCTTCCGGCACAAGTGCGGCACGTGGATTATCCACATGGGTCAATGCGTAGCGTGCACTGTTTGAAATCCTGACTTCATCAATTTTTCCCTCAAAAGAATAGGGATAAAAAGTATCGGTCCACAGATCGCCTATATACAGATCGTCGTTCGGATAGTCAATGCTCGTCAGAGCATCGAAAGGGGCTTGTCCGGAGGCCACTTGGCTTCCGTTGATGAAAATGCCCAAAAGACCTTTATTGAATACCGCGGAAACAAGGATCCACTCTTCGGTGGGGATCAGAGAGGCGGTCGTGATGGAATAGTGTTGGCTTTCGTTTGCCACCCACAAACACAAGTGGTTGGAAGGCCAGACGATAAAAATGAATTGGCCGATAGGAATTCCAGATTCGTTGTTCCATTTGCTTACGATGATGCTGCGGTTGTTCGTCGGTAATAGGTATATCCATGCGTCAAGGGTGAATTCGTTGCTCAAATCCAAAAGGGAAGTGTCCGGAACACAGATTCTCTGATTGTTACTGGCGAAAGAGATACAACTTCCGAACTTCCCGCCAGCGTCCCAGGATGCGCCATTTTGCAGGATACCGTGTAGACCGTTCCCGCTGGAATCGAAGGCAGTGTCCCCTGCGTTTTCATTGAAATGCCACAGACCCACGGTATGGATATCCGGAATAAATTCTCCGTTTTCCAATCCTGCAAGAGGCAGGGATACCTTTGCTTTGTCCGCATCAGAATACCCGTTAAGAGGGATGCTTTGAGCGGATAAAAAGACGGAATGGCTCACGATGCAGACTATGGCAATCCGTACGATTTCCCATTTTCTCATGGCGTTCTCCCATTCATTTTGGTCTTGATGCGCATCTTTTGTTCGTTTGCAAATTGAAAATTTTCTGGTGATTTTTTCCATGGAATCATTTTTTCACGTATGTGTCAGGGATAAAAAGGCAAAAAGCAGACCAAATAATGAATCTCAAACGCCTTCCTCTCAGCCAAGGCAGTTTTTCTCATAACTTTTTATT
>Ga0172366_10002288_pt1 | contig 14974 bp, 11 predicted proteins | sample LakKivSesite69cm_FD_114533 | JGI IMG/M metagenome (GOLD analysis project Ga0172366, IMG submission 114533) | Sediment microbial communities from Lake Kivu, Rwanda - Sediment site 69cm | ecosystem: Environmental > Aquatic > Freshwater > Lake > Sediment | place: Rwanda: Western Province, Lake... | reverse complement strand
CTTCGCGAGGTCAACCGGCTCAGTGAAGCTCTGGACTATATCCCCATTAACGGCTATGCTACCCCTCTTGATAAGGGCAGCTACCTGTCTCCGCGAACCGATACCGGAGCTGGTGAGCAACTTGATTATTGGTTGTGATGACATCTTTCGAATTTGCTCAAACCTGAAATTTATTACCACCACACAAATATCGAGATGAAGGTTAATCCATAATAAAAACAAATTCAAGGTTGCGGTAGAATTATGTGATTTCCGGTGTTATTTAATGCTTGTTTTGTGCGTGATTATGTGCTAATCTTCTAGAATTGCAAGTTGCAACTATGCACGCGATAATAAAAACAAATTCAAAGTCACGGTAAAATGATGCTATTTCCATTGTTATTTAGCTCTTGCTTCGCACGCGAGTATGTGCGAATTTTTTAAAATTTGGAGGTGAATTGTGCTGCCGATCATTAACGAGACCTCGGTACAACTGAAAGATACTACCGCCAACCCAGCACCCCTTGGGTTGCTGGCATTTGGCACGACCACAATACTGCTCAATTTGCATAACGCCGGTTTATTTCCCCTCGATACTATGATATTAGCGATGGGTATATTCTACGGAGGTCTCGCTCAAGTAATCGCCGGCATCATGGAATGGAAGAAGAATAACACCTTCGGCACCACGGCTTTTTTATCTTACGGCTTTTTCTGGCTAACCCTGGTTGGTCTACTGGTGATGCCTGTGCTTGGATGGGGCACAACGCCGGAGATTTCTGCTATGGTAGCCTATCTGGTAATATGGGGAATCTTCACTGGGGCCATGTTCTTAGCGACGTTAAAACTTAACCGCGCCCTTCAGGTTATCTTTGCCACCCTGACTATCCTCTTCTTTATGCTGGCTATCGCCGACGTCACTGGCAGCACCCTAGTGAAACAAGTTGCAGGTTATATAGGAATTATCTGTGGGCTTTCCGCGGTCTATACCGGGCTGGCTCAGGTGCTTAACGAAGTTTATAGAAGAACGATATTACCTATCTGTCCCGTCAAACGATAATGTAGAAGAATAGCCACCTTACTATAGTGTGGCGTTGAGATTTCTGTGGTTAGGCGCAATTTGGATGCCAGGCAATTATGAGACCCCGTGGCAGTATTAGTAACGAATTAGCTGTGTTAAAGAAGGATGTGAGCGAAGTAAAGGGATAGAAAAGAGTATGGATGAGGCGAGAAAGAGGAGGCATTATCGTTTTAAAGCAATTGTGAAAAGTATAATTAATGGGAGTATATGTAATGGCTAAATTTGAAGTGTTGAAGCGATGCTCCTTTGGCTGGAGCTGGAGAACGTGGGAATAAAAAAATATTTATAGTAAAGAGAGGTCCTATGGAAGAAGAAAAAATAATTACTTCAGTGATGGGGGAGAAACGGATATTTTATCCCCCTGAAGAATTAAGCCGAAAAGCTTACATAAAGAGTGTCGATGAATATCGCCAGATATACAAGCGTTCTATAAGTGACCCGGAAAGATTCTGGGGAGAGATGGCAGAGCAGATTGACTGGTATAAGAAGTGGGACAGGGTTCTGGTGGAAAATTTCGCAGAAGGTAAACATGAGTGGTTTGTGGGTGGTAAGCTTAATGTCTGTTATAACTGCCTGGACAGGCATTTGGGGACCTGGCGTAAGAATAAAGCGGCATTAATTTGGGAAGGTGATATTGGTGATAGCCGTGTACTGACCTATCATCAGCTGTTTCGAGAGGTATGTCGGTTTGCCAACACCTTGAAGAAATTTGGAGTGAAAAAGGGCGACCGTGTTGCTATCTATCTGCCCATGATTCCGGAGTTGCCTATAGCCATGTTAGCCTGCGCGCGGATTGGAGCTATACACAGCGTGGTCTTTGGGGGTTTCAGCGCCGATGCTTTACGCAACCGGATACAGGATTGCAGTGCTGTTATGCTTATTTGTTGCGATGGCTACTATCGCGGTGGTAAAGTGATGCGTAGTAAAGACAATGCTGATGCAGCACTCGATGAGTGTCCCAGTGTTAAAAATGCGATTGTGGTGAAGAGGACTGACTTGGCGGTAGAGTTACAACCAAAGCGCGACTACTGGTGGCATGATGTAATGGCGTCTGAATCTGTCAAGCCACATTGCGATGCCGAGGAATTAGATTCTGAGGATCCGCTTTTTATCCTGTATACCAGCGGCAGTACGGGCAAGCCGAAAGGGGTGTTGCATACCCAGGCAGGATATTTATTGTATGTTCTCCAGACCATGAAATGGATATTTGATATTAAAGAGGAAGATACTTACTGGTGTACGGCAGATATTGGATGGGTAACCGGCCATAGTTATATTGTCTATGGCCCACTGGCGCTGGGGGCAACCAGTATGATGTTTGAGGGTGTCCCCAACTATCCACATCCAGATAGGTTCTGGAGTATCGTGGAAAAGCACCAGGTAAATGTTTTCTATACGGCACCTACGGCTATTCGGGCAATAATGAGGGAAGGTGATGAGTGGCCTAAGAAGCATGATTTAAGTTCGCTGCGGATCCTGGGCACTGTTGGCGAGCCGATTAATCCCGAAGCTTGGATGTGGTATTACAGTGTCATTGGTGAGAGTCGGTGTCCGGTTGTAGATACCTGGTGGCAGACGGAGACTGGTGGAATCCTTATTAGTCCTCTACCTGGCGCAATACCAACCAAACCGGGATCGGCAACGGTACCTTTTCCAGGTATTGAACCAGCAGTGCTGAGGGAGGATGGTACTCCCGTCGGAGTCAACGAGGGTGGCTATCTGGTGATAAAGCGACCCTGGCCGGGTCTGATGCGTGGTGTGTACGGTGAGCCAGAGAGGTTTAGAGAAACTTATTTTATCCGCTTCCCGGGCGTTTACAATACCGGTGATGGTGCCCGGGTAGATGAGGATGGCTATTACTGGTTGATGGGGCGTATAGATGATGTCATCAATGTGTCCGGACACCGTCTGGGCACTGCGGAAATTGAGAGTGCTCTGGTGTCTCATCCCAGGGTTGCCGAGGCAGCGGTGGTAGGTATAAACCATGACATCAAGGGACAGGGTATATATGCTTTTGTGACCTTGAAAGACGGTGTGGAGGAGTCTGACAGTCTTTCGAAGGAACTGGTTGCCCATGTCCGCCGGGAGATTGGTCCCATAGCTACCCCGGACAAGCTTCAGTTTGCGGAAGCGCTCCCCAAGACCAGGAGCGGTAAGATTATGCGGCGGATACTGGTTAAGATTGCCTCTGGTGCCACTGAATTAGGTGATACCAGCACTCTAGCCGACCCGTCAGTAGTCAAACAACTGCTTGAGGGCAGACAATAGCCCGGATTAAACACGCACCTCGTATATCTCAGCGCCGTATCCAGGTTTTTTCCTCTGCGCATAGCCGTATGTAGTCAGCGAAAGTTGGACAATTTGTGTATGGCGACCTCACTCATATTTTTTTGCTGATGTCTAAGCCTTAGTACTCATTGCTTGTAAAAACTCTAATCTTGATGAGGTGCTCCTGACACGGTGGGTGAGGTGTATTCCCAAAGTGGGTGCTGGACTATCAGTTGGGCAAAATAGCGTTGATACAAAGGTAAATAGAAGGAACAAGTACCTGATGCCAGGGAAGCTATAGTCCATTATAATGGTCTATATGGAATATCCATTGATGGACATTTACCACAAACTCCTCGCTGCGTTCGGTTATCAGCGTTGGTGGCCTGCTCAGACAAGAGACGAGGTGATCATCGGCGCAATTCTTACCCAGAATGTGGCATGGAAAAATGCGAAGACAGCTATTGATAACCTCAAGAAACACAACCTACTTACTTTGAAGGCAATTCATGAAACTAACATTTCAGAAATCGCTACCTTGATCAAGCCGACCAGGTTCTATAACCAGAAGGCACAAAAACTTAAATCCTTCGTAGATTTCTTATTTTACAAATACAGTGGGAATCTGGATGCCCTGTTCTCACAGGATATTAGTGAGCTCAGACGGGAACTCCTCAACATTAATGGTTTAGGTGAGGAAACAGTGGATTCTATACTGCTCTATGCCGGGGAAAAGACTGTGTTCGTCATTGATGCCTATACGAAAAGAATATTTTCAAGGCTGGGATTAACAGATGAGGAGTGGAGCTACCCTGCATACCAGCAATTCTTTATGGAGCGTCTGGTTCAGGATGTGAAATTATACAATGATTACCATGCCCAGATAGTGCATCTGGGGCATGTATATTGTAAAAAGCATGGACCTGAGTGCACGACATGTCCTTTGAACAACCTTTGCCGGTCTCGTGTATCCAATCCGACACTGAAATATTTGAAGAAATGTGGCACTATTTGACAGCTGCAGAGAAAAACTCAAGCTAAATGGAGCAAAATATCCGAGTCATATTACCAGGGGTAGTGCTAGGAAGCATTATGAATATTAGGCAAACTTGAGCCAATAATTAAGAATGGTGGACGATGTGAGGAGATTTGAACCACCAAAGGGTGTCTGGCTCAAGTCTCGGATGCCGATTTCAAATCGACCGCAACCATAATTTAGCACCATTGAACGAACATAGGGATGTCTGTCCAGATATTCGTATAAGTATTCGATTCCGTTGTCTATTTGAGTTATTAGCCTGAAAATGACCATATGAGTAATTACGGTTGCCAGCCCAGAAAAGGATAATCTTTTAGTGTAGTGGCGATGTCATATATGTAGCCAGGGTCGCTTATGGCAGTATCGGTAATTTCGATTATGTCCCAAACTGCACCTGAGAAGACGGTAATATCCTGCATTTACGCAGTGGTTTTACCTGTCCATCTGGCTGATGCCGAGTGGGCAACTTACACCTTTTCTGGATTTCTTGAGTATTTCATTTAACCACACCCAAACTCCTCTTACAAGGAAGAAATCAGTAGCAATGTCCAGGTGACAGTCGGATAGGAGCTTGTCATTTGCAGTGGTCAAAGGAGTAACCACCACGTACATTAGCTGTCAGCGTTACATGTGCAACCATTGGAGTATGCAGGTTACCTAGTAGCATCCATTCCCACATAATCATTAGAATGTGCAGAGATTTGTACGCGGACATAGCCTCCTTCACTATCTATAAAGCTAACTGCCCATATCAATTCATATTCTCCAACAATAGGCTTGCTCCAGTCCAAATATCGAATTGGTCTCTCTATGGTCAGTTCGGTGTTAATCTCGCCCGCCCTTTCAATTCTAACTCTTAAACCATCAGGAAAATCGTCTGATGAAGCTACCATTTGGGTAGCTTCTATCGCTTCATCAGAGGTCACAGAGTAATCTGTATCAATATCTAATTCTTGCCAATAATTCGTGAAGTGAGCTATCCCTCCAGATGGGAGCAAATGAATAGTTATATGAGCGCCAACAACGGGTATACCATTCAATTCCTGGATCCACTTAACTGAGTAGGTATCTGAGTATGTCTCTCCTAAGAAGTATATTTCACGTCTCTCCACAGTAGGAGAAGTGCGTTCTATTTGTTCAGGAACTTCTATACGTGTTATATTCCTAACAGCCTCTCTAGCAATATCCACTGCATTTTCACTTGTAACGATATACTCCCAACTTTCACTCGCTTTGATTGAAGGAGAAATATGTATTATCCTTTCATCATTTGCACCAATCTGAAAAAAATAAGGATTATCAGCTCCCCCTCCACCAATCTCCCAATATACAGTCCCTACGCGAATATCTTCTATCAGTCTCACTCTTGCTTCTGAAGTGAGCTCATACCCCATCTCCTCAACGATATCAAAAGCCTCTGATTGTGATATCAGCGGCTTGACTTCGTTTGGGTCTACCTCCTGTCGGGGATTTCTGGACTCAATAATTCCTTCTGAATCAACCCTGTCCTCTTCACCTCTGTCCCAGCTTGGATTCTCGGCAAAAGCAATTATGGCTCCAATCGAAGCTATCAACACAACTATTACTACTACCAATACAACTTTTTTAATATTTTTCATCCTTGTTTTCTACTGACTATATGGTTACTAGCCTGAAAATGGCCGTATAAAGAGTTACGACTGCCAGCTCAGGAAGGGATAGGTCACGTTGTTTACGATGTTCCAGACATAGGATGGGTTACGTGCGCTAGGATTGGTGACTGCGAAGATATTCCACGTTGCCCCCGAGAAGGTGGTGATATTCTGCATTTCCGTGGTATTCTTGCCCGTCCCGCCATCTGAAATAGTTTGTCCGCTGGTTTCTGTATCCCAGAAAGAGTTTATTACGTTTACGTCGCCGTTATCTCCCACCAGACCGCCAATTTCTCCGGACCCAATATCTCCGTCGCCAGACACACTGCAAGTGGAATAGGAGTTGCTTATAGTGCCCTCAGAATGCTGTTGTCCCACCAGACCGCCAATGCCAGTATACGACCCGCTCACGTTACCAGTGGAATAAGAGTTGCTTATATTGCCGTCATAGAGGCGTCCTACCAAACCACCAATAGCAGCGTGACCAGTAACATTGCCCGTGGAATAACAATTGCTTATGGTACCCCCTTCGTTATATCCCACAAGACTGCCAACAACGTTATACCCGTTCACGGTGAAGTTCACCACGCCGACATTTTTGATGGTACCACCCTCGTTTAGATAGGCAAAAAATCCTACCGCGGATTCGTCAGGACAGTTGATAAACAGGTCGCATATCTCGTATCCTTGTCCATCGAAAGTGCCACTCAACCCATGGAGTATCGACGAGCTCGCCTGGCACCCTGCCGGACCTGGTGTAGAATATCCAATTGGCTCCCAACCCTTACCTCCATTAGCTGTCGGGCTTGCCAGCACTGTATAACCAGGAGTAGTGTGATTTAGGTTGTTCATCAGAATGTGGTCACCGTCTAAGTTGTCTCTAACGTCATCCAAATCATACCAGGTGTATATTTCCAGATTTTTTGAAGGCTGACTATTATCACCATCCACACTGAAAGAACCTGGGAATCCTGTAATTAGGGCTGTGATAAGCAGGAATATCCCAAATCTGGACAGGTAGTTACTGTTCCTCAAACCAGGTATTCCCTTCATACCCCGCATTCGCCTTATGATATTTATTGTACTATACTATGATAACAATATTATTATATCTTTAAGGAAGTAAACTGTCAATACTTTTTATGCGGTGTCCAGAGAATACTATGGAGTTAGGGAGTCACTATTGGACAAACATGGGGATGTTTGTCAAGCGATGTGTACAAATATTTGATACCGTTTAGCTTTTCTATAAAGTGGAAACAACCGATGTAAAAAGGTCAGGATGCATGTGTTTTTATCATAACGTCTTTGTTGAGTAGCGGGCTGGATCTTAATGTGTCCCCGAAATTTGTTTTGTGCCGTTGTTTGAGGCTTGCCTTTAATGCTAGGAATAGTTGTGTTTCTAGGAATTGTCCAATATAATCCAGATATGGGGGTAAAGCAATATGAAAGAAAAAGAATACGAATGTGTAGAAGTAAAGCAGCACAAGGATGTCGGTAAAACAATCGCCGAATATCAGAAGAATGGCTGGAACCTCCACACCTACCAAGCTGCTGGCTTGTCGGGAGGACCAATAACATCATTTGTTAATCACTACCTGCTATTCGAGAAAGACAAATAGTGCTGGCCCACGTAATTATCGGAATGTTGGATTTGTTTGCACTATGACAAGATTTCCGATAGAGAATCATTGGCTATATTACCTATTTTATCTCTTGCTTAGAAGTCATACAATATACCCGACATCTAATAACTTTGAAGCCAAACTATTGTGCTGAACGCGATTTTAGTCGTGCAGCCCAGAGGTCGTCGGTTCAAATCTAAAAAATGCGAAGATTGTACCATTCCCCTTCTACTATAATTGTCTCGGGCACGACCTTTCGCTTGGCACTACGTAGTAATATGAAGATTGTGTATGTTAATCTAAAGATGACGCGGTCTCATTTATTAGGATTGAAAATTCTGAGGTCTAGTTACCCGGCAATAAAGAGGAAGGAGTTTATCACCGGTTATCGACCTGATAATACAAAAGCCACTAATAGCCAGGGTGCTGTAAAAACTGCCATTGCCAACCCAACCACCAGCGCATGTTTTTTCCCCAAATGCAAGTGAAAGCGTGAACCGAAATAATTCACTGCCCCTATTAATGCCATCGGTATCAGTATCGTGCCTAGCTCTAAGCCTGGGTTAAGCCCAGGCCCTTCAAATAATGCCGATACTCCTAAACTACCTACAACCACCTGGGTTCCCCAAGTAAATTGATAATATAGCCAATCAATAAGGAATCCGACCGCAGTAATGATAGCGATATAAACAAATTTCCTCTTTCTCATGATGTCTATTTGTTGCCAACGTAAAGTCAAAGACAATATCAGGTAATTCCAAAAATAATCGACCGTAAACCCGAAAAGCACCGCACCAATGAATATGGCGACGAAGACCCAGTTACCAGCATCATATAATAGTGGTATCGAGTGATTCCGAAAGTAACTGACTGTCACCCCTAAAAATGCCCCGCCAAATAAGATGATCATTATAGACGCGCAACCAGCATCATATATTATCGTTGATTTACCACGTTTTCCGTTCTGTGTATCCATATTCTTCTCCGCTATTCGCCTCATAATACTCAGGAAATTATTATATTGTAATATTGTAACGATGTTATAGTTTCTTTAAGGAAGTAAATTATAAATAATTTTTTGTGAGTTGTCAAGTGAATACTATAGAGTTAGGGAGTCACCACTGGACAAACATGGGGATGAACACGTGGACGTGAAAGTTAAATTGCACAGAAAGCCATTTTGCTATTAGCTAAGCGACATACCACCCGGCGATAAGCGCAATATAATCCTGATTGACGTTAAAATGTTTTGGGATGGGCTGGAACATAATGGGACTTCGTTACCAAAAAGAGATCCTGGGCGTGTTTATCTAATATTGCCGCAAAATAAAGCTAAAATATGCCCGCTTATTGTGACCATTCCAACAGGTTGCGGTGTCGGAGACATACTATTAGACTAGGGAGTCACAAAACGTCAATTTGTTGGGTGATTACAGCTATTAGCGGCGAACCTTGAGCCTAGACTTTGATGAATTAGCCTCTCAAGGCTTGGGTATAGTAATATGTTTGCGGATTCTCCCTCAGCTCATTCGGCATATCCTGCAAAATAGTTATTGACAACGGCTTATAGGACATGCACATAATGGGTTCTTTGTAAATGAAGCAACGACTATTCGTAATCTTAAACCTCTCATTGATTTCCGGCTTTGTTATACTGGGTGTTAGTATCATTTCACCTATTCTTCCCCAGTATGCGCTTTCATTCTCAATTCCCATAGCACTTGTCGGATGGGCAGTGTCAGCATTTGCCTTGGCCCGTGTGGTGATGGACATACCAGCTGGCTTTCTCGCAGATCGTTTCGGCAGGAAAAGAAACATGGTATTTGGGTTAATACTGATAATATTGTCAGCAATCGCAGCTGGCACAGCTGACAACTATGTCTGGCTAATCTTAGCACGTATTGTTCAAGGTATAGGTTCCGCTCTCTACATGACTTCGGCAACAACTTGGGTTGCGCAGATAACTGCTGGCGAGTCCCGGGGCCGATACATGTCGCTGTATTCGGGACTTGTTTTCGCAGGCGCTTCTTTTGGGCCCACTATCGGTGGCTATAGCGCTGTTCATTTTGGCCTCCACGCGCCTTTTTTTGCATATGCTGTGTTTGCCTTAATTGGCCTAATAGCCACATTACGTTTGAAGGAGCCGACTGACTCTTCACAGGCAACACCATCAAAAGTGCGCATGAAAGATGTCCCAAGTGTCTTATTGAATGGCCCATTCCTTCTTGTGAACTGCTCGGTTTTGGCACTTTTTTTCCTCAGAGCCGGTATTCGTTCTACGCTTGTTCCACTCTACGCCTCTCTTAACCTGGGCTTAGCCGAAGACAAAATTGGAATACTGCTGACGGTGGCGGCTGTTGTTACTGCTGTATGCACTTTCCCTTCTGGTTTTCTCTCAGATAGGGTCGGGAGAAAAAAACCTATAATGGCATGCCTCTTCTTGAGTGGTATTGCCGTGTTATTGATTCCATTGCAGGAAAGCTTAACCGGCCTTATGGGCATTACAGCTTTCTACGGTTTAGCCACAGGTCTTCAAGGTTCCATCGCTGCTTGGCCTGCTGATGTTGCACCTAAAGATAAACTGGGCACATCTATGGGAGTCTATCGCGTTATGGGGGATATCGGGATGGTTCTTGGTCCAATAACTGTGACTTACGTAGCTGACTATACGGGACATTTAACGGTAACCTTTATACCCTTTCTAATACCAGCGCTTTTCTGTTTTTTGGTGGGTGTACTGATGATATGGGCTAAGGATCCAGCCGCTAGAAAACATTCTGAAGATTTCATAATCGAGTAAGATAGGCGTACCTCAAGTCTACACATTTAGCCATTTTGTGCAATCAGGACGAAACTCAAACATCCTTGACGACGGATGCCCTATTTTTCACGCAAAGACAGAGCAACGACCACCTAAACTTGCTTGGGCCAGTCCAATCCAATCTGTCTTGTGAGTACTGCGCGCTGCCAACGGAGGTTTTCTAGGGAAGGTATACCACATCAGCCCGGCACTGCTCACACCGATAGAACTGTGGAATAACCACCCCGCATGCTTGCCTTGTCCACCTCAGTTCATCGCAAGTGGGAGCGCGATAGTCTCTCATCCTGCCTGCAGAGAAAAGCGGTATGATATTCATAAGGCTAACGCCGGTTTCCCTGAGGAGTGAAGCTAGTCTCACGAGATGGGTGTCGTTTACACCAGGGATAAGTACTGTGTTTACTTTAAGGGAAAGACCGGCATCTATTGCCATCTTGATACCGTGTAACTGACTACTGATTAGAACTTCCGCTGCCTCCTGCCCTCGATAAATTGTCCCTTGATAACGTACCCAAGAATAAATGAATTTACCCACAGCACTGTCAGGGGCATTAACCGTAACGGTAACTGCGCTAATCCCAGCAGCCAATATCTGCGATAGCTTCTCTCCCAGGAGGAGACCGTTGGTACTAATACACTTCAATATACGAGGGTAGTAGTTATGGAGCACGCTAAGAGCATCAAAAGTTTCCTCGTTAGCTAGTGGGTCACCAGGTCCGGCTACCCCGATAACATAGTTCTCTTTCCCTGAGCGGGCGATGGAGTGCACTAGTTCCACCGCCTCGCACACCGAGAGTACCTTGGCTGTCCACCCCGGGTGCTGGATGGTCAGGTTAGCGCAGACGTTATGCTCGCAGAAGTTGCACTGGATATTGCACCGTGGGGCAATAGGCAGGTGTACTCTCCCCACCCGGTCGTGGACATCCCCGTTGAAGCAGGGATGACGCTGCATTATCTCTATCTGTGCTATGTCAGATATCATCACTGAATTTCGCTCCCTAGGACACCTTGGTTACATCTTCAGATGCTGCCGATATAAGGCCTCAAGGTCGGATAGCTCTTCCACCGGTGTGGGAATCACCCGAAGATCATTATCCATCACTCGTTTAGCCAGCTCACGGAATGCTTCTGCTTCTTCAGAATCGGGAGAATGCTCTAATACCGTTCTGCACTCAACTTCACAGACCTGAATTATGGGGCTGCGGGGGACGAGATGGACGAACTTGCTACCCAGTCTCCGAGCAAATTCGGCAAGGACTCCGTTTTCGAACTGTTCGTCCCCTGAGCTATTGCCTATCACGCCGGCCAGTCCTGTTTCACCCGGTCGTGAGAGGCGACGAATTGCTTTAGCAATATTGTTAGCAGCATAAATACTCATAAAAGCGCCGGAGCAGACGAGATAGATTTCCCTGGCGTAGCCTTCTCGAATAGGTTGGGCAAAACCCCCACAGACCACGTCCCCCAGAACATCATAAACCACCACATCAACACTATAAGTATCGAAGGCCTTGAGATCTCTAAGAATATTGATGGCTGTCAATACCCCTCGACCAGCGCAGCCAATCCCTGGTTCAGGACCTCCTGACTCTACACAATAAATCCCCCCAGAGCCCTCAAAAACAATGTCCTCGAGGGCGATAGCGTATTCATCGTGTCCCATTCTAAGGTGTTCCCTGTAGGTTTCAAGTACTGTCGGTATTAACCTTCCCTTAGTTAAGTTCCTGGTGGAGTCTCTCTTGGGGTCGCATCCGACTTGAATTACCTTGAGACTCTGTTCTCGAAAAGCCATTGAAAGGTTGCTTGCTATAGTGCTTTTTCCGATTCCTCCCTTACCATATATGGCAATCTGTCTCATTTACCACCTCGCTTTGTAGCTTCTCTTTCTCGACCGATATCTATCCAGCCAGTCATTGTGAATGCATTCGATTATATTCAACATGCCCATATATCCGAAGTATTGTCTGTTAATACTGCGGAATCGGGAAATGGGGTTCACCAACCGGAATACAAATGGGATACCAAGTTCCTCAGTGGCATGTCGCTCTATATTGCTGCCAAATACCGCCTCCGGTTTTACTTCACTCAGAGCCAGTTTGGACTGATAAACGTCGGCGCTGTATATCACCTTGGGGCTGAGGTTCAACTCCTCAAGTTCCCGCTCTAGAATCTCCTTTGCTCCTTGTAGGCATGACCTCAAACAGAGGAGACGGGGAATCATCTCCAGATCCTCTGTAATGAAATGCAATAAAGGAATACCTACTGTACCATCGGCAACAATAGCTACCGGTTCCCGGTGCATGAAGAATTGCTCCAAGCCCTTGCGTCGACATTGCTCTACAACCATCTTTTCTCCATCACTGGCAATTTTTTCAGCCACGTCCTGTGCGTCCAGTCTCTGGCCCAACTCCTTAAGCCATCGGTGGGTGTTAGTAAACCCCACCGGCAGCGGCATCCCCTTACACAACTGCTCAATACCAAATTGCTGGGTCAGATAGTCACCAGCTTTCTGGCCAGCGTCATGGCTCAGCACAATACAACTCTCGGCAGAGGACACTTCCCGAAACTCACTTAGAGCTGTGTCATGCGTCAGAGTAGCCAGAACTTGTGCCCCCATCCGGTTTAGAATCTCCTTCACCCACAACAGGTCGCCCATCCAGGTCGGATTACTATTGGCGTGAGGAGCGATGAGGCACACTGAATGCGATACTTTCTTTCCACCATCAACTACCAGCTCTTTCAATATAGCATCCAGAGCTATGTCTATGCCATCATTCTGGTCACCCCGGAAGCCGGCACACTTAATGGGTACAATTTTAAAATTCACCTGGGAGCGCATATCTTCACATACGGCGACAATATCATCTCCTATAATCTCCGGGCCACAGGCGCTGAGTACGAACATGATGGGTACTTCAAGTTCCTGGGCTTCCAGTATGGTACGCGCCAGAAGCCCCTCTCCTCCGTGAACAATCTCATCCTCACATAGTTTTGTAGACAGAATCAGAGTCTCGGTGTAGTCCGCATCCTGCCAGTCAAAGGCAGCATCGACTAACATATAACACCCTTGCGGTGAGTGGGCAAGGACACAGCAACCAGTGACTCCGAGAGCAGTCTGGGCGGCACCGTAGAAAGCACATCGCAGATATGGATCATGGCACCTTTGTGCTAGGGTAGTCGTAAACTCGCTAGTCCCAGTCAAATCGATCAATTCCCGTATAGTACTTCACGGAATAGCCTGGAGCGTGGACGGTGAGCATGCTCCATGCTCGACTGCACCAGCCTCGCTAGGTTTCGTATCCCTCTATAGCCAAAGTGTGGATATCCGGTCATTGTGGTCAGGTTCACCTGTGGAACGCCAGGCTGCCTTAATGGGCTCCCCAGATAGATGGCGTTGTCATATAGAGCAGCAATCATCTCTAGCTCTGCCTCTGTCTCCCACGAGGAACGGAAAGTACCAAGGGAAAAGAGTCCCTTGGTCAGTATTACTTCAGGATTCTGACCTTGCCCAAGCAGGAACTTGATACTGGGCATTCGCTCCTTGACGGTATAGGGATGGATATTGACGACTATAGGGTGAGCGCCGAACTCCTGAACCATTCTGGCCAGGGCAAGGGCTCTGATTGGCCCGGGGAATTCTGTAATCTCTACCAAGGCAGTCTTGCCATCGAAAAATCTTCTTAGGGTGTCTATTTCTCCGGCGAGATTGCCTGTCTCCTTGGCTACCATCTCGATTGCCCGCTCTTTCAATCCGAGAGGCCCGGCTACTCCCATGATCCATTCCTCGGTAGCCTTTAGACCATAGGGAAGGCCAGTACGGGCATATGGTATGCCAAAGCGTTCCTCCATCAGGTCACCGAGCTTCTGTCCCCAGTCGTAGCACCAGGATGCGTTCAGCTCTACAGCTCGCGCCCGCCGAATCTCCTCAACGGTACACCCACCGCACAGAATGCCGTTGATCTTGGCACCTATGGCATATACCATTCTCTCAATCTCATCCAAATCCTCGGTCCACTCAGTGTAGGTAGGACCCTGCCGGGCTCCGATGACGTTAATTGTTTTCTCCATCTTCTTCGTGGGTGGTTCCATCAGCTCCATAATTACACTAAAGGCGTTTTCGTAACCGCTACGGAAATCGCCACCAAATCCTTCACTACGTATAGCCAATACCTTGGCGTTGACCTCTTGCTCCGCCTTGTGGGCAATGGTTTCTACATCGTCACCGATAATCCCAGAACAGCAACAGGAAAAAATCACGATTAACTCAGGGTGGTATCTTTGTTCAGCTTCCTTTACCGCCTCCAGAAGCTTTGCCTCCCCACCATATACAACATCGGCTTCATTTTGTGCGGTACATGACGTTGGCTCCAGAGGAACACCATGGTATTCACAGTTGTTCATTTTGTACTCGCTCGATACGGAATAGGTACAACCCTTAGGACCGTGAATAACTGGCGCCATGTGACGGATGCCATTTATAACTTGGAAAGCGGTCCAGAACTTGCAGGGGGGAGCATGAGACGCCTGAAGCTTAGG
>Ga0172366_10002285_pt1 | contig 14982 bp, 14 predicted proteins | sample LakKivSesite69cm_FD_114533 | JGI IMG/M metagenome (GOLD analysis project Ga0172366, IMG submission 114533) | Sediment microbial communities from Lake Kivu, Rwanda - Sediment site 69cm | ecosystem: Environmental > Aquatic > Freshwater > Lake > Sediment | place: Rwanda: Western Province, Lake... | reverse complement strand
TGCTGAACAGACTCACGCCCAGGGAACAAAGCATCGGTCCGGCAATGAAGAACAGGAACCCGATGATCCAAGGCATGAGGAAAAGGTAACCAACTAGAGCCTCCCGCAGCCACGGTTTGAGCACCCGCTCTCGTCCGGCCACGCGTTGAACGAAGGTCAACGGTTCTACTCTCACCCCACTCATTCGAGCCCCTTTCCTGGCTGGTACACGCCACAGCCCTACAGAGATACTGGAACAGCCATCTGTGGATCCAGGACTCAGATTCGCTATGAGAAAGGTCAGGGACGTGGACCCCCGAGGTCATGGACCACGCCCTGACCCTCTCTGCTATCCGCCTGGCTCTTCAGCCATTCTACCCCTTCATGAGCGCTTCGATCTCCCCGCCCAACGCATCCGGAGAGACCTCGCCCCGGTTGTACCGCTCCACCAATTCGCAGAAGGGTTTGATGAAGGAGACCGGCTTCTCGCCCAGCAGCATCACCTTGTCGAAGGCTACCCCCAGGATATCATCCTTGCAAGTCTGGTCGTTGTTGAACATCTCCTCGGGCATGCCGATATCCGACATCGTGCATTCCGTCATGACCTCCAGGCGCACGTTTTGCAGGATCGGCTGCTGTTCGCGCACGATCTTCATCCAGTAGTCGTGCAGGCTCTTCCGCGATGGTTGCTTGAACGCCCATTTGGCATAGAGCTTGCCGTACAGCGGGCTGGTCAGCCACTTGAGGAGCACCCAGGCTTCCTCGGGGTGCTTGGTCCCATTCCAGATGAAGGACCCGTCAACGGAGTTGTGGCTGGTGTGGCCGCCCGGCCCATCGGGGAAGGGCGCCAGGTCCCACTTGAACTTGGCTGCCTCTGCGGTGGGTCCGAGCTGCCAGGGTCCCATTTCCATCATGGCGATGCGTTCGCCCAGAAAGAGCGGAACCACTCCCAGTCCTCCCATCTCGGCGCCGTAGGCGAAGGTGCGCGTGTCCCAGATGGCCCTGCGACACCACTCCAGGGCCTCCACGCCCGGCGGCTCGTTCAAGCCACATCGGTTGTGATCCTGGGGATCCACCATGTGGGCCCCCCAGGCCCGGATATGGATCTGCAGGCACCAGTTGGAGCCTGACCCCTTGCCCCCCATACCATAGTTGGAAGTGGCCCACCGGAAGGGCGCCTCTCTCAGCACGAACTTCTGGCCGATCTCATCATAGTCGTCGTGGTCTATGTTCTCCTTCCACGTCGTGGGCAGCGGATCAACGCCCAATTCTTTGAACAGATCCACGTTCCAGTAGAGGACCTGGTCCCCCGTAAAGCGGGGCATGAGATGGATGTCACCCTTTTCGTCCTTCCAGGCATCGAACTGGGTCTTCATGTAGTCTTCCATGTCCAGCTCATCCCGGTCCCGATCAATGAAGGGCTGGAGGTTGAGCGTCGCCTTCTTTTGGACGAAGTAAGTTGACACCCAGCAGCAGTGTTCGATGATGTCGGCCGCAGTTCCCGCTGCTACGGATGTCACTGTCTGCTGGAAGAAGTCGCTGGGCATCGGCAGGAACATCACCTCGATGCCTGGGTTCGCCGCCTGGAACTGGGGGTAGAACTCCTCCCAGAGTTTCAGGACCCCACCGGCCATCTCCGGCTCACGCGACTGGTATTTCAGGAATACCTTCTGGGCCGGCTTGGGGGCAACGGGCACCTCCTTTTCGACCTCGACGGTCTGGACCACGACCTTCTCGACCGGGACCTGCTTCTCCACCTCAATAACCTGAGGTGTTGCTGGAGCACAGGCCGCAAGAACTGCTCCGGTAGCCGCTGCTGCGGAGAGCCGCAAGAAGTCACGCCGATTCAGCTTTCGATTCTCCATTGTTTCTTCCCTCCTTAGTTTGTGAGTGCATCAAACTGTCCTTGATCGGCTGTTCCTTAAGCTAAAGTCTCCTCCCTTTCCCTGCTCCCTCCTTTCCACATCCTGTGGTATGGTGCATGAGGCATGTCGCAGCAGTTTAACTATATATTATACAATAAGCATACACTGATGTCAAATTATCCACCCTACCCAGTTTGTATAAATAATCTCCTCGTAGTATAATCTACAACCCATCCCGTGTCAATCCCGGCGGTCTCAGGAGAATCTCATAAATGTCCCAAAAGAGAGGATTTTCGTCTCAAGATGGGGAGAATTCATGATGTTGGAGTCAGAGTTCACCGACCAAGTAAAGGATGCCCTTTCCCACCTCTACGACTACATGTATCTGCAAACTCACCCCCTGGCCGATTTTCTGATCACCAACGCCACTGGCGATGGCATCCGAGCTAAAATGCTGCGACAGATACTCCTCCAAGCCATCGAGGAATTGAAACCCGAGGCAGACATCCCTGTCCGATCCCCGGAGTGGAGGGGGTATCGCATTCTGTATCAACGCTACGTAGAAGGATTGGACACGGAGGAGATCACGGCGGAGCTGGCCATCAGCCGAAGCCAGTTCTATCGAGAGCACCGCAAGGCCGTGGACGCAGTGGCGGCCCTACTGTGGGACAGGATATCCCAATCGAGCATGTTGGAGGAAGAGGAGCAGTCGCAAGAGGCAGATTCAGGAGAAGCTTTTGAGGACTTGATTCAGGCGGAGATCGAACGGCTGATCCTCCATTCCACAAAAGAGACCCTGGCCCTGGATCAGGTGATAGAGAGTATGCGAGGCTTGTTCCTGCAATTCGCGGCTACCAAAGAGGTAGAACTGCGCCTGGAGGTACTGGAGGCGCTTCCCCTCATCCATGCCGGCCATACCGTGTTACGTCAGATTCTGCTCAATGTGCTCTCCCAGGGGCTGAAATGGGCATCTCCAGAGGGCATGGTGACGCTGGCGGCGGCTGAGTCGGGAGGCCAGGTGATCGTGGAGGTGATCGCTGAAGGGATTGCCCCCGACAGGTGCCGAGAGAGAGAGGGGGAAGAGGCGAGCAGCTTGATTGTCGCACAACGGTTGGTGGAGAGCCAGGGAGGGCAAATGCAACTCCTGGGGGACAAAAGGGCTATCCACATCATCCTGCCCATAGCCGATATGAGGACCGTGCTGGTGGTGGATGACAATGAGGATATTATCCGTCTCTTCTGGCGGTATCTGAATGGCCATGGCTATCAGGTGGTGGGAGCACAGAACAGCGAGGAAGCCCTGCGCCTGGCACTGAAGCTCCAACCGCAGGTCATCACCCTGGATGTGATGATGCCCAACCGGGATGGCTGGGAGGCGCTTCAAACCCTCAAGAACCATCCCTTCACTTGCGACATCCCTGTGCTGGTGTGTTCCATCCTCGATGAACCGGATCTGGCCTTCTCTCTGGGAGCCTGGGGGTTTCTTCGCAAGCCCATCAGCCAGGAAGAGTTGCTGGCTGCGCTGGAGCGGCTGTGTACTTCAGCAGATAGTGAGGTGCAAAGGCGTCCAGGATAGCCTTCATGCAATCCACGAGCTCGCCCGTCGAGAATCCCTTTGGCTTGCTCACCCTGAGCATCTCCCCTGCGGAAATGACCTCTTCCAGGTAATTCCGAACGCTGATGACGATCACATGAATGTCCTGTAATGTCTCCCTCTCCCGCATCTCCCGCAGCAACTCCAGCCCATCCATCTGGGGCATTATCAGATCGAGTAGCACCACATCTGGCACCTCTTCCTCCATCAGGGCCAAGGCTTCCTCTCCATCGTAAGCCCTCAGCACCCGATACCTTCGTCCCTGCGAGTGCAGCATTCGGCTCAAGAGTCGTACCATCTGCAGGTTGTCATCTACGACCAGCACGGTTCTGATCTCTCCCAAGCGGTCTAGAGCGGCGAACAATTTCTCCCTAGTAATGGGTTTGACCAAATAGTCATCGGCCTGCAAGGCGCTCTGGGCCCATCGCTCTCCCAAGGCGGGGCAGATGAGGAAGGGCGCGTTGTAGTTCGCCTGATCCCAACTCTCATCCGGTGTTGTGGCCGAGATGACCGCTTGAGGATGAAGCTCCTCGACCAGATGCGCTACTTCATCCTCAGCCTTCATCACCAAATAGCCGTCTAGGTGGCGCTTCAGCAGTTGGATCACGGCCGGGTCTCCGTCGAGGACTAGGATGTTCCTGTCCAAAGGAACAGGGAAGGGGGTGAGGGCTCCAGAGGCTGTTCCCTCTGGAGTTGCCACCGCCGAGGAGAGAAGGGGTAGGGTGAAATAGAAGGTGCTTCCTCGGCCCACTTCGCTCTTAACCCATATCCTCCCTCCGTGAAGCTCAATGAACCGCTTGCTGAGCGGAAGACCCAGCCCCCATCCCTCCTGCCGGGTTGTGGGACCCTCCAGGGGGTAGAACTCCTCGAAGATTTTGAGGGTCTCCTCCTGAGGGATACCCACTCCCGTATCATTCACACTGATCATGACGCTATCCCCCTGCACCTCCGCCCGCACGTGAATCCCCCCCTGCTGGATAAAGCGACAGGCATTGTTGAGCAGGTTCAAAAGCACCTGGCGTATCCGGGTCCGGTCAGCGTAGACCTCCGGCAGGTGCTCAGGTATCTCCATCTGAAGGGTCAGCCCCTTCGCCTTCACGAAGCTGTCCATGATCTCCACCGCCTCCTCGATCACCTCCTTCAGGCTCAGCCTCTCCCTCAGGAGGGCCATGCGCCCCGCTTCGATCTGGGAGAGATCCAGGACATCATCAATCAGGCTGAGCAGGTGCTGGGCGCTGCGGTAGATGGCATCCACATCCCCCCGATAGGGCGGTGGGAGTTCGACGCCGTAGCTCTCCGGGGAGAGAAACATCATCTCGCTGAACCCCACGATGAGGTTCAGAGGCGTACGCAGCTCGTGGCTGATGTTGGCCGCAAACTGTTGCTTCACCCGTCGCGCCTCCTCCGCCTGCTCTCGCGCCAGAGCCAGCATATAGTTCATACGTCGTATCCGGTAGCTGGCTTCATCCAAAGCCTTTAGAGCACTCTGCAGCTCGGCCTGACGATTCCGCGCCCGCTCCATCTGCTTGCTGGCTTCCGCATAGCTGTTCCAAGCCCACTGCAGGGCGGTATATAGGTTATGGCTGGAAAGCCAGGAGGCGAGGCCCGTGAGGTAGATCACGATGATGGGGCAGAGCACCTCCGGAGAGAACAAGGACTGTCCAAAGAGGGTCCGACCGAGGACAGCGACGATCCCGCTGGCGATGGTGGCGACAATGAACCCCTCTTTCGCGGCCAGCAATAGGCCGGCGAACATCACGACCAGGGTGAGCAAATAGGGCGCTGTGCGAGGGCCATACAGGACGATGGCCCAGGTGGTGCTCAAGAGCATGCTCAAGACGAGCATGTAGCATGCCCAGAGGACGCTATGCCGTCTGAGGACCCACGTCAACGCGGTGCTCAAGCTGAGCAAGATCGGTCCATAGAAGATCCTCAGGGACAATACATGGGCTATGGGGACATTGGCTGTAGTACGTGTCACCTCCAGTGCCCAGAGTCCCCAAAGGTAGGCTGTCACGACAAGGAGCGCGATCAAGATCCGCAGTGAACCATCGTGCAGATAGTCCAGATCATCCGGCATTCCACTGAGCTGGCTCAGTTCAGCTTTAAACATGGCTTCCCCTCCTGTCCTCTCCGCCCATCTGCCTCGCGAGGGTGCATCCCAATGAATGCCTACGCTATAGGGCCAATCCGATCCCGATTAGAGAATTGTACCATGCTCCCCGTCGTCCGGCAATCCATCCCTTCCCATAGACATTCAGGGCACAACACAAAGAACCTGGCTCTGAGAGAAGAGCCAGGTTCTTTGCAGTGCCTTGGCTGCCGGGCCTCAGCGAAGCTCGACCGTGGCACCCTCTTCCTCCAGTTTGGCCTTGGCTGCCTCCGCTTCTTCCTTGGAGACCCCTTCCAGCACCGGCCTAGGGGCCTCATCCACCACCGCTTTGGACTCCCTCAGCCCCAGGCCTGTCAGTTCGCGGACCACTTTGATGACCTGGATCTTTTGGGGGCCCACGTTTTGGAGGATGACATCAAACTCTGTCTTCTCTTCGGCTACTGCTACCTCAGCCACACGCGCAGCCGGAACGCCTGGCGCGGCGGCTACGGCTACAGAAGTCGCAGCACTGACACCGAATTTCTTCTCCAAGGCCGCCACTAGCTCCGACAGTTCCAGCACTGTCATCTCGCCCAGGGTCTTGATGATCTCTTCTTTCGTCATTCCTGATTTTCCTCCCTCCTAAAATTAGATAGATCGCTTACCTCTCAGCCGAGGCCAGTTGGTCGGCTCTGGCCTTAAGGACCGTGATGAACCCTCGCATGGGCCCACTGAGGACGTTGACTAGCCTCCCCATTGGGGACTGAAGGGCAGTCAGTATTTGCGCTAGCAGGACCTCCCGAGAGGGCAGGCTGGCCAGTTGGCTGATGTCCTCTGTGGTGAGCAGCCGGTGGCCCAATAGCCCTCCCTTCAGCCTCAAGGTGCTCGCCTCTCTGGTGAACCCGATCAACACCTGGGCGGCTGGCGGCACCTCCTGATAGCAGAAGCCGATGGCTGTTGGCTCCTCTAAGAGCATATCCAACGGGGGCAGCTTCGCCTCTTGCAGTGCCAGGCGAAGCAGGGTGTTCTTGATCACCTGGTAGCCAGTTCCCACCGCCCGTAGACGGTTGCGCAGTTCACTGATCTGGGCTACATTCAACCCCTGATAGTTGGTCAGGATAACCGCCTGACTGTGCTCTAGCTTCTCCCGGTAGTCCGCCACCAATTCCTGCTTTTTCTCCTTGGAAACAGCCAATGCGAAATCCTCTCCTTTACAGACTTAAAAAGGCTTTGCATCTCCCGACGCAAAGCCTTCCTTAATCCCGATAGCCACCGATCATCTGGCATCTTGTCTCTGCCTCGGCAGGCTGGAATTTTAAGCGCCCAGCGCACCTGCTGTCTTCAGCAAACCTATGGGATTGTGACCGCCCACTCCGGCCAGGCTAGGCAGCCTGAAGAGCCTGGGCGGCGTTGACGTCCACCTTAATGCCTGGCCCCATCGAGGCGGTGACCACAATCTTGTTGATGTATCGGCCCTTAGCTGCTGGGGGCCGGGCAGCCCACACCGCCTCCAACACAGCCAGGAAGTTGGCGAGCAATTGCTCGATGGTGAAACTCACCTTGCCAATGGGCACATGCAGACCGGCTCCTCGGTCTGTGCGGAACTCCACCCGCCCCTGCCGTGCCTCCCGGATAACCTGGGCCAGGTCATCGGCCTGTACGATGGTGCCCGCCTTGGGATTGGGCATCAGCCCTCGCGGGCCCAGGATTCTTCCCAATCGCCCCACTTTGCCCATCATCTGAGGAATGGCAATCGCGATGTCGAAATCGAGCCATCCTCCCTGGATCTTTTCCACGAGCTCATCACTGCCTACATAGTCTGCGCCCGCCGCCTCAGCCATGCGCGCTGGCTCGCCCTCGGCGAAGACCAGAATCCGCACCTGTCGGCCGGTCCCGCTGGGCAAGTTGACCACCCCCCGCACCTGCTGATCGGCGTGGCGGGGATCGACGCCCAGGTGGAGGTGTATTTCCACCGTGGCATCGAAGTTGGTGTATGAAGTCTCCCTGACCAGTGTCAGCGCTTCCGTGGGTGAATAGGTTCTTTGGCGATCCACTTGGGCCAGGGCTTCCCTGTATTTCCTACCGTGCTTGGGCATCTATCCTCCTAGCGACACCAGCTAATCCACAACCTCTATCCCCATGCTGCGGGCTGTGCCTATGATCTGGCGCATGGCTCCTTCGAGGTCAATGGCGTTGAGATCGGGCCTCTTGATCTCCGCGATCTCCCGGATCTGATCGCGAGTGATTCGGCCAACTTTGACCCGGTTAGGCTCATTTGACCCCTTCTCCACCCCTGCCGCCTTGCGCAGCAGGTCGCTGGTGGGAGGCGTTTTGGTGACAAAGGTGAAGGATCGGTCCTGATAGATCGTGACCTCGACGGGAACGATACTCCCCACCTGAGAAGCTGTCCGGGCGTTGTACTCCTTACAGAATTGCATCAGGTTGATGCCATGCTGTCCCAGGGCTGGACCGACAGGTGGTGCGGGATTGGCCTTGCCAGCCGGGATATGCAGCTTGATAACCGCAATAACTTTTGGGGCCATGTCGCTTTTTCCTCTGAAGCGCTATATCTTTTCCACCTGAAGGAAATCGAGCTCCACCGGGGTCTCCCGTCCAAAGAAGGAGACCAACACCCGGACTCTATTCTTGTCCATGTAGATGTCATCCACCGTACCCACAAAATCGGTGAAGGGGCTGTCAATGATGCGCACCCGTTGCCCGGGCTGGAAGGTGACCTTCACTCGGGGGGCCTGGGACTCGATACGACGCATGATGGCTTCCACTTCGTCATCCCGGAGCGGGGTGGGCTCATTGCCCATTCCCGCGAAGCCGGTGACCCCTGGGGTGTTGCGCACGACAGACCAGGAGTCATTGGCCATGATCATCTGGACCAAGAGATAGCCTGGAAACACCCGGCGCTCGACGGTCCGCCGCTTCCCCTCGTGGATTTCGACCTCCTCTTCGGTGGGGATAATAACCTGGAAGATTTGGTCCTGCATGCCCATGGATTCAATGCGCTGCTCCAGGTTGGCCTTCACCTTGTTCTCATAGCCGGAGTAGCTGTGAATCACGTACCAGGCTCGTCCGTCGTCGGGCTCCTTTGCCTCGGTGTCAGTTTCCGGCTCCTCGTCTCCCTCCTCGGGGGCCAGGAGCTCTATCTCAGCATTTACCCACTTCTGATCCTCTTGCATACTGACTTCCATCAGATGATCAATCCGAAGAGTTTGGCAAAGATGAAGTCCATCAAACCCAACAGTAGGGCCATGGAGAAGGTCGCCACCAGTACGATGATGGTCAATCGGGTGGCTTCCTGGCGATCAGGCCAGTTGACCCGACGCAGTTCAGCCCGTGTTCCTTTCAGGTAATCGATGATGGTCTGACCTAGTCTCCCTTTACTCCTCTTGGCCAAACTGTCCTCCTAGGCGGGCCAAATAACGCTTTACATATCAAGACACTGCTCTCTAAGCCAAGAGAGAAGACCGGTGTCTTGACCAAGGCCTATTCTTCAGGCAGGCGAGGCAGGACTTGAACCCGCAGCCTACGGTTTTGGAGACCGTTGCTCTGCCACTTGAGCTACTCGCCTGCGGTCAAAGTAGAAGGTAGAATGCAGAACGCAAACCATAGCTCATTACAAGTTAACTACTCCCTTCTGCCTTGTTTCTATTTCGTCTCGCGATGCAAGGTGTGTGTCCTACAACGGCGACAGAATTTCCTCAGTTCCAGCCGTCCGTGATCATTGGCCCGATTCTTGGAAGTAGTGTAATTCCGCTCCTGGCATTCGGTGCAAGCCAGCGCGATCACCACGCGTGTCGATCTTTTGGCCATAGCCCATTCTCCTATAGCAGATCTGTCTTCCTACATTCTTTTCACGTACCTTCCTCAAGAGCCCACGGTGGGACTTGAACCCACAGCCACGTCCTTACCAAGAACGTGCTCTACCGGCTGAGCTACGTGGGCAAATCAAGTTCCAAGTTTCACGTTTCAAGTTCCAAGTCAATCTTCAATAAAACACAACTTGCAACTTGGAACGCTGATAGTGGGCAGGGGCGGATTCGAACCACCGAAGGCTGAGCCAACTGATTTCATCCCAACTACAGCTTTCGCTGCTCCCGACTGGGCGGGATCCGTGGGCTGGACTTTGTCTTCATCCGGTCTGGATGCTCCCCGTCAAGTCTCTACACCTTCCCCTTGTAGGGGCTTGGCTCGGCGTTGCCACCTCCCAAAGGTTTCGCCGAATTTGAGGAGTTGTCACCTACAGATTCCTCCGTAGGGCTGCAATCATTGCCAGCGTCTGGGAGGAAGTGCTGTTTCCACTTCGACACGGCAAACCTGGCTTCTTACAGTCAGTCCCCTTTGGCCACTTGGGTACCTGCCCATCAAGCCTATATTATACCACGCTCAGAATGAAGGTCAAATCCGTCAAATCCTGAGACGTAACGCCCTGCGCGTCAGCCGCGCCGCCCCGCCGCCGCTGGCAAGACACGCCCGAAAAGTAGATACCTTCGCAGGCGCAACCACGTCGTTAAAGCCGCAAGGGGCGGCGTCGGCTGCAACCAATGTTGGGCGGCAAGCCCATGACTACACAATCCTCGTAGCAATGCCCTTTCAGTTAGGCAAGTAACAGCAAAGGAGACCACATTACCGAAGCTGCCGCTGATGCAATAAGACTTATAATCCATGCAGCAAGTACAACACCAGCGATAGCAGCCGCAGCAATTAGGATCCACTTAAACATTTCCTTAAGTTGATTCCATGTTGGGGAACAAACTTTCCAGCAGACGTAAGGACGAGTATTGTTGTACAAAACGAAACACCGTCGTCCACCAGAACGATACGCTCCGAGGTGAACGTTCAAAACATAGTCCCATCGTCCTCTGGAGTTTTGCCTAAAGACTTCTACGTTGAAGTGTTTCACGTTCTGCGAAACACACGAACCGAGCGGGTGTGTCTCAGGCCCACGAAACTGCAATTTCCAACCGTACATGGTGACACTCGGCGGTGCTGCAGCGATCAGATCCGCCCCAGTCGCCAAGATAGGCGGTTCTATTGTCAAGATGGTCGCTTCTTGCTGAAATACACCAGATTGTACAAAAGGAAGATAAATCTTATGCGCTTGTTCGAGACGTGAATCATAGAGGAACTCAAGAGACAAATCGAGTGATGCCCCATCAGCAATGGTTGTGATTGTCTTTCCAATAAGGTCTGACATGTTAGGTAGTCCATCTGTGGGCACATTCATTAACGTCTCAAAGACACTCCAGTCAGGATTGGGGCTTGCCAAGCTTTCCGAGCTGCTACAGGTTTCGTTGCACCTAGTCGTTACCCACTCTTCAAGCTCACTCAAGCTGATGGAAATCGGTGAGATCAACTTGGGTAAAAGCGATTCGTACTCAGCGGGAATTCCCCAAAGAGTGCTTTGGAGCACTCGATTAGCTTGAGCATCTACTTGACTGATTACTCGCTGGTCAAATACAAAAGTTCCATTGACTAGCTTAATGGTAGACGGGTCGGCACGAACAGTCCCAGACTGTACTGGGTTGGCTAAGGGCAAGAGTTGACCAGCAGCAAGGCCTGCCAAGCTTCCTGCCCCTATCTTCAAAAAGTCTCTGCGATTAAGCTCACTCATGGTAATTTACTCCTTTCGGATTTCTGAATCTATGAACGTAACACGGAAGCCAAGAGTTTCCAAGACTTGCTGGATGTCTTCAGGCTTCACAGTTGGATCCGTGATTGTTGCACAACAGAGTTTTGAGGGAAAATCAATTTTGGCAGGGATTGCTCCCGCTGCTGTAAGGTTTCTCTCTAGTCTCGTAATCACCTCCTTGTCACGTTGGTAAATCTCCTCATAGTTTTCAACGTTGAAGCAGACAACACGACTATTTTCCCGAGAGCTGAAAACTTGGCCTAATAGCTTCATATATCCACCTCCCAATACTCTTGAATGTGACGTGTCTTGACGCTGAGTACGCTCTGCCGCCCAACGGCACCGAGTTCACCCGCCGCCAGGTTTCGCAGTGGGGCCACTCACAACCCAAAACGCCACAAAACCAGGACCGGCTTCAATAGAATTCTCGATCAGGCGGTCGGGTGCAACGAGTTGTTATGCCGCCTGCCAGCCCGACTTTGCCGCATCTTGCGAGAGTTAGCCCCCCGTCCTCCACTCCCAACGGTCAGATTAAAAAGCCTATGGCCTGCAAATCCACAGATTCACATCATCCACAAAAAAGCTGCTAGCGTTGGAAACATCCGTATCGACTTCAAATGAGAGTCGCAACGACTGACCTGCATAGGATAGCAGATCAAAGGTAGCCGGTTGCCATGCGTCTCCGAGACTCTGGTTGCTCAGCGTGTCCAATGTCACCACCAGATTGCCACTCGTGTCGCGTAACCGAATGTAGAGAAAATCGTACCGGTTGGAAGGGTGAGTCTCCATAGTTCGCATATACCACTCATAGGTTAGATTAGCAGACAGAGCATCGCTCGGGACATAGATGTACTGCCTCAAAACGTCATCGGCGTAGTCAAATCCGCCCAGATAAGCTCCATAATGGCCGTTTGCGAACCAGGTGCCATCAGCCAGAGAATAAGTGTCAACTGAGGATACTGTCCAGTAACGAGGTTTACCATCCACAAACTCCTCAAAGCCTCCATTCCAAACTTCATTGTAACAGTTGCCGCCGTGATACTTGAGAGCAAGGGGCAGAAACACCTTATTGGGATAGGGTGGTGGTTGCAGAGCAGTTTCTACCCCTTCACTGGCACTCACGCGGGCGTAACCGGTAAAGGTTTGTCCTGAGCCAAAGGCTGCTGCCACAGATAACGAGCGAGTCTCATAGGGGCTCAACCGAATGTATGGGTGTGGAAAAGGCGGATCAGGAGATCCCAACCACCGGCGGTTGAAAGAATGATCCTCATTGAAGAGCACCACATCTACAGCAAGCGTTTGGTTCGTTGTGTTACGCAAGATGATGGTGGGACCCACACTGTTGGCTACGTGAATACCTGTAAGAAGGTGGAAGACAGGCTTAGACGTTTGGGAAGGAGGCTGCCAGCCGCTACTGAGACCAAAAATGCCCCTTGGGACAGGCGCAGTGCGAGTAGGTCGCCACAGCCAGTGCGATCCAGCCACAGCGATCTCCGGGTGGGCCATCCAACCCCAAATGCGTTCTTGGTAAGGATAACGATATGTAGCATAGTTGCCCTCGCCATACGGAGGGCGTGCCGGATCAAATGGATCACGTCGGTCGGGAGGGCATGTAGACGCATAGGTAGTTCGGTTTGGATCATTGCAGAGGTTCCACCCATTGTAAGCCGTAACAGCATAGTACCATTGCTGGGCAACAGTGTGGTCATTATCGCCGATAAAGGGCATCTGGTTCCATTTCTGAATAGTGAAATTTGTGCCAGTGCCCAAATTGTAGGCCAGCTCGCCAGCCACTCGGCTTGGTGTAAACCAACCACAACCATCACTCATACAGGAGGTGATCTGCATCAAACCGTATCCGCAGTCGCCGGAAACCAAAGTACAGGCATGGATATTGTCCGCATCATTTACCGAGTTGGCAAATTGGAGCCAGTGCGACTCTTGCCATGCCATCCCCCTCAAAATAACGTGAAGGATTGGTCGTGAAGCGGAAACACTCTCCTGCGTCATATTGGGAGGAAGGCCGCGATTGATCAAATTGTAGGTAGGCCCATTACTTCCCAAGGCGTTGGCAGCAGCATCGTTGAAATTAGAGCGCATATCATAGCGTCTGGGTTGGTAACCGTAGGCACGAGCTTGGGTGCAACCAGTGGGCGGGCAGGTCGGCGTTGCCTGAGCAGCTGGTAGAGCACCAACACTCTGAGTACCTGCAATGTGACTCAGGAACAACCCCACCAAGACAAGACAGATCGGCAAAAGAAACAGATTCCATACGCCTCTTGAACAAGGTGATAAGTGACTCATTGTGTCCCTCCTACTGCTTTTCCGAACTGGCTGCCCAGGCGACAAAAAAGGCTTGTTGGTTCTCAGCAGGAATCGAGACCTTTTGCCCTGTGGGTAGGTGAGCCAAATAGAGTCCAGTGGATTCAGAAACAGCAAGCCATTGGTAGTCAGGGGAAAGACCCCAAGTCCTCAAATTGTATCCCGAAGGTGAGGGCAGGAAATCACCAAGTTCCTTACTCTTCTCCGTACGTATGTCGACAGCTTTTACGTGCACTAGGGGTTGCTTTTCGTCCCTCTGGCTAACGATGACCTCACTGCTCTCAGAAGCCCAAATAGCTTGGTACCCTCGCTCAGATCGTGCAACGCCGATATCCTTTCCTTCCCGTCCATCAGTCGAAATCCAAGCGAGACTTCCAGAAGTACTAATGAGAAATTTGGTGCCATCTGGAGACAGGATTGGAGATATTGCTTCCCTGCCCAAGGAAATTATCCTACGGGCATTCTGTCCTTCCTGGTCCACAGCCCAAATTTCGTACTCATACCCACTCTCCTGAGGGATAGCAAGAGAGTAGTACAGCTCTAGCCCGTCATCAGACCAACCAAGAACACCCAGCGGTGTTTCTGGTTCCATTTTCAGCAAGTCTTTCTTTTCACCAGTGGTCACATCTAGCAGTTCGATAGCACCCCGCCACACGGGGATAGCAACGGGTGTGCCCGTCTTGTAGCCAGGCACTTCAGCCTCTTCACGCCACGACACTCCATAAGTCAGCAAACGACTGTCATGGCTCCAAAGCAACGGACCTCCTATGCCCGGACCTTGGTCAAACTGCTTGAGCTCACTCCCATCGGCACGGGCCACCCACAAAGTTGCTGTGTCCCAATAGGCAGTGACTAAAGCCAGCTTCTGACCATCAGGCGATAGAGCTACCTCCACAATGGCATCCAACTCGAAGCGCAGTAGTTCTTTACGCGCACCGATATCTCGAGGATCAGCCAGCCAAAGAACGCTGCCCTGCCCCTCCGGGAAACTTTCAGCCCACAGAGCATAGAAGGCGGATGGTGACAATGGCAATGGTGTAGGACTAGGTGTAGAGGTAGGAATTGGAGTGGGACTCGGTGACGGCTTGGGCGGTCGGGTCAACGTCGGCGGTATAGTTGGAGATGGAGAGAGAGTAGGGGTCTCAATGGGTGACTCGAAGGATTGACCCAAAGTTATTGTAGGGGTTGCAGCCACAGGAGTACCCTGAAGGGAAATCGGCTCGCCCTGTTGGCGGCTAAAGGTGATGGAAAGGAACACCACAAGCACCACAAGCACCAACAAGCCCAACAAACTTCCTACGATACTCACTAAGCGTTTCATTTTACACCTCCCTGTTCGGTTTTGGATATCCATTTATCATAGGCGATATCAGGCAGTCACAAATCAGCCAACACGTCATCAATCGCATCAGGCGGCATAACTATTGATTATACGGAATCCGTCTTTCCCTACCATTTTGGTGTCTTAGACGGAATCCGTCTAACT
>Ga0172366_10002283_pt1 | contig 14984 bp, 15 predicted proteins | sample LakKivSesite69cm_FD_114533 | JGI IMG/M metagenome (GOLD analysis project Ga0172366, IMG submission 114533) | Sediment microbial communities from Lake Kivu, Rwanda - Sediment site 69cm | ecosystem: Environmental > Aquatic > Freshwater > Lake > Sediment | place: Rwanda: Western Province, Lake... | reverse complement strand
TAAAGGAAGTCATAATATGAAAGGTTTAGAACCAAGTATTTGTAAAAAGTTCAGAAGAATATTTAAAAATGCTGGTTATAAAGTATTTTTGATTAATGAATTTAGAACCTCTAAACTGTGTAATTGTTGTAATCAGGAATTAGACAAATTTTTAACAAGATTATCAAACAAGCCAAAAGATAAAAAAAAGAATAAGAAAGTATTAGTAAATGGTTTATTGAAACATACAGTTTCCAATCCAGAAGGAGAATTAAACCCTTTATTATGCACAATTATTCATAACCGAGATAAAAATGCAGTTCAAAATATGTTAAACATAGTTGAACACATTAAAAAGACAGGAAAACGTCCTGAGCCTTTCACAAGAAAGGAAGAACCATTAATAAATTCATCCCCATGTAAAACTTTAATTAATAATAAATAATTCTTGATGGGTGAACCCAAATTTTTACAGTGATGACTGGGACATTTTATATTAATAAGGCGGTGAAGTATTTATATACTATAAAATCGTGTCATTTAAAAGTGTCCCCGCTGTAAAATATATTCATCAGTAATATTATTTGATATGATTTGATATAATTCTTCCATAAAAATACTTATTTTTTCACAATTATCAATTTTAGTTCTAAATTCACCACCTAATTGATTTTTACATTTGTTTAATAAGTCGATATATTTTGTTTTATATTTAATATATTTTTGTTTATACATATATAAATAATATTTGTAAAAAAATATATAATATTATTTTTTTAAAAAACAAATAAATTTATCCATATTTAAATTTAAAAAAATAATAAAATGTAATTTATATTATATAAATGAATAATCAAGAAATTTTAATTACTGTATTAGTAGTAGTCCTTGTTATATTTAAATTTTACAAATTTGTTGAAAGTTTTGAATCAAATAATTATCCTTGTGTATCAAATCCTTCAAATTCCAATTGTACTTGTCCTTCTGATTCTCCTTCCCAAAGAGTTTTAGGAAATTTTCCAATGAATTATGGTCAAACTGCCCCATATGCCTATTCTTGTGTATCAAATAATGTTCCAGAACCAAATACTAATATATATCCCAATCCACCTGAATAAATATGATTGGATAGGATTAAATAGGATTGGATAGGATTAAATAGGATTGTGAATTTGATTTCATTAAATTTTTATATAATATTAATCATATAAAAATACATATAAAAACAAAAAATTATGAATACAGAATCATATTTTCATAATTCTATTTACAATCTTTATTTATCAAAATCACAAATCCCAGATGCTGGATTAGGTGTATATACTAAAGATTTTATACCTGCAGGAACTTATATTGATGAATATACAGGTGAAGTTTATTCTTTTAATCCAGGGGGATTTTATGTATTGGAATTAAAACCCAATTATTATATAGATGCGATTAATTATCCCAGATGTTATATGGGAATGATTAATGATTGTGAATTTATTGCTAAAAAAATTATTAGAAAAAAAAAAAGAAAAATAGATATTACTCCAGATGCATATTATGATTCTAATAATAATAAATTAACAACAAATTGTAAATTTATTAAAGACTCTGAAAATGAAAAAACTTTGGTTTATTCAATTTGTGACATTAAACCAAATTCAGAATTATTTGTATCATATGGTCCTAATTATTGGAATTAATTTAATTTTTATCTTTCCAATCAATATCTAAAACCCAGTATCTAGTAGCATCAGGTCTTATATCGGCTTTAACTACAGATTTAGAAGTAATTTTAAGGGCAGATGAATTAAGAGCAGTACTATATTTTCCAACAGGTAATCTTTGATTTAAGGTATCACTTTCAAATTCAATATCAGCAACAAAATCATATACCTTAACAGTATCAGGTTTTTGGAATTGGTCAAAAACATAAAACATTTTAAAATGATTTAAATATCCATCGGGAGTATTTTTATCAATATATTTAGGTTGTTGAATGTAATAAAATGTAAAATATCCTATTTTTTCATTAGTATCTGGGTCAAAACAAGGTGCCGTTACATAAAACTTGATATTTCTTAATAACTTAAGAAAAACAAGTTTTTGATTACAAATGAGGCTTTTACTAATACCTATCCATTTGCACATCAAACTTTTATCAAAAAAGTTTGATGGAGGTAACTCTCATACTAATTATATATTTTTTTAAGTAACTTGATTATTATTACTTATATATAATAAGTTATATATAATAAACCATATACTTAACAAGGGTTAAACAAAAAACCTTCTGTTAAGTTATTATATATTTAATGTTTATTTAAATAAAAAAGTAATCATTAATTGATGGTTACAACTTCATAACTTTTTAATTAAATATTAATATTATTTCTTTAAATTGTTTTATTATATTATTTTTTTAATAATTTATATATATATGAATTGTCAAGAAATATAAACTTTTTTGCTACTAGTAGCAACCCATCCATTCCAAGCAATTCCATTAGATGTAGGAACAGGTTCCATTTTAGAATCAACAGTTTTATAGTAAAATCTAATTTTGTCAGGTTTATTTTTTCAGTCGTTTTTCATGTGTTTATATATAATATATTTATATATTATTTTAAGGTATGGGCGGAGATATTTTGGAATTTATGTTAATTTATATATACTAACCAAATCTAAACCAACACTTTCAATATCTCTAAGCCAATCTCCAAGTATTTCAAATGAATTTATATTTTCCAAACAATTAACAAAATCATTTTTAGATAATTCATCATATCTATCAAATCCATTAAATCGATTTGGAGATTTTTTCCAATTCTTTTCATCTAATTTAATTGTAAATTTATTACCAAACCAATTTAACTTGTTAATTTTGTAAAAGTGATTAATAGTATATCCTAATTTATCACATCTAATTTTAACCAATGGAGTCAAATCCAAATTATTTAATTTTGCCAAATCACCTGAAAAAAATGTTTGAACAAATTCTATCCAACCAAAATATGCTAAAGATAAATCAATATTATATTTTTCAGGTGCTTTAAAATACCAAGTTGACTTGTCGTGTTGATTTGATATATCCAAATTAATATAATTATCTGTTCCGGTAATAAAATTAGAAATATTTTTCATATTCCAATTACAATAAGTAGATTCTTGAATCGGGGTATGTAAAGGATTATTACCAATAATTTTCCATCCGATAGCTTTAAATGTTACTTTTTGTTACAATTTGTTATAAATTGATTGTTTATAACACTAACTTTTTCACATTCCTCAGGATGTATCGTATCCCACGGTCTTACGACCTTTTTTATATTTTTTATCAAAATATTTCTTGCACCATTTATGTCTCTATCCATTTTACAACCACATACACATTGTTTTATTCTATTTTTTGAATAATTCATACTATGGATACCACAATTGGTGCAAGTTTTTGATGTATATTCTTCTGTTACTTCTACTAATTCACTGCCATACTCTTCACATTTGTTCAAGAGGTGCATTTTAAATTTATAGTGTGATAAATTATTTAATACAAATTTTACTCTACCATTTAATTTTCTTTGTTTATATACTCTTCTTATTTCTTTTTTACATTCTTCTTCACCTTTTTCAAGATTTAATTTATTAAAATATTCTTTGTTGAATTTTTTATTTCTTAACATATTTTGAGTTTCAAATTTTGGCAATAATATTTTATCATAATTTTTTGCAAAATATAATGCTGTTTTATTATGTAATTCCTTGACTATATTTTTAATTTTTTTATATAATCTTCTTATTTTTGTTTTAATATGTTTTTTATTTCTTAACACATAATTATTTCTTAACTTGCTTTTATTAATTTTTTTACCTTTTTTATTATATTTTACTTTTATTTTGTTTAATTTATAATCTCTTAATCTTTTACCATTTATTTCTTTATAGTCATTTTTTTTATTTGATAATATCCTTTGATATCTTCTTATTTTTTTTTCAATAGGTAAAATTTTATTTCTAATGTTTTTACCTATATGTCCATAATTTATTTCTGAATAAAAACTTGCAAATATTTTTTCACCGGGATCTATTGACACAACTCTTATTTTATTATTATTTTTTGTTATTTTTTTATAGTAAGGTATTGATAAATAATACTCATTATTTTCTTTATCACATATCAATCTACTGTCTCCAATATCATCTAAATTTAATTTTAAATTAACACCTTTCATATTTTTTAAATGACTAAGGTAAAATCCATTACTTTTAATACTTGTTTTAGGTAAAAATATGGATTGTGATTTAGAAACATCTTTTGATTTTAATTCAAAATGTTTAATATTACCATTTTTCAAATTAGTTTTACAAGATTTTAGATTGGAAAAAAATATACGAACTTCATCACTCAAAATATCATATGGAGCATTTTTTTCATTTAATTCATATAAATCATTAAAAATTTTTACTTTATCACTCCTATCCATATTTATAAAATATGATTTATCATAGTTATATTTTCTAACACAAAAATCATAAACTCTAATACATTCATTAAACCAATTATCAAGTATAGTTTTTTGTTTGTTATTTGGATAAATTTTAATTTTTAATGTTTTAGTAGTTCTTTCAATATTTTTAATCGCTTTATTTTTTTTGGTTGTTAAAGTTTTAATTTTAATTTGTTTTTTTTTATCATCAAATTTATCGCATTTATTAATTTTTTTGATTTGTTTTTCAAAATTATCACTAATCTTTTTTTCTTCATCATTGACATCAACAACATTATCTTTATAAAAAATTAAGTTACTCAATAGTAAATCATTAAAAAAATAATTAGTATTAAAGTTAACATTATGTTTGTTTAATCCAAAATTAATATTTAATGGAATATTGATATCAATATCAGAAGAAGGAATAGGAAAATATGATGATATTTCTTTATTCCACCATTCTATCATATGTATTATAATATATATTTTATTTCTTTAAATTGTTTTAATATTATTTATTATAATTTGTTATAATTTGTTATAATTTGTTATAATTTATTATTTTTAATATTAAAATGAAATAATTTAAAAATAAATCAATATATTATAAATACCCAAAAAATGAATAATAATTATTTAACAAGAAAAGAAGCAATAAAAATATTAGGCATTCATTATCATACATTATATAAATTGGCAGAAAATAAAGAAATAGAAACAGTTAAAATAGGACAAAGACAATTATATAATGTAAATAAATATTTACAATCCAAAAAAATAATGAATATAAATCAAATAAGAAGAAAAATATGTTATTGTAGAGTATCAAGTTCAAAACAAAAAGAAGATTTAGAAAGACAAATTGGAGCAATGAAAAAATTATATCCAACATTTGAAATAATTAGTGATATAGGAAGTGGATTAAATTTAAATAGAGATGGATTAAAAAAAATAATAGATTATGCTATAAAAGGAGAAATAGAAATTTTAGTAGTTGCTTACAAAGATAGATTAGCAAGATTCGGATATGAATTAATTGAAAGATTAATTAAAGATTATTCGGGTGGGGAAATAAAAATAGAAAATCAAGATGAAGAAAAAACTCCGATGGAAGAATTATCAAAAGATATAGTATCAATAATGAATGTTTATGTAGCAAAAATGAATGGATTAAGAAAATATAAAAAATTATTAAAAGATGATATAAAAAATAATGGAAACATTAAAAAATCAAAAATATAAAAAATTGAAATTTATTTTTTGTTATAATAAATTATAACAAAAATCTATACCGTAATTTGAAAAAATATTAGATAATTGATAAAATTTACCTGTAATGATTTGATTTGGATAAAAATTTAATTGAAATTTGGGTTTTGAACTAGAAGCCGTCCAAGTTATTTGTTTTGGAGTAATGACGACATATTCTGATGAACCAATATAAACCAATTGGTCTATCGATGGTAATTTTGCAAAACACGTTAAAATTATAATTCCAAATACAAATAATAAATACATTGAGATTAAGTTGATATCAAATTAATATAAATTAATTTTATATTTAATTCAATAATCAATTTTTACTTATAAAGAAATTAGTATTTGATTAACTTGATAACATTTTCTGGTATAGAATCCCATATTTTAAACATTCTATGAAATAGTGTACCATTTGAATTAATAAAATATTCATAACATCCTGTTTCAACATTTCCATTGAATTCAATCATACCATAAAAATAATATTTGTTACAAGTTTTATTGTTTTCATTTTGATTTATTGATTCAATACATATACAATTATATTGGGCTAACATTGAATCTAAAATAAAAGGGAACATATGATATAAATCTGTTTTTTCTTCTTTACCAATATTTGGGGCATATGTATTTATCCAATATTTAGGTTTATTACCACAAGCCAAATGAAAGATAGTCGATTTAATTTTATTTTCAGAAATAACAATTGTATTAATATTAGAAGTGATAACTTTATCAGTATTATAAACAATACTATGATACATATCTTCATAATGTGGTTGTTTAATTGGAAAATATAATTTAAATAATTTTTTAATTACAACATCTTGGTTAACAAATTTTTTGCTATCATATATAATAAATTTATTATTAGTTAAACCTAATTCATAATTATTAATGATTTGTTTAATTTCATCTTCATAATCGATAAGAATTTTTTTTTTGGAAGAAATTAATTTATAAATATTTTTAATTTTTTTAATATATATTTTAGGTTCAAATTCCAATTGGTTAACATTTGTATCAGATTTATCTGAATCAGTATTTTCATTTGATTCATCATCTGGAATTTTCCAATATAATTTTGAAACATACTCAAATATATTTTTTAAATTATTTGTAATGTGATAATCAAGTCTATCAGCTATAATAGTTGAAAAAATATTCATCCATTCATAAAAATCATCTTTAATTTTTTTGATTTCATCATATTGATTAATTGAATTTGTGATGTTTTGATAAATATTTTTAAAATAATTTAATATGTTTGAATGTGTTTTTGTATTATTGTTTATATATTGTATTTCGTTAATAATTTTAATTGAATAATATAAACCATATAATATAACTAATTTATTTTCTATCGAATTATATTCATCAATACTAAGTGCTATTTTTTTTTCATTCCAAGATAAATTATAAATAGGGTCGGTAAAATCAATTGATTTTAATTTAGATTCAGGTACAAAATGTTTTAAAATTGATTGATTAATACAAATATGTTTCATAGCATAATCAAATAAATAATTTTTAATAATTATATCACTATTTAACCAGGAATTAATTTTTGGAATAGTGATTAAATAATTAAAACAATCTTCTCTGCTATACCGTAAACACAACAAAACACTTGTGAATAATTTAATATTTTTTTTTGTAATTTTATGTAGGATACTATTAGATTCAACAAGAACTTTTAAAGTATCTAAATAACCTAATTGAATAGCAAAACTAATAGGGTCATTGTTTATAAATGGTGGGAATTCATCATCCCAATTTACAATTGGTTCTCTGATTTTTGCTCCTAACTCAATCATAAATTTAACAAATTCTGAATTACCATATTGAATTGATGGAAATATCAAAGTATATCCAATATTATTTTTATAATTAATGTCAGCACCATTTGAAACTAATATTTTTATTATTTTTTTAAGATCTTCAAATTTTTTATTATCCATTTGTTTAAAATCAGTCATTGTTATCACACAATCAATGATGCTATGTGAATCGTATGTTATTTCAAGAGATTTGGGAAATTTTTTACAATATATTTCAATTAAATCAATCATTCCATAAAAACACAAAAATTCTAAATAATTACCATTTTCTGAATTTACTTTTTTATAATCTAATTCTTTAATTGTGAAAAAATATCTTAATAAATCTTGATGATTTTCATATAATGCCATATGAACAATTGTATTTGAATCTTCATCTGAAGATTTATTTATACTATTGGGAAAATTATTTAAAAATATTTTAACGATATCAATTTGATTATAATAAACACTTGTTCTTAGCGAACTCATATCATTTTTATCTAATTTTTTTTTTCTCTTTAATAATAAATCCAATAATTCCAAATATTTACTATTACCACTATCAATCTTTTTAATTATTAAATCAACTAATGAATATAATTTATTAGATTCATCTATATTTACTCTAGAATCCTCAAGTAATACTTTGGCACAATCAAATCCATCTGATACAATTAATGATATTATTAAAGGGGTATTTGAATCTGTTTTTTTTAAGTTTGGATTTACACCAATATTTAAAAAATATTTTAATATTATTGGATTTGATGCATGAACACAAGTAAAAATTATATTTGAATTAGATTCAGTTATTTTATTAAAATTTGCCCCTGATTTTATTAAAAGTCCAATCATTGGAATATCATTCATATAAACACAAAATTCTAACCAATTAACATTTTTTTTTGAAATATTTTCATTGATATCACATCCAAATTCCATATACTGTTTAAATTTATTAATTCTTTGTTGATCTTTATTTTCAACAAAACTTAAAATATAATTATCAAATGTTTCTTTACAATGAGGTGATTTTTTAGATTTAACTAGTTTTACATAATTATTGAACAAGTCATGACATATCATAAATATATATTATTATATTTATTATAAGTATTCAATCATAAAATCAATATTTTTTACTATTTTTTACTATTTCTTAATTTATTTAATTTTTTTTTATATTTAAGGTATTTTTCTTTATATGGGTCCCCATCTTCTGTTATTTCAAAATCATTATCTGTATCACTTGGATTTGATTTTGAAATAGATATTTCTACATTATCTAAAATATTATCGTCAAATGTATATTTTTTTTTTAATTTTTTTTTAAATTCATCTATTTTTTCTCTTTTATCCATAATAATTTTTTCTGAATCTATAAAATTAAATAAAGGTTTAGAAATATTTCTTTTATTAATTTCAAATTCAATAAATCCATAATTTGTATTTATACTATTGATTTCATATGTTATTTTAAATAAAGATTTAATATCAGCTAAATTATTTTGAATTTCTAATTGTTTTGTAAATGTTTTCATTTCATCTGTTATTTCTAAATTTTGTGAATTTTCTTTATGGTTTGAATTTGATATTCCCACAATAAACTGATTTATATTTAATGTCCCAATAATTTTGTTTTGATTATCCATTTTTTCTAAAGTAATTGTTGATATTTCATTTCTGTTATTTGAATCACCACATATATAACTTATATTTAGGTCTTTTAGTAAATAAAAATATCTGTCAATAAATTCAAAAAAAATCATTGATTTATTTATCTCCATTTTATTATTTTGATATTCACAATTGAATAAAGATGATTGTGAAATAAAAATAATTGATTTAATATTAATGTATTTTTTTAAAATATCACCCAACTCTTCCATTTGCAAATTAACCAAATCATTAATAGTCATATTAGTTTTATATTTGGATTGATTTATATCTAATAAATATTTTAAACAAGTATTAGAAACTAAACTATTATTCGGTTCAATTAAATTAATTTGATTATTTAAAAATATTAATAGGGTATAGTCTATTATTTTATAATCCAAAATAAAAATTTTTTTAAAATTATTTTGAGAATTATTAGATATACATAATAAATTAATTAAATTATCAGATTTTAATAAAGTACCATTATTATCTAATCCAAAATCAAATCCACCATACATAATATATTTAACTAATTTTTTATCTAATAATTGAATATTTTCCAAAAAATATTTATAATTATTATTTGATATATCAGTGTTGGAAAAATAACTATTACCCCCATAAATTAATTCTGTATTTGACATATTTTCTTTATATTTTTCATTAATTATATTAATATTATTTTTAAAAATGTCATTTTGATAAATACCATTGGTCAAATAAATAAATTTCATTTTAATATTAGTTTATATAAATAAATTGACAAATTAAAAATTAAATTATTTTTTTTAAATAATACAAATTAATTTTTGTATATCCTAATTTTTCTAATACATATTTTGAATTTGAATCAGACAATGGAACCGAAACAATATACTCAATATTATTTTGTATACCAAATGATTCTATCCATAATCTTAATTTTTTATTTAATCCCAAATTTCTGTATTTAATAAAGGTATACGAATAATTAATATGAATATATTGTTTTTCAATCAAATCTGGGTTAATTTTATTTATGTAATTACCAAACCAGATAAAACTAATTATATCTTGATTAACTTTATTAATCACACATACCACAATTTCATTTGGTTTTATTTTTTTTGGTAAAATACAACCTTCAATAGTTCCATTTTCATTTTTTATTTTTTTACCCAATAAACTTAACATCCCAGTTTGAATTGGTTTTATTAAAAAATTATCCCAATTCATTTATTTAAATATATATTGCAGATTAATAATAAATATCATATTTAGGTGATTTAACCTATATCAAATATTGTAATAATCAATTTTTTTAATTAAATCCATAATAATTTTCTGTTTTTTTTTGTTCTTTATCTAATTGAGAATTAAATTTATTTATTCTTGGTCTATTATGTCCACTTAATCTCATTGTTATACCCATTAATTTAAGAAATCCATTTATTCCCGAAACAAAATTCATAGGTTCCGATACAGAACATGTTTTTATCTCATTTAAATATGAATCTTGTTTAACCAATATTATTGTGGAATCAAATTCTTGTGCAAATGCTACGCTCATCATAATATCATGTTCTATAATGTATGCGGTTTTACCATAATTCATAATAAATTTTTTTATTATTTTAGTAACTTTTAATCTTTTTTCAATATCCAAATTAGCAGAAGGTTCATCTAATAAATATATATCAGCAGGTGTTCCAAGACACAATACAATTAACACTCTTTGTAATTCACCACCTGATAATTCATTAATTTTTCTTGTGTGTAGAGATTCTATATCTAATTGTTTAACAACATCAGTTTGAAAAGTTGAATTGAAATAATTCGATTTAATACGATGATGAAATAATTCAAGAACGGAAGGATAAGAACCATCTGAATTAGCATATTTTTTAATTCCACCAGATTGTTCTTTTACACTAACACAAAGTCCTAAAGTTTTTCCTAACCAATTAATAAAAGTTGTTTTACCTGTTCCATTTTCTCCCAATATAACATTTATTCCGTTTGATAACTTTACAGTACCAGACGGAATATTTAACTTATAACCTGGAAATTCTATATTTGAATTGGAATAATTTAAACTATTTGAAATTGTTTTTTCATTTGGACTTTGGTTTTGACTTTGGTTTTGACTTTGGTTTTTTCCATCAAGCTCAATATCTGTTGAATTAATCAAATTGGATGAAAAATTTGTTCCAGGTTTTAAATTAAATTCTTCATCTCTAAATCTAATATTTTGTGAAGTAATATATCCGCTCAAATACATATTTATTCCTTCTAATGTTGTTAAAGGTTTTGACACTATTCCATATGCACCTGATTTACCATATATTATATATAATTCATCTGATATGTAATCAAGAATTGATAAATCATGTTCAATAACTATCACATATGAACCAGGATTGGTATCACATATTGATTTAATTAATCTGGATACTTCTAATCTTTGTTTAACATCTAAAAAATTAGAAGGTTCGTCGAAAATATAAACATTTGCTTTAGCAGAAGCTGTAACCCAACATAATAATCTTTGTAATTCACCACCAGATAAGGTGTCCATTTTCAAACTAATAATTTTATCTATTTGTAAAGAATAAAATGAATCCAAATCAATCAGTAAATTTAAGTCTATACATTTTGATTCTATAAATTCTTTTACGGTCATATTATTTTTTGGAATCATTTGTTTAATTTTTTGTTCCTTGATGGAAAAAGTTAAATTATTACCATATAATGATTTTAAATAATCTTGAAGCACAGTACCTCTAAATTTAGCGATAATTTCTTTTGGAATAAAAGCCTTACCAAATTGTTCAAAATTTGGCATAAATTTTCCAGATAGGATATCAATCAAAGTTGTTTTTCCTACACCGTTTTCTCCTACTATCCCTATAATTGTATTTGGTTTAAGAATTGGTAATTTGTATAATCTAAATCCATTGGGAGTATAACGATGAATTATATCTGCTGGATTTTCTTCTGGTAAATTTATTATACGAATTGCATCAAAAGGACAAGCCTTAACACATTGATTACAACCAATACAAAGTGATTCTGCTATTTTGGCAATTTTTTTTTTATCAGTTAATTTTGCAATTGGATTGGGTTCAGACCTAACTAAATCGGATTTATTTGTAGGTTGTTGAGCATGAGATGGAACTATATCTTCAATATCAATAACTTGTTTGCCAGATTTTTGCGGAGGACATTTTTTAATACATTCTTTGGCACATTTATCTGGTTTACATTTATTTGAGTCAATAATTGCTATTCTAGGCATATTTATTATAATAATAAATTATGATTATTTTATATAAAAATTATTTATATTATATTGCCAAATCAACTTTTATTTTCAACCAATAAATTAATATCTTTTTCAAAATTTTTAATTAATTTTTGTACAGATGAATAAACTATATTTTTACATGGGTGACCAATATTTATTTCAATTAAACTTGATGGAAGATTTATTAAATCTGATAATTTATATTGATATTCATTATCTTCTTGTGTCATATCAAAAAAATTTAAAAGTTCTGAAAGATATATAATTTTTATACTGTCTGGTAAATAATCTAAATTAAATTTACATTTGGAATTTAATATATCTAATAAAAATATTTTGGTGGGAAGTTTTGATAAATCAAATGGTATGGATGAAATTATTTTTAATTCCTCTAATTGTTCTGGTAAATTAAACAATTTAAAACAATTTGTATTTGACAAAAATATTTTTGAAGATAATGAATCAACCATTATTATTATTCTATGTACATTTTGTGGATAATTAAGGTTTTCAAATAAATTAACAGGATTATCATCATTAATTTTATGCAAACATAATTGTAATAAATTATTATTAACATTGGTATTTAACCTTTGATTAATTTGTTTGAATATTTTTAATGAAAAATGTTCTATTGAATTATAATTTTCAAATGAAATTTGAATATCTATATATACTGATGTAATTAACATTTCAATACATTTTATATTATAATTTGATTTAACTAATTCATTCCATATTATCCAATCTGTCATATTCATAATTTAATTTTTAATATTAATTATTTATAATAATCAATATTTTTATTTGTAATATATTAAATATTTGTATTTAATTACAAAATTAATTTTTAGAAGGAGGGTTTGTATTGGTGATTTAATCCAATCAAATATTCTGTTTTTTCATCAAACTTTTCAATTAATTTTTTGGTTGATTCAAAAAATTCATAGCAAATATGTATCTCAATTAGACTAGATGGAAGATTTGATAAATCTGACAATTTGTATAAATACTTATAGTTTTTTTTTAAAATTACTGGAATATTAGGTAAATATAATATTTTAATACTATCTGGTAAATAATCTAAATTCAATTTACATTCGGTTTCTGAAATATCTAATAAAAACAAATTTGTTGGCAAATTTGTTAAATCTACTGGTACTGCTGAAATTATTTTTAATTGAGATAACTTTTCTGGTAGGTTAAATTTGATAGGGTAAAAATCGGGTACATTTTGGTTAAGATTTTCTATTATAATTTGAATATTATTCACATTTGGTGGAAATTCTAATTTTTCAAATGTGAAATTTTTTTCATTATCTTTTTCAAATGCTAATTCAAATTTAAATGAATTTGAAAAATTATTAAAATTAATATCTATACAGTGTTTTTTAAACATTTGGATTGAAAAATTATTGAACGATTCAAAATTATCAATCTGAACTTCTATTTCTAGCAAAATAACATTTGAATTTGTTTGAACAATATGGTGATGTATTATTATATGGTCAATATCAAAATTTGATTTTACTAATTCATTCCATATTATCCATGCATTTGAATTCATTTTTTCCAATTGGTTATTAGTATATTTAATATATTTTTACAAAATCAATTTTTATTTGTCATATAAAAATTTATCTATGTCCATTATGAATTAATATTTTATTATAATCAATATCACTTAGATATTCGGAATTATCGGAATCCAAATCAGATTCTGAGTCAGGTTCTGAGTCAGGTTCTGAGTCAGGTTCAGAATCAGGTTCAATATATTCGGGTTTTAAAATATGATTAGTGTCATATCTATCAATTTTATTTTCATATTGGGAATCATTATAAATAACTTTTGGATATGATTTGAGTAATTTTCGTCTTAATGCATTATTATCTTCTGGATATTTAACACATTGGATATTTTTGGGTAAATTAATTTTAATATTCGCTTGGGAATTCAGATGTAAAAATTTTAATCCGATTGGTAAATTTAATAAATCATTAGTATATTCACTTAATAAAAATAAGTTTTCTAATTGGGAAGGAAGGTTATCAAATTTGTATTTACAATTTGATTCAATTACAAGAGTTTTAAGTCCTTGAGGTAAAAAATCTAAACAACAATCACAATTACCTCCCAATTCTAAAACTTCCAATAACAATGGAAGATTATCTAATTTAGATATCACATTAAAAAGTTTAAGTTTTTTTAATTTTTCTCTAATATATAATTTTACTAATTCATTTGGTAAATTATTAGAATCTAATAATTTATTTATACTAATATTAGAAATTGTAATAGTTGAAATATCAAGTATATTTTTATTACTTAATATAATTTCTAAATTGTTTTTTGGTTCATCCAATATAATTTCAAAAAAATTATATTTTTCTTGATATGTATTTATAATAGTTTTAAATATTTCTAATGAAGTCATTGGGGATTAGATATAGATATATTTAATTATAAAAAAAAATCAACTTTTATTATTGTAATTT
>Ga0172366_10002282_pt1 | contig 14987 bp, 13 predicted proteins | sample LakKivSesite69cm_FD_114533 | JGI IMG/M metagenome (GOLD analysis project Ga0172366, IMG submission 114533) | Sediment microbial communities from Lake Kivu, Rwanda - Sediment site 69cm | ecosystem: Environmental > Aquatic > Freshwater > Lake > Sediment | place: Rwanda: Western Province, Lake... | reverse complement strand
GGTGCGTGTGCGCTCGTGTGCCCAGTCGACGTCATACGGGTCTCACATTCGAAGGCCGAACTCGTTGGAGACTGCATCTCCTGTGGCCTGTGCTATGTAGCCTGCCCTGTTATCAACAAGGCCCCCGAGTTCGAGCCCAAGAGGGTTCTCCTCGCTAGGCCAACTACGGCCCCTCCCAAGTTCAAGACCTGCGGAGCCACCACCGTCATACTAACATCTCTCCTATCCAAGGGCACTGTGGACGGGATCTTGGTCTCAAGGATGGGTCCTGATGTTAACCCGGTGTCATACTGCGCCTACGCGCCAAGCGAAGTCATGGCTGCGGGAGGGGCCAACTACTTCTCGACAGGGCACTTGGAGGAGCTTCGGGCCCCCCTCAGGGAGGGGAAGAGAATGGCTGTGGTCGGGGTGGGATGTACCATTGAGGGAGCCAGACTTGTCGCATCGATATCCAAGAGGTACTCAGAGCTCATCAGGTATAGCGTAGGCCTCTTCTGCAGTTCCCAGCTGGACAGGTCGAGGACTCTGAGCGTTCTGGAGAGGCGAGGCGTCACCCCCTCTCAGATTGACTCGATGAACATCAGGGAGGGCCTCCTGCACGTTGGCATGGTGGATGGGAGGAAAGAATCGGTCAGGCTTTCTGCATTAGATGAAGCAAAGCGGCGCGGTTGCGCATTCTGCCTAGACGTGGAGAATTCCTCGGCAGACATCTCAATAGGCGAAATGGGTGCCCCCAAGGGCTACGTCATCCTCGTCGTTAGGACGCGAGCGGGGGAGGAGGTCCTGAACTCATTGGGGGAAGCGCTCGAACTGAACGAAGTGTCCGAAGACGTCCTGTCGACAGCTCGCGCTGTTGTAGGCAAGAAACTCAGCACGCTAGCGAGGGTCCGAAGGTGATTCCAGTGGCTAAACCACTGGGATGAGGGTCCTGAAGCCGCAATAGGTCATTGTGAGGCTTACTAACGCGCTGACGATCACTTGTTCCCAGCTGTGAGCTCCCATTCGAACCCTCGCCCACATGAGGACCGGAAGGAGCAGGAACCCCGCGAGAGCTGATACCCCGTTCCTGATCCAGACAATTGTGAGGGGAAAGGTCAACCCGGAAACGTGTAGGCTGATCTTCCACTTGAACGTGATCATGAGGAAGATCAGGGTCTCCACAAGCATCAGTGCTAGCACCACGGACACCAAGTGAAGCCCCCTTATGTAGAAGTACAGTGTACCCACTATCGTCATGGGAAGCGAGGTCACGATGAGCGCCGGCCTCTGCTCCCTATTGGACACGAATATGTCGGATTTCCCCATAACGTAGTATATCACCGCGCCTAGGTACGGGAAAACCCCCACGAACAGCGCAGCCAAGACTGCCGCCGCCTGGTCGGGGGCTCCCCACATGCTCTCGGTCTCGCTGAGCCCAAGGGCGTAGCCGAACGCCATTCCAACTATGGGGTTTGACAGTACTACTGATACCCCACGCGCTATCTTGTCGCCTAGGCCCATCCGTGAACGGGTTTGTTTTTCATCTATATAAGAATTCTTGGCCTGACTACCTCTTATACCCGATCTTCCTGAGGAACTCCCTTCGAGCCTGCTTGTCCTCATCGGTTTCGATTCCCTTGGCCCTGAGCCCGTCAGCAACCCCCAGAATCGCCCTCCCCTCCGCCACATCCGCTATCAGCACCCTGATTGAGTTTCCTGTGGCGCAGTACACAGTGGCCACTTCCTCCGTTCCCTTTATCCTGTTCAACACGCTTATCGGAAACGCTTCTTTCAGGAGCACTATGAAGGAGTGCCCGGCTCCGATCTCGGCTGCGATCCCTGCGGCCTGCTCGGTCAACTCCTCATCGTTGCCGTCGAATCGCACCAGCGCTGGACCGCTTGACTCGCAGAACGCTACTCCGAACTTCGCCGACGGGCACGACACGATGATCGCCTCATACAAGTCCTCTACAGTCTTTATGAAGTGGGCCTGTCCCAAGATCATCTGGACGCCTTCTGGAGGGGTGATCTTCACCACCTTTGTCTCCACTCCGGCCATCTCTTGGTGCCTCAGGGGTCGACAAAATAAGGGTTGTGTGCCCGTGGCCGGGCCGACAGCGTTAAAACCTACATTCCTTTCATGTGCTGGGTTGGAAGTCGCCAACTTCGACGCAGTTGTTATCGGAGGCGGCATCGCCGGGGCCTCCTCCGCCGTTTACCTCAGCCGCGCGGGGTACAGGGTAGCGCTCTTGGAGAAGGAGACGATAGGAGGTCAGATCTCCGTCACCGACGCCATAGAGAACTACGCAGGCTTCCTCTCCGTATCAGGACCTGACCTTGCTGAGAACTTGGAGAAGCAACTTCGTAAGTGGAGCGTCAAGATAGTCCGCGATGAGGCGCTGTCCGTCAAGGGGGGTCCCATGTTCACCGTGAACACGTATAGCGGAGACGTGGCTGGCAAGTGCGTTGTGGTCGCCACTGGTTCCTCACCAAGGAGACTGGGCGTTGACGGCGAATCCAAGTTCCTAGGTAAAGGACTGTCCTTCTGCGCCTTCTGCGACGGGTCCTTCTTCAGGGATAAGGACGTGGCAGTGATAGGAGGAGGGGATAGCGCCGTCAAGGAGTCAGCCTATCTCTCCAACATAGCTTCGAAGGTCTACCTCATCCACAGGAGGGACAAGTTCAGGGCGGAGAAGGCGAACATCGACCTTATCGAGCGCAGAGCCAATGTCGTGAAGGTCATGAATAGCGTTGTGGTTGGGTTCTTGGGAGAAGGGAGGCTGGAAGGTCTCGCGGTCAGGGATGTATCCAAGGGTAGCGAGAGAGAGATTAAGGTCGAGGGCGTGTTCGAGTACGTAGGTCGAGATCCGAGTACGGCGTTCCTTGACGTGAAGAAGGATCCGAATGGCTACGTGTTGGTGGATGAAAACATGATGACTTCCGTGGAGGGGCTGTTCGCAGCGGGTGAGTGTACGTCGCCCAAATGGCGACAGCTGGCAGTCTCGGCAGGAGAGGGCGCTATGGCTGCCATGTCCGCGGTTGATTACTTGGAAAGGAGGGCGGCTAACGTCCCCTAGGAACCCTCCACGTCAGCCGGGGCTTGCACCTCTCCACCCTCCTGATTTGATTCTTTGTCCTCTCCCGGATCTCCCGAGGCCCCAGCAGATCGCGCACCACTCTGCCGTTCCTGAAGGCCTCGGTCAAGAGGGGCTCGCATCCCTCGGGAGGGGGCGCCGAGTCCGGTTGCACGATGTCGGTCATCGTGTCCCACTCCCTGAATACCTGCTTCTTGCCAGCCAGGTCGCCCCTCTTGGCGCGCGGGATCCTGGACCCGTCCGGCTCGATCAGCTCCACGATCTTTCCACTGAAGTCAACGGAGGGAGCGTCACTCAGGTACGTGCCAACTCCGAATCCATCAGCCGTGTCCCTGAGCTCGATGATTTGCTGCTCGCCCAGGCCGCCCGACACGAATATCTTCACGTCGTGTCTTCCCCTTATGTTCAGCTCCCATCTGACTTCTTCCACTATCTTCTTCAAGTTCCCTCGCCTCGATTCTGGCGTGTCTATTCTGACCCCATCCAATTTCGGACCCAGAAGTTCAGCTGCCATGAGGGCCTCGGTCTTCTCATCGTATAGGGTGTCGACAATGGTGATGCGTGGTATCTCCTTGGGAAGGACTTCGTCGAACGATCTCCAAGCCTTCTTCTGATCCCCAAACACCAGTATCAGTGAGTGCGGCATCGTACCGACCGCTTTCTCGCCCATGAGTTCTGCCCCTATCACATTGGAGACGGCATCAGCACCGCCGATGAACGCACTCCACTCGATCGCAGGTGCTAGGGCGGGGTGTATCCTTCTGGATCCGAAGCTGAGGACGGTCTTATCTTGGGCGGCCAGCCTGATCCTCGCAGCTCTGCTTGCCACACCGGACATGGTGCACAGGAGGCCCAAGATCGGGTTCTCGTACCTTGCAAACTCGGAATACGTCCCTTCGACTTGAACTACTGGCTCGTACGCTGCCATGTTCCCATCCGCCACAAAGAGTGTTCCCTCTTCCATCGTTCTGACGTTGAGATTCATTCCCTCCAGCAGTTTCAGCGTTTCGTAGATGCCGCTCACGACGCCCCAGTCCCCTTCCGGCAGAGCTCTGGCGTAAAACTCCATAACCACCTTGGTGTCGATTCCCTTCTTCCTAAGCACCTCCTCCGTGAAGAGGAAGTAAGCATCGGTAGTCCTGCCCTCCTTGATCTCCTTCTCGGTAGCGATGAGCATTCTATCGCGTTGTCCCGGGTCAAGGTCTCTAGAGACTTCAGGCATTGCCATCAGGGATGGCCCGAGCGGAAATGCTCATAAATGTATTATCAGAGCCGTGGTCGTTGGTCTACGCGCGTCTCGCCTCCGCGATAATGACCATAATCCGCTCGTTCAAGACTCAACCCCGAGACTTCGCGGTCAGGGACCCATTTGAGGTTCTCGTAGCCACAATACTCTCGCAGAACACCAACGTGAAGAACGCCAGAATAGCGCTGCATAACCTGAGATCGGAGGGAAGGCTCTCAGCGGGGAGACTTGCGAGGACTCCCCTGTCCAAGATCGAGACAATGGTGAAACCATCCGGACTGTACAGGTCAAAGGCAAAGTCGATCAAAGGTGTCGCACAACACATCCTTGAGAGGTATCGCGGAAGGATGGCGACCATGCTGGCGAAGGACCCCATAGCTCTCAGAGAGGAACTGACTTCTCTCCCAGGCATCGGGCCAAAGACCGCGGACATAGTCCTGGCGTTTTGTGTCGGATTCCCCACAATACCCGTGGACACGCACATTGCGAGGATCTCTGCCAGGCTCGGACTTGTGGAAGCCGGATCCAGCTACGAAACCGTCAAGAAAAAGCTTGAGCGGGTGATTGCCGAGAAAGATCGCCTCGTCGGTCACTTGGCCTTGATAGGCTTCGGCCGCGCCATCTGCCTCGCTAGGAGGCCTAGATGCTCAGTCTGCCCTGTCCAGAAGGACTGCAGGTACTATCAGGAAGTCTTCGCCGGTTGAGCTCGGTCGCTTGGTTCACGAGTTCACCCTTTTATGTTGGCCCGCGTTTTTCATGACATGCCACTCATCAGCAAGGACGACGCAGCGGCGCTCACAGAGAGATTCAAGGATGACCTTGAGCATCCAGCCATGATAACTGTGTTCGTCAAGGACACCAATTGCAGGTTCTGCAGGGAGACCGCGCAGGTCGCTCAAGAGCTCTCCCAGATCGATCCCCGGATAGAGGTGGAGATAATCAGGATAGAAGACAATCCCGAGAGGGCAAGAGAACTGAGGATCAAGAGAGTGCCAGCTACGGTGGTGGCGGGGGACAGGGACTACGGCATCCGATTCTACGGCATCCCGTCGGGGCACGAGTTCACGACCTACGTCGAGGATGTGGTCAGCGTCTCAAGGAGAGCCCCGTCGTTGGAGCCCCAGAGCGTAAGGAGCATAGAGCGAGTCAGCAGCGATGTCAACGTTCAAGTCTTCGTGACTCCGACATGCCCTTACTGCCCCAAGATGGTTCTTATGGCGCACCAGTTCTCTGTTGCTAACCCCAGAATTCTGTCCGAAATGATCGAATCACTCGAGTTCCCCGACTTGGCTCAGAGATATGCGGTACTCGGGGTTCCCAAGACCATCGTGAACGACACACATGCAGTGATAGGCCTGCTCCCAGAACCTCTGTTCACGGAACTCGTTCTCCACGCGGCTGGACTCGTTGACAGAGTGCCTCCCGCACTGGACCAGAAGCTCAAGAGCACAAAGGTGGACGCATCCAAGTACGAGGAGTACGCCCATAGTCACGAGCACTAAGGCTATCGATCTTTGACTTAACTCGAGACAGAAAGCAGAAAAACGGTTATAAGTGCCCCCTCCCAACCCGTCAAGATTCAATGATTACTCTGAAAGCCAGAGTGCTCTCTTTCTCGATCGACGGCATGACGACCTTCCTCAGCGCCATTGACGCGGACAGAATAGGAGTAGGCAGTGGCGACCGGGTGAGAGTAACCTTCGACGGGAAATCATCGACAGCCCTGGTGACCGTATCTCCTGAGGGGGTTTCTAGGGGCGAAGTCCTTCTGAGCAAGAGGCTCGCGGACTCGTTGGCAGCGCGGGACAACTCCGAAGTCGATGTTGTCTACTGCCCTGCGCCGCCCTCGCTCCAAGCCATAAGGTCGATGGTCCAAGGAAAGCCTCTCACAAAGGAGATGTGCTACGCAGTAGTCAGCGACGCGGTGGCCGGGACCCTCAGCGATGTCGAGATGGCCGCCTTCATAGTATCTCAATCGCACAGAGAGTTGTCAATGGACGAGATCGAGTATCTGGCGAGGGCAATGGCAGACACTGGTCACAAGCTAAGCTTTGACAGGACAGTTTACGACAAGCACTCGGTTGGTGGTGTGCCTGGGAACAAGGTGAGTCTGCTCATAGTTCCCATAGTGGCTGCAGCGGGGTTGCTGATCCCAAAGACGTCGAGCAGGTCCATCACGAGCCCAAGTGGTACCGCGGACACTATGGAGGTGTTGGCGCCAGTAGACCTGAGTCCGGCGGAGTTCAAGCGGGTGGCACTGAGAACAGGAGGTGCGATCATCTGGGGCGGCAACCTCGGGCTGGCCCCAGCCGATGATATTTTCATCAACAGGGTCGAACACCCCCTTTCTATAGATCCGAAGAGCCAACTGCTCGCCAGCGTTATGTCGAAGAAGCTGGCCGTCGGTGCAAACTACCTAGTGGTAGACCTCCCGCTGGGCTTGGGAACGAAGCTGGAGACCGAGGACATGGTGAGGGAACTCGCGCTGAAGTTCATCGAGCTTGGCAGGAGGCTCGGCATATACGTGACTTGTGGCTTCACCTACGGGTCACAACCCGTCGGTCACGCTATCGGTCCCGCGCTCGAGGCAAGGGAGGCTCTTGAGGCCTTGGGGGGAAAGGGACCCACCAGCCTGAGGGAGAAGTCTACCGAACTCGCTGGCTTGCTTCTGGAATCCTCTGGCATGGCCGGAAGAGGACTCGGCAAGGAGCTCGCCGCAAAGATACTGGAGTCAGGGAGGGCGCTCAAGAAGATGAGGGAGATAATCGAGGCGCAAGGGGGGAACCCGAAGGTCGACCCAGAAGACATAGCAGTGGGAGAACATAGGTCCACTATCAGCTCGCCGGTAGACGGGTATGTGGTTGAGGTCAGCAACTCCGCGATCAGCACCATAGCGAAGTCCGCAGGGGCGCCTTTGGACAAGGGTGCTGGTGTGCTTCTCCACGCAAAGGTGGGTTACAGCGTCAGAAAGGGCGACCCGTTGTTCGAGATATTCTCGGAGCACTCGACAAAGCTCGGCGAATCTCTGGGCCTTGCCCAGAGGCTGGAACCCGTTACTGTGGAGGGAATGCTGCTGCGAAAACTCCCTGAAGTGCCGTGAACTTGAAGCCATCGCTGGAATGCGCGGGGTGCGCGGCTGAGGTCTTCGTCAGAGTTCTGGAGAACACGAAGGCTGATGAGGAGACGAAAATGCGTGCACTTGTCGAGGCATTGCGCGTGCTCGCCGACGAGATGAGTAAGGGCACCGCGCCTGTAGATTTCTCCAACAGGATCTTCCCCATACTGCACGAGATCACCAAGACACCAGATCCCTTCATCGAGGTGAAGCGCGCCAGCAACAAGGCCGCTCTCTCCTTGCTCCCCAACGCGCTCAGGGAGGTGGAATCTCGCCCCGAGGGGGAAAGGCTCAGGACTGCCGCCCTGATCTCGGTCGCGGGGAACGAACTCGATGTGTCGACCGGGTCCCATGTCTTCTCCCTTGACGGGCTCTGGGGTCGCGTCACTGAAACGGTCGATCGGGGATTTGCTGTGGACCATTCGTCCCTGTTCTCCGATGAGTTCGGCCGCTGTCGTTCAGTGCTCATGATCGGCGACAACGCCGGAGAGATAGCGCTTGACATACCCCTGATCAGGGTCATGAGGTCCTTCGGAAAGAGAGTCTACTATCTAGTCAGAGGGGGTCCAGTCGCCAATGACGCCACAATGAACGATGCGAAGCAGGTCGGCCTTGGGGAGGAGGTCGATGCCATCAGCACGACAGGTAGAAGCGCCTTCGGAGTAGACCTTGAGGAGTTACCCGCTGACTCAGGGCGCCTTCTTCGGGACAGTGATGTCATATTGTCAAAGGGTCAAAGCAACTATGAATCACTGAACTGGAGCAAAACCGATAGGCCCGTCTACTTCCTCTTCAAGGTCAAGTGCAGGCCAATAAGCACGACCATTTCCAAGCCCGTGGGGTCCAGCGTCTTCATGAAGAAGGCCGGGTAAGGGGGTTTGACTTTCGTTCTAGGCGCGGTCCCTCGCCTACGGTCGCTGAGTTAGCTCCTCGAATATCCGGATGAATTTCGCAGCGGCGACCTCTATGCTGACGTTCTCAAGCGCCCACTTCGACGCCCTCTTCCCCATCTCGGTCAAGTCCTCGGTCAATGCGTACCGGAGCTTCTCAGGGAGTTCCATCTTCTCGTAATCGAACACTAGCCCATTGGACCCGTCTAGGACCCAATCCTTGAGACCTCCCAGGTCCGAAGCTATCACGATCTTTCCGAGGGCCATGCCCTCGGCCAAGCTCAAGCCGAAGGTGTCACCTATGGACGGAAGCACCATGACGTCACACTGAGATATCAAGGAGGCCTTATACCCCTCGCCCACATGCCCAAGGACCTTCACCTTGCCCGCGAACTTCTCGTCCTTGGCTCGCCTCCGCAGGGATCTTAGCTCGGGCCCGCTCCCCCCGTAGACCAGGTAAACGTCTCCAATGTCCATGATCTCACCGAAAGAGTCCAAGAGCAGATGGACCCCTTTGTCGATCGTGATCCTCCCGAAGTACAGGATCACCTTTGCCCTCTCGGGGATTCCGAGTTCTGCCCTGAAGTCGTGCCTTCCGACCTCGGTCAGGAGCTTCCCCAGCCTTGCGCCAGGGGGGATTATCTCAACGCGGGTCTTCAGGCCCTCTTCGAGCAGGAAGTCTTTCATGGATTCAGTGGGAGCTGTCACAACATCACACTCGTTGTAGACGTAGATCGTCATCTTGTTAAGGAAGCTTGCCACTGCCATCGCCGCTGGGGAACTACCGACCGCCGGGGCCATGTCCCTTACATTGGTGTGAAAAGTCCCCACGACGGGCACTCCGAGTTCCTTTGCCGTTATCAGGCCGCCCGCGCCCGCCACGATCGGCGTGTTGATGTGCACTATGTCGAGGTCATCCTTCTTCGCGCTCTTGACGTAGTCATGCAGCCAGAAGTAGGATATCCAGTACGTGCCGTACAGGGGGAAGGGCAGAGAGCGAATCCTTCTCACGTTTGGCTCCCTTTTCCCCGGTATCGAAGTGTATATGATAGGTTCGTGACCTGCCTTGGCCAGCTCTGACGAGAAATCCTGAAGGAACCTAGAGACGCCATCCACGCACGGCTTGTAGGACTCGCTGAACAGGCCTATCCTCATCCTCTATCACCCTCGAACCCTTCGGCTTTTGCCTGCCCGCGAGATCTGTGAGTCCTGCCCCCCTTCACCCGATCCAGCGCAGTTGACACGATCCCCCTGAAGTAGGGGTCAATGACGGCCGCGGTTGCGAAGTAGAGCAGTGCTGAGACAGCGATGACGGGCAACAGGTTGATGAGGACTTCCGATATCCTCTCGCTGAACGCCCCTGTGGGGTAGAACGCCCATATGAAGGCGAGGGAAGGCACGAAGCACACTGCATACCGAAGGAATGACCCTATGGGCGCGCGGAAGCGGATGACCGATCTTGTTATGGCCCACTTCGGTAGCAGGGAGATCGCCGCAACCAACGCGTATATGAGTGATGCGACATTGGCAGCGTCAACATCGCCAAAGGCCAGCAGGCTCAGGCAAGCGGTGATGGACGCTATGTAGATGAAGCTTGAGATCAACCTCACTAGGATCATCCTAAACGTGGAGGATGACGATATGGGCTTCCCGGCCCCGACGGCGTCCGCGGATAGCTTCTCCTGTCCAGACGTGACTATGGCCAGTATGTCACCGAGTACTAGGAAGAAGGCTCCCACTGTCTGCAGCACTATCGCGCAATGCGCCTGCGCGTAATCCTTTCTCAGAACGTGGGCAATGGCCGGAGCAAGCGAGGAAAGCCCAATCGACATGGGCACCGCGAACAGCAGCCAGAACCTGAGCGCCTCGTCCACATGGACCTCGCTTCCACCCACCAGCATCTGGGGATATAGCGCGGATGCTAGCGCTATGGTGTGCAAGATCACCGATGACAGCACAGAGGCCATGGAGAAATAGGAAACAGCCATCATGGACGAGAGCGCTGCGAGCACTAAGAGGTCAAGGGCGGACAGTATGTTCGCGACGTTGGCCGCGGTGGGTAACCAAGCCGCAGTGAGCCACCTTCGGACCGCCCGTCCGTCGAACCCTCCCCTCACCTTGTCTCTGATCATTGACAACCCGAGCGCCAACTGGGAGAGGACTGAGATGATCCAAGATAGTAGAGAGCCGATCAGGCTCAGCTTCAGCACGTAGACGCAGAAGAACCCAGCCAGAACCTTGAGCATCTCCTTCGTTATCTCCATGTAGCCCACCACGTGTGGTCTGACTGTGGAGGATATCGCCTGAACGATCGTACTCTCGTACGTGAGGACCAGTATGACCGAACCCAGTAGGAACGGGCCGAACTCGACGCCGAGGCTCTCCGAGAAGAAATACGAGAAGATCAGGTATGCCGCTGACGCGACGAGCGAGAGGCAGAGTCCAGACAGTAGGGCCGTCGGTACCACCATGTTCCCCCTAGCGGAGTCACGAGACGACCAGTACGTTATGAGCGACACTGGGATCACGAACGTGGAGACGGTGTTCAGGGTGAGGTGATACAGTGCGAAGTCGACAGGCTCAAGTCGCCTTGTGACGATGATCTGAAAGGCGAGGCCCGCGACTATTGCGAGCATCCTTCCGGCGAAGTTCACGATCCCAATTCTTTTTGTGTCGAGAAGGCTTTCACCCTGCAAAGATCCGGACACGGCTAGGCCACCAGCCTCTCAATGTCGAGGACCGGTTTCGAAATGTCTTGTGACTCGAAGTATATCTTCTGCCAAAGCTCGAAGAGAAGTCCTATCCAAGTCAGGTTATAATACCTGCTGAGTGACGGGTCAGGTCTCGCATTGAGTATCTCTCTCACAAGCCCTTCCTTGAGGTAACCTTCCCTGACTAGGTACCCCCTCGGCAGAACCTGCTTGGCGATCTCGCCCATCTCGCCTGAGAACCATGAGAAGACGTTGACCGAGAAGCCACTTTTGGGCTTCTGAAGGACTCTCCTCGGTAGCAGATCCGAGACTGCCAAGCGTAGGATGTGTTTCCCGCGCGATCCCCTGTACTTCAGGCTGGACGGCAATTTGAACGAGAGATCAACGAGTTCGAGGTCGAGCAGGGGAACTCTTTCCTCCAATGCATTGGCCATGGTCATGGCGTCATCAACAAGCAGGAAATCGTCCGGAAGCTTTGTCACAAACTCAGCCCTCATCGCTTGGTCGATGAACTCTCCCCCCTCAGGGAAGTACGGCTTGAAGGTCTCCAATATCTCCGCGAATTCATGCGACCCCATTCTCTCGGAGTACATCTGTCGCAGTTCATCATCCGCAAAGGCACCCGCGGCCATCGAGTATTGGGATGCCCTGTCGCCGACCATTGTCAACACCCTAAGGCGATTGGATATCTTGCGAAGCTTCGGCGCATTCCTCACAGCTCTCAGCCCAGTTCTCCCGACCACGCCCACAGCGCTCGCACCAATCGGGCCAAGGCGTTCTAGGAGTTCCATCCTCTTGATATGTCTGTACCTGTAGACATACCCGCCAAAGAGTTCGTCGCCGCCCATACCACTGAGGACGACCTTAACGTATTTTCTGACGAACTCGGAGATGAAGAACGGGTAGACGTTCATCTTGGGCATGTCTGCGTGCCATATGGCCTTTGGGTACATCTCGATCTCCCGAGGTGAGATTGTGATGTCGCGGTGGTCAGTTGAGAAATGTTCGGACACGAACTTCGCGTCCAGCAACTCATCAGTTCTCTCGCCGAATCCCATCGTGAACGTTTGGATAGGCTCAGTTGCGTTCTTCGCCATAATAGCGACCACGGCGCTAGTGTCGATTCCTCCTGACAGGAATGACGCGATCGGGACGTCGCTTATCATCTGTCTTTTCACTGCATCCTCAAGGGTCTTCCTGAGTATCTTCGCCAAGGCGTGGTCGGATCCCTCAACCCTCGTGGTCGGCAACTTCCAGTACCCACTGACCTCAGACTCCTTCCCCTCCTCGGCCACGAGGACGTGCCCTGGGAGGAGTTTCTTTATGTGTCTGAACATCGTCCTGTCCCTCGGCACATACAGCAAGTTGAACAGGAGATGCAGGGCCGTGTCGTCGAGCTCCCGCCTTAACTCATCCCAGAGTAGAATCGCTTTCACCTCAGACGCGAATACCACTTTTCCATCTTGGACCGTGTAGAACAGAGGCTTCACCCCTACAGGGTCTCTCACCAAGACGAGTCTCCTTTTCTTGGCGTCCCAAATAGCCACAGCGTACATGCCGTTCATCTCCCCCGCGAAGTCCAACCCCCTCTCCTCGTACAGGTGCGCTATCACTTCGGTATCGCCGTTCGTGTAGAAGCGATGGCCCATCCTGTGCAACATTTCCCGAAGGCTCTGGTAGTTGTAGATCTCGCCGTTGCAGACAACCCACACCGTCTCGTCCTCATTGTGCACGGGCTGGTGGCTTCCTGCCACGTCTATGATGCTCAGCCTCCTGTTCGCGAGGCCGACGCCCTTATCGAGGAACTCGCCGCTATCGTCGGGCCCCCTGTGCCTGAGAATCTGGCTCATGTCTCTCAGCAGCTCAGCGTCACTCAGTCCAAGGAAGCCTGCGATGCCGCACAAGTCCGGGCGAAGCGTCTTTCTCTCATTCTATTTAAGCGTAGGGCGGTCATTCGAGGCCGCCTTGCGCAGTTGTCGTGATCGGAGGCCACTCGTTGGAATAAGGAGAACTCCAAGATTTGTCTCAAGGATAAATACAATGATGATGCCGTCGGGATGAATGCAGACGAGAGTTCTGCTGGCTGCTCAAGATCCCGAGTCCACAACTAGGTTGTGGCTGTCAAGGGACAGCCTGTCAAAAAGGTACGACGTAGAGGTCATTCGTCCGAGGGTCAGGTTCAGATTCCCTCCGAGGTTCGTTTCGGCAATTCTCAGGTACAGTTCCTTCGCCCTTCAAGAACTCTTCGCTTCGTCCGACATACTCCATCTAGTCAATTCTCCGGACTTCATTCACCTGCCCTCTCTGGTTAGGAGGACGAGGGTCGTGTACGACTACAGGAGCAACTATTCAGACAAGCTACGCCTCTCTTACCCAAGCCTCGCAGGAGTGGCCGCCAAGATCGAAGAAGCTCTGGCCAGAAGGGCGAACCTCGTGCTGACGGTCAATGACATACTTGCCCTGAGGTTCGGAAAAAGGGTGAACCGGAGTGTACACGTCGTGCCGAACTACCCTTCCAGAGACTTCAGGCCGACGAGAGATCCCTACGCGGTGAGAGCCTCCTGCGGCTACTCGGGAAGTGGTCTTGTCGTCTTCGTGGGGAACCTCACTGATACTTATGACTTCGACCTCCTCCTCTCCTCCGCGAGGAAGCTCCCAGACCTAGAGTTCTGGATTGTTGGGTCCGGGAGGAAAGAACCTGCCCTTAGGGCCAGGCCCCCCAGCAACGTCAAGTTCCTCGGAAGGGTTCCACATGAGCAGGTTCCTGACGTCATCAATGCGGCGGACGTGTGCGTTGCGCCCATCCGAGCATATCAGGCGGAGATCGTGCACAATGACCAAGATGTCTGGAAAATCACAGAGTACGCGTCGCAGGGAAAACCCATAGTGGCCACCAATCTCGCGCCCTCACCACAATACGAGCTCGTTGAGCCCAATGTCGATGATTTCTCAGGAGCAGTCCGGAGGGCAAGCCTAGGCAAGGTTCAGCCAGCACACCCCAAGTTCTGGGAAGACATATCCGAGCCCGTTCTGCTTGAGGCCTACGAACGGATCAGCTGACGACCTCTAGTGGACAGCACTTTGGTTCAAAGACTTGACCAGCTCTAGGGCCCTGGCCCCAGGATCATCTGAGGCTGTCACGTACCTCCCCACTATGATGATGTCCGCACCTTCTCTGAGGAGCCCGTCTGCGGTCCTCGGCACGATCCCGCCTGCAACAGCTATGAGCTTGTCCGGATACCTCCTCCTCCAAGAGGCTGTCATTGTCCTGAGGATTTCGTCGTCCGTCCCTTGATCTATTCCCATGTGGCACACCAGAACGTCCGCTTTGCCAAGGGGGATGGGTGGTCCCTCAGCGCCACTTGGGTGTCCCAACAGATCGATCAAGCATATCATCTCCAACCTCTCACATGCCGCTCCGAACTTCTCAATGGTCGCGAAAGGGGCGAGCGCCGAGACCGTGGCGCCGTCTGCGCCGCCTTCTTTGGCTATCCTGACCTCTAACTCCGCGGCGTCGAGAGTCTTAGTGTCGGCTATGACCGGTCTCCCACGGGATACCCTCCTGATCTCCCTTATCGCCTCGATCCCGTGAGACTTCAACAGTGGAGTCCCAACTTCGAGTATGACCCGCTCGACTGGAAGCACGTTGCATATCCGCAGAGCCCCCCCGACATCAGGCATGTCTAGCGCTACTTGCAGATGTGCGCGTTCTCTGAGCTTCTGCCTGGTACTCTCCCGCGACATGATGTCGATTGGAACCGTCTCCTGGAGGGTATTTGAGGTCTCCGCAGAACTCCCCACTCGGCTCATTGGATAAGCTTATCAAATGACCACCGCCCGCGATTGTCGATGCCAATCCACAGGGTGATGTCGCCTGAAGAACAAGTCATATTCGAGGACGGGGCCAGATACATAGGGGGCCTTTCCAAGTGGCCTGGGTCCGCTGGCGGC
>Ga0172366_10002279_pt1 | contig 14996 bp, 16 predicted proteins | sample LakKivSesite69cm_FD_114533 | JGI IMG/M metagenome (GOLD analysis project Ga0172366, IMG submission 114533) | Sediment microbial communities from Lake Kivu, Rwanda - Sediment site 69cm | ecosystem: Environmental > Aquatic > Freshwater > Lake > Sediment | place: Rwanda: Western Province, Lake... | reverse complement strand
TTTTTCCTGTGCTAAAATATTTTTAGTTAAGCTTTGAGTAATTTTTTTAGCCATGAATTATTTTTTCTTTTTTTCTTTTCATTATTTTTTTATACTTGAAAATGAAAGTGAAAAATGATTTGTGAGTTGTGGTTTTGAATTATTTTTCTTTAGCTATGAATTATCGTCCTTTTTTCTCTTTCTTTCCAGCTCTTTTACACTTTTAATTTGGTACTATTAATAATTTGATACTATTAATATTCATACTAATGATTGCAGATTATAGTTTAAACATCAGAAAAGAATAAAAACAGCATATTTAACAGCATGTTTTGGCCTATTATTGAAAGGTGATTTTATGGCAAGCATAATTGAAAAACCCTTTGCAATACTCGCAAATCCCGAAGGCAAGGCGTGGGATTTCACCAACAGCGTTTATGCAAAATTGAAAGAGAAAGAAGGAGGAGGGCTGGAAAGCGAGATAAAAATGATAGAAGTTAAAATGGCTCATTTCAGGGATGGAGAGCTCAAGCTGAAGATAACTGAGAATGTAAGAGACAAGATTTGCTTCTATATTCATGACTGTTCTTTAAAGCCGGCTGAATGGTTCGCACAGCTACCGCTTGTAAATTTTGCATTGAAGTATGCATCAGCATTTGAAATCATTGATGTTGTGCCCTACATGCTCTTCAGCAGGCAGGACAGAAAAGATGAATCAAGAGTTGCAATAAGTGCGAAGGTGGTCGCTGATATGATTAGCGCTTATGCAAATAGAGTCATCACTCTGGACCTGCACGCTCCCCAAATACAGGGCTTTTACAGCATACCTTTGGACAACCTTTACAGTTCTCTATATGCAGCAAGGCATATTTTCAGCAAGCACCCCGAACTGCTCAAGGAAGAGCTTTCAATCATGAGCCCGGATGCAGGTGGAGTTCCAAGAGCACGGCAGTTCATAGATGATATAATGAAAAAATACAACAAAGATGCAAGGCTGGTTACAGGCTATAAATACAGGCCAAAGGCAGGGGAAATCGGAGACTACAGACTTTTGGGAGAGGTAAAAGAGCAGAATGTGCTTGTGGTAGATGACATCTTGGATTCCGGAGGCACGCTTATAAGGGCGAGCAAAACACTAAAAGATGCAGGAGCAAAAGACATCTATGCTTATGTAACACACGGAATATTCACAGAAGGATTTGAGAAGTTGAAACCGTATTTTAAAAAAGTGTTTGTTAGCAACAGCAGAAATGTTTTTTTTGATGACAATCAATTTGAACTTATAGACCTCTCAGACCTCTTTGCAGAAGCAATCTACAGAACAGCAAAGGGAATGTCATTGAGTGCGTTATTTGAGGGACAGTTATGAATGCTTGAGGGACAGTTATGAATGCTTGAGGGACAGTTATGGATGAATGCATATTTTGCAAAATCTACAAGGAAAAGATTGGTATCATCTATGAGAACAAATATTTCTATGCTCAGTTTGACAAATTTCCAGTGTCTCCAGGGCATGCTGAAATAATACCAAAAAGGCATACTGCTTCCCTCTTGGAATTGACGGCAGAAGAATGGAAGAACTTACAGCCTGCCCTTGAAGATGTTATAAACATAATTGAGAAAACAGATTTTAAGGATTTGTATCAAAAATTTTTGCAGAATCCTGTAAATGAAATATCTGAGTCTTTTTGCAGCAAAATGTTAGAGCATATCGGCTTAGGAAAAAAGCCAGACGGCTACAATATAGGCGTAAATGAGGGAGAAGCAGCAGGAAGAACAATAGAGCATCTGCATATTCACATAATTCCAAGATATTTCGGCGATGTTGAGGATTATGCTGGCGGCATAAGGCGTATAATCCCATGCATGGGAGAATACAGAAAATACAAAAAATAAAATAACATTAAGAGTGCGTCAATAATCTTCTTGCTTTAAAGTTATAAGTATCAATAAATTATGGGCATTAGTAAACTATTTAAATAACGCCCAAATTCTCTGAATAAAAATATTTTAATTAAGTGGTTTATATTTTAATTAAGCGGTTTAAGATAAAATTTAAGATAACATGATATTTTAAAGGAGGTCTTAAAATGGTGGAATTCAAACTTGTGATTGCTGATCCAAAAACAGGAAAGAGCTACAAGCATGAAGTAAAAGGAACTGAAGCCTCAAAACTCGTTGGAATGAAGCTTGGTGAAAAGCTCAATGGAGATTTAATCGGACTTGCTGGCTATGAGTTTGAGATTACCGGCGGCTCTGACTACTGCGGCTTTCCAATGAGAAAGGACCTTGACGGCATAGACAGGAAAAAGATTTACACTGTGAAAAGCGTCGGCATCAAGAAAGTAAAGAAGGGCGAACGCTTGAGAAAGATGGTTTGTGGAAACACGATACATGCAAGAATCTCACAGGTAAACCTGAAAATCCTGAAATACGGAAAGAGTCCTCTTGCAGGAGCAGAAGGCAAAGAGGAAAAGAAGGAAGAGAAAAAGACAGAGAGCAAGGAGGAAAAGAAAGGAGAAGTGAAAGCAGAGAAGAAGGAAGAAAAGAAAGAGGAAAAGAAGACAGAAATCAAGGAAGAACATAAAGAGGAAAAGAAGAATAAAGAAAATCAATTGGGCTGATTGGCACAAAAATAAAGAATCAACAACCAATTAAAAATATTAACAAATGGGCAATAAAGAAAAAAGATTAACAATGGATTAATGGTTCAAAATAATAGTTCAAAATACCTAATCTGGTTTAAAATAAACAATTTAACATCACTCATTTAAAATCACAAAATGGCGAGAAAGAAAAAAAGCGAGGCAGAGAAAGCTGAATTGCAGGCAGAACCATCTGTAGAACACATTGCAGCAAAGCCAAAAAAAGAGAGAAAGAAAAGAGAGAGCGCAAAAAAAGCTAAGCATGCTGAGAGCAAACCTGCTGAGAAAGCAGCAGAAAAGATTGAAGAAAAGCCGCAAGCAAAGCAAGAGCAAAAAATAGAAAAGCCAGAAGTCAAGCTTATACCAAAGCCTGAAGTAAAACTTATACCAAAAAAAGATGAACCCATACAGCCCGAAATAAATATTGGTTTGGTTGGACATGTCGACCATGGCAAAACAACCCTTACAGAAAAGCTGTCTGGAAAGTGGACTGACACTCATTCTGAAGAAATAAGATTGGGAATAACAATAAGACTGGGATATGCAGACGCCACCCTGAGAAAATGCCCGAACTGCAACGAACCAGATTGTTATACAACAAAAGAGAAATGCCCCAAGTGCAATACTTCCACTATATTTTTGAGAAAGGTAAGCTTCATCGACGCTCCTGGGCATGAAAGCCTTATGGCGACAATGCTCTCAGGCGCAACAATAATCGATGCTGCGCTTTTGCTCGTAGCTGCTAATGAGCCATGCCCTCAGCCCCAGACAAGAGAGCATCTGATGGCTTTGCAGATAATCGGCATAAAAACCCTGATAATAGTTCAGAACAAGATAGACCTTGTCTCAAAAGAGGAAGCGATAAAAAACTATGAGCAGATCAAAGCATTCATAAAAGGAACCCCTTATGAAAATGCTCCAATAATTCCTGTATCAGCGCAGCAGAACATAAACATAGATTTGCTTATTGAAGCACTCTATAAATACATTCCAAAGCCGGTGCGTGATGATACAAAAGAACCTATAATGCTCGTAGCAAGGTCTTTTGATATTAACAGGCCAGGCGCAGACCCATTGCAGCTGAAAGGAGGAGTTCTTGGAGGAACCCTCAAGCAGGGCAAGCTGAGTCTTGGAGAGGAAATTGAGATAAGGCCTGGAAGAAGGGTTGAAAAAGAAGGAAGAGTGAGTTGGCTTCCAATAACAACAAAGATTGTCAGCCTGGTGACAGGCGGTTCAGAAGTAAAAGAGCTAAGACCTGGCGGCTCAATAGCAATCATGGTTAGCTTAGACCCATCTATTGTAAAATCAGACAGCCTTTCAGGTGCGATAGTAGGACTTCCAGGAAAACTTCCTAAAGTTTGGTATGTCCTAAAACTAAAGACGACTCTGTTGGAAAGAGTTGTTGGAACTAGGGATAGCCTGCTTGTTGAGCCGATAAAGATGGATGAATTTCTTATGCTGAATGTGAATTCAGCAGCAACAGTCGGCAAAGTGACAAAGCTCGGAAAGGACATGATCGAATGCGCCTTGAAGATTCCTGTGTGCGCAAACCCTGAATCAAGAGCCACTATCTCAAGAAGAGTCGGGGACAGATACAGACTGATAGGATACGGAATAATAAAAGAATAAAGTGGCGCAGTAACAACATTTATAATAATAAAATATTTGCCAAATAATTATTTATCACAAATAATTGCTTATCAACTAATATAATCTGATGAGGTGATTTGAATGGCATGCGGATGCTGCGGAGCAATCAAGAAGAAAAAGAAGAAGAGATGAACACATTAAAAACTAATTAATACTTTTTTCTTTTTTATAATAATCTTCTTGCCAAACTTTTTGCAAATAATAAGAAAATATTATTTTCTCTTCAGCAAAATTCTATACTCATCCTTTAACTGCTTGTGCGCAGGCAATGCTCTCAAATCAGCTATGTAATATTTCTCAATTATTTGCTCCTGCTGAACCTGCTCAAGAAAATCTTCAAGGTTCTGCGGGAATAATTCTTTCTTGTAGTCAAACCCGAGATAATGATATTTTATGTTTGCATCCTCTGGATTGAATTCATCTAGCGCATAGGCAACTATTTTTATTGGAGTTGTATATTCCCCACAGGTTGAAATGTCCAGCTGCACATACCTCTGATTTGGCTCTGGTGAGATATGAATATTCAGATGGCTCTCGCTTAGAACAGATGAAGAGCTAAGCCCATGAGGCTCAAAATAATGCATTGCTCTCGTGCATTCAGAAGCATTGGAAAGCCGTATGCACTCAGAAATTATATCCTCAATATCGTCTTCATGAAGATTTGAACAGTTCCTAAGCCGGATGTGAACTGTCCTGTCATAAGAATAAGACTTTTCCTGCATGTTATCCCCTCAAGTTCCCACTCCTCCTTTCATAGTTAAATATTTCAATAAGTTTTTTGAGATTATGAGTATTCTTTTTAAAACTTTTCTAATCATTTTTGAATCATGAAAATAAATATAACAAATTAAATGATTTATAGCAAATACATCACAATAACAGGCAGCAGCAGACAGCCCATTGCGTGATTTCTCCCAATTCCGGTTATATTTGGAATAATGCCGATAGCGGCGCTTACAATCAAAACAATCATTCCCAAAAATCCTGAGAGAGCCAAAGCCATAATCAGAATAAAGAGAATGATTGACAAAGAAAGCATTTTGTAATTAATTTTGCTTATTATTTCAGAAAATCTTTTTGCAAAGAAAAGTGCCAGAAATAAAGCAAGAGCTGCTGAGAGCACAGCAGCAAAGCCAAAGAAAAAGACCTGGGCATAATTCGGCTTTAAGATTTCTCCAAGAGCAACAATAACGCCATTCCTTGCCTTGCCTATTGTGTTAAGCGTTATTATGCTTACAAGCATATTTATGGAATTTATTCCTCCGACAAGCAGCAAATAATTCTCATCAGTCTGCCTTATGAATTCAGAGCCGATTATTGCAGCCTGGCTCGGGCCAATTGCGGGAAATATGCACACAATCGCCCCTGAGAACAATGAAACCAGAACAGGTTTGATGATTCCTTTTGTTCTGGAAAAGAAGTTTAATGTCCTCGGAAATGACTTTGACGCTTCATCACCAGCATAATCATAAAAATTATCAGGATAAGAAAATTCATTTAGCTGCTCTGGAATTTTCGTATTTCTAAGGATGCTTGTAAGCAGCATGCCGACTCCGAAAAGCCCTGAGAGCATAGGCACAAGAGAATTCTTTAGATTCATATTGAACACAATGATTCCTAATATTCCTGATGTTGTTAAAACAATCAGTGCCCAAATCTTATTTCTCAATGTTTTCTCGCGCAGCAGCATGCTTATCACGACAACCAGAAGCATCCATCCTATCGCGTTCTTAACATAATTGTAAATAATAGGTATCACTAATATCAGGACTGGAAGCAGGCAGAAGCCAAGGAGAAGAGAGAATAGGCATCCTAGGCAGAGAAGCTTGACTGCTTTTAATCCCTGCCCCCTCATGAGAAGAGCGTGTCCTGGCAAAACCCCCAGAGCGTTTTCAGAATTCGGGGCTCCCAAGAAAACCGCAGGGATAAAACTTAGGAAGACATTGGCTATTGCCATTGAAACTATAATAACGCAGAAAGCTACGGGGCTGAAAAATCCTGATATTGCCGGATAAAAACCAAGCAGAATCACTGATAGCAGATTTATGTGAAAACCCGGAATCAGGCCTGTGATTATTCCAAGAAATATACCAAAAGTTAAGGCGATGATTAGCTGTGAAAACATATCCTTATCAGAAAAAAATTTGATTTCAAGATTAATATAGCTTTACAGGAATTTTCCAGAAGGTTTTCGGGAAACTTTTTTGCTGAAAATTTTCAAGAGCACGATTTAGAAAGTATTTCAAAATATCAGCCAAAAAACATTCTGACCCCCTGCTTTTCAGGAGTTAATGTTATCTTTTTGCCTTGTTTTATCTCAAAGTTCTTCACGAAATCATTAGGAAATCTTATTCCAAGGCCGTCTCCAATCCTTACAACTTTAACGCTTTTTTTCATATTCTCCCTCAAAAGATTCATGGCTTTGTTAAGCTGTCTTTCATTTGTTATGTTAAAACCGCATTTTCCACAGTGATAAGACAAAACTTCTACCCCATAACCTACATTAAAAACAGTCTTCTTCATATGGCTTTTGCATTGTGGACATTCCATTTTATCATCACTTTCCTATCTTTTTTTAATTTTTAAATTGCTTAAAAGCATTTATCACCCAAATATTTTCATAATCAGCAATGGTATGAACTTCTAAAACAAAATCCTTGAATTTCTTTATGTAAGTGAATCTATTCCTGCCGTATCTCTTATTTGGATGAGTCCTGTTTGGCGACAAAATCGTTAGCACAACAAGCTCCCATTCAACCTCAGAGTGATATAGGAGGAAATGCTTTGTAGGTCTTATGTTCGTTCTCGAAACAAAGATATTAAGTATATTTAAAAGTATACTTATATTTATACTTTTTGTTTTCATCAAATCACCAAAAACCATAATTGGTTGAAATTCATTATGAAAAAATCTTTATATGCCTTTGCAGGAATTTTCCAGAAGGTTTTCGATAGATATTCTCATTGGACACATGTACGATAATATTATAAATGAAAAAACATTTTTGAATCTTGATGATAATAAAAGAGATATCGTGCAAATCCCTGCTCAACAAGTCTGGAATCTCTGACTACTGCATAAACCCTTATACAGGATGCCAGCACGGCTGTGTGTATTGCTATGCAAGGTTCATGAAAAAATACACGAATCACAAAGAGCCATGGGGCGGCTTTGTGGATGTAAAGACAAATGCAGTAGAAGTCCTTAAAAAAGAACTGGTGCTGAAAAAGAAGGGGGAAATCTTCCTGAGCTCAGTAACAGACCCCTACCAGCCCCTTGAGAAAAATATGAACTTACGAGAAACATTCTCAAGGAGCTTCTGAACTATCAGTTCCCGGTTTCAATTCTAACAAAATCAGCGCTTGTGCTCAGGGATATTGATATAATAAAAAGATTTGATAAGATAGATGTTGAATTTACAATTCCATATCTGGATGAAAACGCGAGAAAGGTATTTGAGCCAAATGCTTCTCCGATACAGGAACGATTGAATGCATTAAAGATATTGAAGCAGGAGGGCATAAAGACAGGTGTCTTTTTCGGTCCGATAATGCCCATGATTTCTGATAAGGACTTGGAACAAATATTTGACAAATTCGCAGAATTAAAAGTGGATTTTATCTATGTTGACAGGCTGAACATAAAGTGCGGAAACTGGCCCTCAATTGAGAATGCATTAAGAAAAAATTACCCTGAACTATTGAAGGGTTACAATGAGATTCTTTTCAGCAAAGAGAACGGCTATTACCAAAAATTAAAAGAGAGGATAATAAGGCTGTTGAAAGAAAGGCATCTTGACTTTAAGATGTGCTATTGAAATTATGAATGAAATCGAGAAAGAGCGATGAGATGTTAATAAATGCAAATAAATAAAATGAAGATGCAAAAGAAGTAGAAAAAATAAGGAAAGATGCAAAAGAAGTAGAAAAAAAGTATTAGAAAGTTTTGATATTTCTATTTTTGATAATTGGCTTCTGTCAAAAAATGAAATGAAAAAAAGGAAGATTCTGTTTAATAAAATAAAAAGGATTGATTGTAAGGTACATAAAGGTAAGAGGGGAAAAAATAAAACATGAATAAAATAATAATAATAAAAATGTTGATTGTTAGAAGAATTGATTAAGAAAAAATTAAATAAAAAATATTTTCAGTTAATACTCCTTATTTCTTCAGCAACAATCTCCTTTCTGTTTTCAAAAATTTTTATCTTTCCTTGGATTTCAACGATTGAGTTTTTCATACTGTCAATGTCTGTTTTTTCCAGATTGCTGTCTTTTCTCATGTCCTCATACACTATGACTGGAATTGATTCAAGGCTTGAGACATTCATTATTATTACGCCTTTTCTTTCCTGAACATCAATCACTGTGCCCTTGATGTTCACGCTTTCATCTTCATCAATCTTTGTTTTCACATCAAAAATATTCTGGGTTTTAGGTTTTATTGTTTCTGAAAGGAAAAACAGGATTAGAATTCCCACTAAAGCGATGATTAATGCAAATTTCAATACAGTTTTTTCATCAAAATTAGTTTCATATCCGCTGTCCTCATTTTCACTATTTCTATTGAAATAATCCTTATCGGAATTATCTTTTTTGAAATTATCTTTTCTACCAACATAATATCTTGCATCATGAAATTCTAAATCATATCTCGTTTTTTTATATTCCCTCTTTTCAGTAATGTGCTTCATAGCATAGCCCTGCTTTGAACATGAATCAACTGCCGGCATCTTCTGGCTATGTGATTATGATGTGAAAAGCATTAATAAGCATTTTGAAGCTTTTTCCAGAAGATTTCCGAATATGGATAAAATAATAAAATAAACAATATAAAAATGAATAAAACATAATTTTATTAATACGAATATTGAACTCTGAAATTAATGATAAGAAATTGATAATAAATACTAATTAATAAAAAATTTAATAACTAAATAAAAATTAATTTTTAAATAAACTAAACCGATTAATTGTATCATAAAAATAGAAAAATAAATATACTAAAATTATATTAAAAGATAATAGTGGCTCAAAATGGAATATTACATATCATCTTATGGTGTTTATGTAGAAACCGAAATGTTTTGGGATAAAATATGGCATGGTTGGTTTAAAAGAATCTCCCCCTCTTCTTTTAGCAATACAGGGCTTGAGAGCAAATTCCTGCCAGAGGATGAGCTCTGGTCTGGAACTCCGATGGAATGACTAGAAAATTGATTTTTTCCAGTTGAGTTATATTTAAATATACCTGAATAAATCTTTTGGCATATGAAAGAAGTTAAAGGAAAAAAAGAGAAAAAAGAAGGGGTGAAAAATAAAAAAGCCGGCAGCCAAAAAGTAGCTGACTCCCGCCCAAAACGCAACCCTGCAAAAACTCTGATAATTATTTTTGTCTTGCTCATTATTTTTGGAAACCTGTTCATATTTCTCGGAATAAAATTCAAATTTCTCTTGTACGATGATTTAATATTTACCATAACTCCTTCAAGCATAAGCATCAACAGCACAAATAAAGCATTCAATCCAATTGATTTGAATATCAAAACCCAGCGTTTTTTCTTCTGCACATTAGAATGCAGCTACAAGTTAAGGGATTTGTCAACCAATCAGACGCTTGATAATGGAACTGCTGTACTAACAGCGCCTTCATTAAACAAAAATTATAACCTTCAAATAAATGAGTTTGGGGAAGGACAGAAAGAATATCTCTTTGAAGTGAACTGTCATAACAAGAAAACCCTTTTATGTGCAACACCAGGCACAAACGAGTACAAGAGTGCGCTCATAACAGTAAACTATTTCTTGACAGACGAGGAAAATGAGAAGAAAGAATTCTTAATTTCAGAAGTTCCAAAATTCAATGAACAAATCTCAAATTACATTTCAAGGCTTGAAACCGCAAACAATTCCCTGAATATTCTTGACAGAGTCTATTTTCCGAAGAATCTTCCAGAGACCAAAACCATAAGCGATAAATTAATCTTTTTAAAAACAGAATTGCCCTGGATTGAGCAGGGCAGGGAAGAATTCCTTGCACTTTGGGACAAAGAGAACTATGTTTCAGCAGATAATATTTTTGAGGAAAACCTTTCAGCAACATTGGATAATAATGATTTTCAACTGATTTCTGCTGAGCAGGATATAAAAGACTTGATTGCTGATTATAATGCAAATATCGATGTTCTTGGCACATTAATCCAGAGCAACAACAAAGTTCTTTCAGAAATCTACAACTATTCCCAGCTCACAGGCAACAGCAGCATGCTTGCAGAAGCAGATGATTTGTCCTATAATATTCATCAGATTGTAAATCAATTCACAAACAAGGATTATGCTAGCATGACAAAGTTTTCTGAAGATATCTCAGATTCTGAAATTGTGCTTGAATTCCTGGCAAACGAATACCAGCATTCTCTGGAAACTTCATTCATAGAAATCTCGATTCAATCCTATTTTGGCTATTTGACTGTCAAGCAATACAATCAGAATTTTAACGCTTCACAACTCGCAGCCCTGCCTGAAATAAGGAATCTGCCGGCAATTGCAGAAGCCAATGCAACTCTTGCTGATTTGGAGAATTCATGCAGGCAGATGCTTGCAGTTTCAAATTATACTGCAACATACAATCAAAATGTCCTTGCATTGCTTCATGCAAACTACAGCAATTTTGAGAATAGCACTGCCTTAAAGAACATTCTTGAAATAATCTCTAACAATTCACTAGCCAATGCTTCAAACGAGTTATTGAATGAATTTAATGATTCCAAGGCAGGTCTTCCTGAGCAGAAAATGCTCTTGATGAACAGCTCAATACCTTCTGCTGTGCAGGAAATAAAAGAGGCAAATATCTCAGGAGAGCTTGAAAATCTTTCCTTAAGCGAGATTAAGATGCTTTCTACAATAAAGCTTCCTGCAGGCTTTAATTCAACATTTGAAAAGAACTGCCTTGTTCTTCAGAAAGAAAAAATCATTAAGGAAATAGTTCCAATCCAAAATGTTTCTCTTGAAAAAATAAATCCGGAAATACTTGCTTTTTCGCCCAACATAACGCAAAATTTAAGCATTTCTCTAAAGGAGCATTCTCCCAAGTGCTGCCTTTACAATCATTGCAGCGAGTGCTGCACTCCCGCAGAATGCTCAGCAAATGCTTCATTATACCCTGTCATCTTTGTTCACGGGCATCTGACTTATGAAGGTAACACCCCCGAAGATGTCATCAACTCATTTGCAAAGATGCAGTCAGCATTTGAAAGCATAGGATATATACCTGCAGGAGTCCTGGACCTTGACTCCAATATAAGTACAGGAGAATGGGGCATGCAAAAAAATCCAATAAGCATCAGAGCCAGCTACTATTACATAAGTTACTATGATTTCGGGCTTCAGACAGTTTCTGTAAAAAAGAAGGAGAGCATAGAGAACTATGCAATAAGATTAAAGGAAATAATTGATGAAGTCAGACGCAGAACAGGCTCTGACAAAGTTATCCTAATAGGGCATTCAATGGGCGGCTTGGTGTGCAGAGAATATCTTTCAATATTTGGAGAGGAGAATGTTTACAAGATGATAACGATTGGAACGCCAAACCACGGCATTGAAGGCAGGTCAAAAGGATTCTGCCCAATCATCGGTTCTGAAAAGGAATGCGAGGAGATGGACAAGGACAGCATATTCATGAAACGGCTGAACGATCCAAATAAAATTCCAAAGACAACAAAGGTTTATACAATTGCCGCCACAGGATGCACTGTTAATGGCAAAGACGGAGATGGAATAGTGATTGCAGATAATGTTGCTTTAGATTTTGCAGAAAACTATAGAATAAAAGGAAAATGCAGTGATGTGCTGCAGACAGACCTTCATGGCAGGATGCTTGATCCGGCATCATATCCAGAGACTTTTGAAATATTAAAAGACATATTGCAAAAATAATTGCAAAAATAAGAAGGATATTTTCAATTTCAGAAATACTTAAATATTGTCAAGCATTAAGCATTGTCTTAAGCATTTTTCAAAAGCGGGGTGGCTTAAATTGCTTAAACATCTTTCACACTATTACAAGACTAAGCAGCTTATAGCATTTGTTCTTTTCACCGTCGGCATATTTGTCTTTTCTATCGGATTCCAGAACACAGCTTCCCAAAATATTGTTACAGAGGCTGTTGTGCGTGTTAATTTGCCGGACAATTTCCCTTTAGCTACGACTTCTCTTCTTGGAATCTTTTTCATATTAGGAGCATTCATTACCCTGGCTTTCACTCTTGTTTCATCTTTTGAAGAAGCAAGAAAAATAATAAAGAAATCCATAGACGAAGTTGTTAAGAAGTGTGAAAAAGGCATTATCACTCCAAAAGATGCTGCCGAGCAGATCAATAAGGCAATGGGCGGAATTCATTATGTGAAATTCAAGCCGGATGATGAGCATACTGTTTATGGAAGCCGATATGCATTCCCGGTTCATCTGACGCATGGAGAAACTGCAATAGCGCTTGCGATTATGGAATACAAAAAAGCTGTATCCAATCATCCTGAAGAAGCTGCAAAGAGTGAAGTTCACATAGCGCCTAATGTCTCCACAAAGCACCATACGCGCGGTTTCGAAGACCTCCTAAATTACTATGATATAAAATATTCGAAAAAATAATATTCGGAGAAATAATAATCTCCAACAATAATTAATCTTCAAAAATAATCTGATATGATCTATTTTTTAATAATTTCTTCTTTCTCTTCCTTATGCCTTTTAAGGAATTTTTTGAGAAATAGTGATTTTGCATCCAGATGATGTTTTAAATTATGTTTAACTTTCTGAATGTAAATCAACGTTTAACACAAACCAAAAACATTAATAACTATTTAATGGTGGTAAAATTAGAAAGGTTTAAATAGTAATAGTTACTCCTTAGTGGTCATGAAATTACAGCTTATAATTCCGCTTTTGGTATTTCTTTTGGGATGGTTTTCAAACAGCCTGTATTCTGACATCTCATCTAATTACTATAAGGAAACTTTAAAGACGAACTCTTACAACTCGGTTGAAGCCAAAAGCAATGATTTCGCTGCTCCGCTGAATGATGCGGATAAATCTTATGAAGAACAAACATCTGAACAAGGCTCTGAAACAAAACAATCTCTAATAGACTCGCTCTTCAGAGAGCCAGAATCAAAGCCATCACCCTATGATTGGATAAAAGAAAACCAAATATATGTTTTTAAAGACAAAGTCATCATAAACCTTAAAAATGCAGAGTGGGCAACATTTACGCCGACTCATTCGATGGATCCGGTCTTGGATGAGACAGCAAATGCCATTGAAATAATACCGGCAAGCGAAGACGATATTCACATCGGCGATATAATCTCATACAAGTCAGATTATGCTGATGGCACAATAATTCATAGGGTTACTAAGATAGGACATGACAGCAATGGATGGTACTGCATCACAAAGGGAGACAATATTCAATCTGAAGACCCTGGAAAGATAAGGTTTGAGCAGATAAGAAGAATTGTGGTTGCAATAATATATTAATGAGATATGTTAATGAAATTTATATTAATAAAGCGGCATTGCCAATCATAAATTAATTCGTCAATCAATTTAAATCAATTTTTTGAATATGCAATATTCGGAGGATATGAAAATGGTTGGGTCATCTGACAAAAAGGAAAAAGAAGAAACCAATTTTGTTGATATGGATTACATTGATTACATAAAAAACTTCATGACAATGGCAGAATTTGGATCTGAGGAAGAACTTGAGGAAATCTTGAGAAATTATAACCAAAAATACAACTTCTTAGGACCTAATGAGAATCTTTACACTGTCAAGAAGAATGATTATGACACCATAACTGCAAAAGGAGTGAGCTATGAGCAGATTGCTTCAACACTTGAAAAAATTTTAACAAGCGTATTAGCATATGAAGGCAAACATTATCCATCTCAAAAAAAGCATGTACTTGCAAAACTTGCAAACTTTGTCAGAAATGCAGTATCTTCTGAAAATAGAAATGGCAAGCCTTTCTTCTTGGATACAAATTATAATCTGCTGAAAGAAACAAAAGTTTCTGAGAAAGAAACAAAAGTGCCTGAAGGGGCAAAATACAAGATATACCTTCCACAAAGGGAAAAGATATACAACATAAGTTGCCCATGGAGTTCTCTCACAGGCGAACTTGCTGCACTAAAGTGCAATTATGCAGACAAAAGAAATCTAGAAGTCTTGATAGAAAACTTTGACACGGGAAAGTTAATAAGGTTCTACGAAATACATATTCACTTAATAAGAGAGCACAAGTTCTTCGAAGGCAAATACAGGAGGGCAGAAGGGTTTAAAAACCAATACAGGCTTAATCCTGAAGACGCTATTGATGTGCTTGAAATACAACCTGAAATAAAGCCTGAAGTAAAGCCTGAAGTAAAACCACAACAGAATCCCTGAAATAAAGTTTTGTCTTCTAATTTTCTTCTACTTTATCCCTGATTTTTTTATTCCTTCTTTGGCTATGCTTGCTTATGAATTATCATTGTTTTTCTTTCTTTTCAATTCTCTTATTTCTTTTTTGATTAAACTTTTCTTAAAAGTTTATCTCTTCCTTTTTCGTTAACCTTTTCCTAAAAGGTTATTTTATACGTGAAAATGAAGGATAAAAATGATTTTTTTTGACTTGGCTTTGAAAATGTTTTCTTTCTGAGCTATGAATCATCATTATTTT
>Ga0172366_10002270_pt1 | contig 15029 bp, 13 predicted proteins | sample LakKivSesite69cm_FD_114533 | JGI IMG/M metagenome (GOLD analysis project Ga0172366, IMG submission 114533) | Sediment microbial communities from Lake Kivu, Rwanda - Sediment site 69cm | ecosystem: Environmental > Aquatic > Freshwater > Lake > Sediment | place: Rwanda: Western Province, Lake... | reverse complement strand
CGGCTACACGCCAAAGGGGAGGGCGCCCGTTATCGCCCGCTTGCTTGTCAAACATCGACAAGCCTTAGTTTGGACAAACTTGGCCTTGATGTCCAAGTTTGACCAGGCTTGAAATAACGGTACACCTCCTTCTGCTCCCGCCTCGCCGCCTTGATGATGCTGTCGGCGATGGCATCGGGCCCGGGCAACTTCTTCTGCCGGCGTAGCTTGGCGATCCAGCCATCGAGGTCCGAGTTGACGTAGAGCTGCGTGTCGAACTGTGGCGGGTTCACGTTCATGACCTTCATGTATCTCTGGCCTTCCATCCAGAAGTGCTGGCGCAGTGCCTTGGCCATGGCCCTCGTCGCCGCCTTGGAAATCCCGTAGAACTGGAGGTTCGGGGTCATGATGATGCCCGCCACGGACGATATCAGGACGACGAGGCCCCGCTTCAGGCCCTGGTGCTTGCCCTCGATCGGCCGGCCGAGCAAGGGCAAGAAGCTGAACGCGGTCCTCGCATAACCATTCACGTTCACGTCCATGATTTTCTGGTAATCCGCGTACGTGTCGCCGAAACCTTTTGTTGTCAAGATGCCCGCGCACGCGATCACGGTGTCGATAATGCCATAGCTCTCTTGCAAGCTGGTTTTTACCTGGTCGAAATCGTTCAGATTTGTCACGTCGACCTTGAAGGAAATAGCCTTCCCCCCGCTGGACACGATGGCATCGCGAGTCTCCGAGAGTCCCGCCTCGTTTGCATCCAGCAGGATCAAGCTCGCTCCTAGTTTCGCCAATTTCGTGGCCAGCGACCGCCCGAGACCCCTAGCCGCGCCCGTGATGAGCACGTTCTTGTCCTTGAAATCCATCCCCTTTCACGTTCCCCCCTTTTTTGTCCCTCGCCCTTCGAGGAGCCCGTTCGCGAGCTTGGCCGCGGCCTCGGCGATCATGTACCCGGCGTTCGGGTTCGGCAGCCCCACGGCGACCTCGTAGCCGCCGTTCGGGTGTTCCGCGTCCCGCGCGGCGTGGGCTTCCCTCGTGGGCACGTATGCGATCTCGTCGTCCTTTACGAGGTCATTGTTGACGAGTTCCTGGACCATGCAATACCTCGTCTTCACCGCGTCCTTGATCATGCGGCCGAATTTCGAAAAGAGCTCGCCTGGAACCCCGATGATGGAGAGGTAATCCCCCAGCACGATGGCCTGCACCCTGGTATGGATGAAATCATCCGGGCTCGTCGAGCCGGCGAGATTTTCCTCCATCGGGATCGCCAGGTCAGCCTCGCCTGCCCTCACTTGCAGGCCAGAAACGGGTTTCTCGACCTTGCCGAGCGCGGAAAGCACGTCACCGGCGAGCATCTCGCCGACCTGGCGGCAATCGTCGAACGTGCTCGGCGGGTTGTCGAACGGCTGGTTCCACGGGTTGATGTTCCCGCAAGGCGCCTGCAAGAACATGGGCGTCGCGCCTGGCCCGAGGATGCGTTCCAGGGCATTGGCCGTGAAGCCCGGATAATCTGCCGAGAGGTAGATGTTGTCCGGGTTCATCTTAACGGCGTGGCAACCGATGTTGTACAAGATGCCGGTTGCCTGGCCACCGTGATCACCTGAAAGCTTGGCCACGACCAGCTCGCGGTCGACGTAGTCGCTGGACGTGTCCCACGCGCGGCGGTGGTGGCCGATGTATGATGTGCCCTTGCACGCGGCGATCGATGCTTCCTCCAGCTCGTTGAAGGCCCAGAAAACAAGGCCAGCCACGTGATACGGCAAGATCTCGAGGTACAAGTCGTAGGATCTCGCGAAGCCTTTCAGCGTCCTGCCCGGTCCAGGCCCCGAGTGCGTATGCATGGCGGCGATGATGACGTTCTCGCGGGGAACCGGCACGGCCTTGCATGCAAGGTCCTTGATCTTCGCCACGATATCCTTGTGTACCGAGACGAGGTCGAGGACGACGAGGGCCGCGTGCGTCGTGCCGTCCGAGAACGCGGCGCAGCGGGCCTGCAATTCGTCGTGTATGCCGATCGAGTGCCTTGTCCGGAAGCCGTACCCGCCCTGGAACACGCCGACAGGCGGCGTGATGGTGCATCTCTTGATTGATGCCTTGAATGCCGTCAAAGGAATCACCTTGCCCTTGTTAATGGTCACTCCCGTCGCCCTTGCATATATTCATTCCATATAATGATGGCCATTTTTAACCCGCGAGCACGTCAAGTTCCAGCGTGAAGACCTTCTTGACCGGCCGGCCCGGCATCGGCAAGACGACGGTGTGTCTCAAGGCGATCGAGCTGCTGTGCCAGCGGGGCGTGCGCTGCGGGGGCGTGGTGTCCCGCGAGGTGCGAGAGGGTGGCGCGAGGACCGGGTTCGAGTTCGTGGACGTGGAGACCAAGCAAGCGTTCCCGCTGGCGTCGAACAGCGGTGCAGGGCCCCGGGTGGGGAAGTACCGCGTGGACCTCGCGGGGATCGCGAGGGCTGTGGCGATATTGCGAGGGACCAAGGCTGACGTGGTGTTCGTGGACGAGATCGGGCCAATGGAGTTGAAATCGCGCGATTTCAAGTATACGGCCGATGAACTCGTGCGTATCGACAAGCACCTCGTGGCCGTGGTGCACAATCGCCTCGCGGCAAGTTTCAACTGCATCGAGATCACGGCGGCGAACCGGGACACGATTCCAGGCGAGATCGCCTCGCGATACCGCGCCCCGTGACCGCGGATCTCGTTTTTTTAATAAGCTGTCGATTAGATCCATGACCATGATCGATGCCGAGCGGTTGCGCGCCGCGTACGACTCGGATGGCTTCTATGCCCTCCAGCTCGAAGTGGGGGACAAGTGCGAGCAAGGCTGCAGTTACTGTTACATGAACGCGCTGCCTTACACGAAGAACTCGCTAAGCGACGGGTTGATCTCCGAGATATTGGCGGACGCGCGCGCCCTCGGGATCACGTCCATCGAGTGGCTCGGGGGGGAACCGCTGCTCCGCGGCACGATCTTCGAGCACATGGCCCGCGCGGCCGACCTAGGGCTGCGGAACAACCTCTGGACGGGCGGCCTTCCCCTCCGGGACCAGGCCATGGCTGGCAAGTGCGCGCACGCTTGCAAGAACGGGCTGATCTCGGTGCACGTATCGTCGGTGGATCCTCGGGTGTATAAAACTTTGCATCCAACCGCGGGCGACCGCGACCTGGAAGATATCCTCGCGGGTGTTAAGCACGTGCTCGACGCTGGCTACCCGGCGGGCCGGATGCTCAACTCGGTGACGTTCACCGGGTTGCAAACGGCAGAGGACATGATCCGGACCATCGATTATTTCGAGCGCGAGCATGGCATCGCCACGTCCCTCAACGTTTACCATACCTACCTGCGCCCGGGCACCGATCCCGGCGAGCTCGGCCGGTTCATCCCGGCAATGCCCGAGGTGGCCAGGGTATTCAAGCGGATCGCGAAACAAAGTGGACATAGCGCGGTTCCCATGAACTGCGTGAACAAGCAATACTGTTCGGCCACGCTGGCGGTCTTGTGCGACGGGTCGGTCACGCCGTGCGCGACGATCAGGGAGGCGGGTGCGCCCAACGTGCACTCGGACGGCAGCTTGCTCGCCATCGCCAACAAGCAACGGGATCACCTGGTCATCAAGGTACTGAAGTCCCCGAGGAACTTGCCCGGATCCTGCCGTGGTTGCGAGCTGGGCGAGACGTGCTGGGGATGCCGGTCGAGGGCGTACGGGGCGGGGCGCGGGCTGCTCGGCAAGGACCCGAGGTGCTTCCGGCACCCCTGATCGCAACTAGACCGCATGCTGCTGTGAACGGGCCATGTAAAAACGTGATAGGTGAACATCACGCGGTATTGGGAAATGTGGAGTGTTTTTGTATACCGGGCGCCAATTATCTATCCATGATTGTGGATACCACCGATCCAGCGAAGATCAAGGGCTTGATAAAGGAACATCGCGCGGTCATCGTCGATTTTTCAACCGACTGGTGCGGGCCTTGCAAGATACTCGCCAAGGATTTCATAGCCTTGGAAAAAAAATACGGTAGCGAGCTTGTCATAATTGAAGTGGACAAGGATGTCGTCACTGGCAATAAGCAAGTGGACGGCCAGGTTCCGGAGGAAAAATTCGTCGAGATCTTGCCATTCTTTGCCGATGTCGTGAAGCAAGGTGGCGTACCGGTTCTCGTCTTCTTCAAGGACGGCAAGCTGATCAACAAGATCCTCGACAAGGGGGAGCGATTCGAAAGCATGATCTTCGGGGCGATCCCTTGCTTGAAGAAACCGGCCAACAAGTGCGTGAGCATCGAGGAGATCATGGATCGGGAGATCTCCCGATTCTCTGACTTTACAGAGATGTGGTCGAATAGGCCGGCATTCTGGACATCCGCGTTGCTCGAATGGATCGCCGTGCTGTCGATCACCGGCTGGATCGCCGACATTATCAGCATCGACATCTCGTATTCCATGTCATCTCCCGCAAACGTCTCCATCACGTCCCTCGAAATCACGTCACCGCGCCCGGCCCCGGGCCCCTACGCCGCTGGCACGAACTTCACGCTCGTCATTACGTTCACTAATACAGGTGGTATGGCGGCGACGGTCGGCGCGACACTCGCCTTCGGCGGTTATGCTGGGCTCTCGTATCGCAGCCCTCAAGCGATCGTCGTCGAGGCACACGGCCAAGGAACGCAAGAATTCACGATAGTGGTCGACACCGACGCGACGAACGCGCTGGCCACGATTGCAGTGGGCTGGAACGGCTCGGAAGCCATTTCCGGGCGCTCGATGTCCAATGATACCACGTCTACCGTGGACGTGCGAATCGAGGCAGCGCATGCGGATTCCATTGGAAATCCCTTGCAGCTGGCGATTCCCACCATTTCCTTCTCGTTTGCCGCTATCCTCGCCGTGATCGGTATCGTCGTCGCCAAGCGGGGCAAGAAGCCGAGGCGGGACTGGATCGAGGTCTGATCCAGGTTCCCGGCGGTTGCCTATCACTCGTCTTTCCTTTTTACATCGATCCATTGCAACGGGCCTATCCTGGCCGCAAGAGGATCGAGACCTTGTACCCGGGCGCGGCATCGCCCAGGGGCAGCGCGTCGAGTTCCCGCTCGTAGGCGGGAGGGCCGTCGACGGCCACGGAGGCTTCCGCCGCCCCGGTAGCCCGTGCTGCCAGCGCGGGCGCGGGAGAGGGCTTCGCGAGCTTTTCGGGCGTCACGTCCGCCGGCCTGATCGTGACCCGCTTTTTCAACCCGTCCTTCTCGCCGCCCTTGAACGAGGGGAGCTGCTGCTTGATGCGGTCGATGTCCTCCTTGATGGTCTTGTTCAGGATCTCCATGAGCATGGGGCGGGCGTCCTTGGAAACCCGCAAGCCCTCGTCGTTGAAAGCACGCTGCACGAAGGTCGGCCGCACGAAGTCGGGCTTCTGGGGGCCAGCTGGCTTCTCCTTTTTCGATGCCTTCTCCCTGGGCTTGGCGGGCTTGGGCTTCGCCGCGACCTCCGGCAGCTCCTCCTCGATGTACATGATGAATTCCTGGTATGTCGAGACGAACTCGGACAAGAAGTCGTCGACGAGCGCCTCCAGCTCCGCTTTCAGCACCTCGGGCGTGAACTTGTCGACCTGGCTCGCGAGCTGGGTGACCTTGCCGAGCAATTGCGACCGCAGCGATTCTTGCGCGACCTTCACGTTCTGGTTGAGTTTCTCGATGATCGGTTCGATGGCCATGGCCACCACGTTTCCGGGAAATATTCACCTTTCCCGCCGGAAATGTCGGCGCGGCGGGGAGATAAACCGCGGTAATGCCCGGTTACTATGGAAAAAAGGCACGGTAATTGATTGGTTATCAAGTCTCTCGTGCGGGGAGGCAAGTCGCCCGCGACCGGACCGGAGACTATTTAACGGGTGGGGCCAATGCATACACCATGCCATACAACATCCTTGTGGTGGGTTCTGGCGGCCACGCAATCAATCACTGGCTCGGCCAGATCAACATCCACGGCGGTTTCAAGGTTTCCGGGGTCGTGGACATCGACACCGAACTCCTGGACAGGGCAGGGAGGATATGGGGAGTTCCCGATGACGCCGTCGCGACGACGATCGACGAGGCGATGGAAGCGGGAATCAAGGCGGACGTCGCGCTGATCTGCACCCCCATCGAGACGCACCATGGCCTGATCATCGAGGCCATGCGGAACGGCTTGCACGTGATCTGCGAGAAGAACATGGCACATTCCATGCAAGCAGGGCTGGAGATGACCCGGTGCGCGATCGAGCACCCGGAGCTCGCGACCGTTGTAGGCCACCAGTACCCTTACTGGCGCCGCTCGAACTGGGCCATGCGCAAGGCCATCGGCACGGGACAGCTCGGCCAGCTCGATTCCATCCAGTGCGACTTCAACACGTCCGGGTACTGGAACCCGGGGACCCCGACGCGCAACGGCTGGCGGCGCTTTCTCGACCACGACTACCTCGAAGACTGGGCGGTGCACACGCTGGACCTCTTCCGCTATTACACGGCAATGGACGCGGTGGTCCTCTCTGCAGATCTATGGCGCCCGAGCTGGTCCCGCCGGTACGGGACTTCGTCGATCAACATCCGCATGAAGATGGCGGCCCCGCAGGAGTACGAGGGCGACGTGCCACTCGCCTGCAGCAGCGAGACAGACCGGGCGCGCCGCTTGTGGAAGGAGGGCAAGATTCCGGATACGTGGGTGCACGCCCAGTACGTTGGTCACTGCGAGGGCATGGGAATGTTCGATCGCGGCGAGCACTGGATGATCCAGGGGAGCCGGGGCTCGCTGGAATACATGGAAGGAGGGTACCAGAAGGACAAGCCCCCGGTGCTCCGCATGATCACGCACGATCTCGACCCCGCAGACTTCAAACGCGGAAATAATCCAACCAAGAGGGAACTCGAGTGGAGGGAATCCAACCTACAGCCATACCCCACGGATCTGGAATGTGGGCCTGCCGCGCAATGGAAGGGCAACAACACGGAAGACGAGTTCGACAACAACTGCTTCATCCTCGAGGAGATGAAGCAATGCATCGAGAGTGGCGGCAAGATCAAGCCCTTGCGGTGCTTCGAGAACTGCATCAAGACGTTCGCCATCACGATGGGCGCCATCGAGAGCAGCAAGCGCGGGGGCGAGCCAATCTTCTTGCCCGACTTGTGGGAGATACCGCGTCGATGAGGGAAGCCGAGTTTCCAGGCGAGGATCCATGAAGACCAGCCACGTGATCCACTTCCAACCCGCCGACATGGCTACCATCGAGGCAAGGGTGAACCAGCTTATACCATTCGCGAAAGAATTTATCAACAAGCGCTTATGCGCTCATTCAGAATTCATCAAGAAACATATGAATCGGGGCAAAGAAGCAAAGTACAAGAACGATCACCACGGATTTTCCGTGGTCACCAACCAGGAGACTGGCCTCGTCATTCCCCAGCTGAGAGGAATCACGAGGACCGGCTATTGCGCGTTCGACGTTACTTACTAGATTCGGGAGGAAAACATCGGTGGTGATGGATGTCACATGACCCGATCCGCGCGGCGAGCGAACGCGGCCAACGCAGCGGCCCACAACGTGTCGTCATCAGAGTACAAATGCCAGGAATGCAAGGGAGATCTCGTTCAAACGCGCGGCGCGACCCATGTCTGCACGTGGTGCGGTTTGATCCAGGAGGTGGACAAGGGCGGGGAACCCCGCCGGTTTGCATAGGTTTTTTTCCTCCTTTGACGACATCTCGCGCGTCGCTGCTCCTCGGAATCGCAAGTGAAAGACCATGACCGTGCACGTAAAAGTGCCCTCCCGCCGTTCTCGTTCCAAGATATTCGTCGTGGCGTGTGTCATCGCGGTTGTCGTCATCAACACGTGTTTTTGCCCGATAGTCCTCCATCTTGCTCCTTTGGCTCGTAACCTGGGAACGCCCGTCAAGTCGATGACCATATGGGGACAATTACTCGTCAAGGATCGCGATACCGGCAAGTTAATCTTCTACGCTGGCACCCACACGGCTGCAGGGTGGGCACGTCTCATCAAGTACGATTATACCAAGAACCAGACGCGGTACTTCGATCTTCCCGGCAGCAAGGGAGCCTATGGCCTCTGCGAGGGCAATGATGGCAAGATCTACATCGGTGCCGTCCAAGCCGGGAAGATCTTCAGCTATAACCCCGCGACAGACCGCATCACCGATCATGGTCGTGCCGCGGGCGAGGAGTTCGTGCTGACGATGCACCGTGGCCCGGACGGCCGAATATACGGGGCGACGTACCCCAACGCGAAGGTGGTGGTCTACGATCCATCGTGCAACCAAGTCCTCGACCTCGGGCGCATGCACCCGACGGACATGTACTGCCGTGACCTCGCGGTGGCATCGAACGGCCGCATCTTCTGCGGGATCGGCTCCCACGCGGACGTGGTCGTGTATTATCCCGAGAACGGGACGAGGACGAGCATCCTCCCGGCGCAATACAAGAACAATTCATTTGCCTACACGATGGATGCTGAGGAAGACATTGTCTATGCCTATCTTCTCTTCGACCAGGTCGTGATATTGTTTAATGCCACCACGAATGCCGTGCTCGCGGAGATTAAGAATGCATCCATCTCGCGCCAGATATCTGGCGGGCCGGTCCTCATTTCGAACCTCACGTCCGGCGAGTACATGCGCTTCAACCGCACCACGCACTTGCTCGGCGTTTACAGCACCCCCGGTTACTCGTTTTATGATGGCGATACTGGTATCGGTATTTCCGCATCAAGCACGTTCTTTTCCGCTTATAACGCCACGAGCAGTCAGTTACTGAGCTCGGTCGATGTCAGCAAGGACGGCGAGGGCATGTCGATCTTCAGCCTCGGCACAGGCCCGGACGGGTACATCTACGGCGGCGTGTACAACTTGCTCCATCTCTTCCGGTACGATCCGGGCGCGGATAGCCTCGCGGACCTCGGGCCTGTGGTGCCGGGAGCGACGGGCGAGTTCTACAGCTTCTTGAGCCACGGGGAAAAGCTGTACATGGCCTCCTACACCCACGCCATCCTCAGTGTCTACGACCCGGCGCTGCCCTTGAACCCCGGGACGAACCCGCGGAAGATAGGCCCCGTCGGTGACGAGCAGTATCGCCCGCCCGCGCTCGTATCCGGATCTGATGGTAGGATCTACATCGGATCCATCCCGACCTACGGGAAGTATGGCGGCGCATTGACGGCTTACGACCCCTTCTCCAACACGTTTTGTGTGCATCGAAACATCATTCCCAATCAAAGCATCGTTGCATTGACACCAGGGACTGATGGCCGTTACATCTACGGGGGATCGAGCATCCACGGTGGTGTCGAGCCTCCGATCGCGGTGGAAGCACATCTCTTCGCCTGGGACACCCAGATCAACACAACAGTTCTGGACATCGTGCCTGTCGCTGGTGCCGGTGCGATCACCGCTGTCAGTACAGGTGCGGATGGCAAGATCTACGGCTGCGCCGGCGACGTGCTCTTTGTGTACGATCCCACCACGGGTAAGATCGTCCACGTCCAGTCCTCGTTCGTGGGTTCGATAACGCAGCTAGTAAACTGGACGGACGGGTTTATCTACGGGATCAACGGCGATTTCCTGTTCCGGTTCGGAACCTTGCAGCAAGGTGGCACCGTCGATTTCGAGCTGCTCTATTCTGGCGGGACGTGTCTCACGTTGGGTATCGATGGCCGCATCTATTTCGCGCGGGGCACGGACTTGTTCGTGCTCTGAACCTCGTTTTTTAAAAAGAAGGTTTCGCATGTGCGGCTGGCTAGTCAAGCCATATCATACCACGTATCACGGGTCTGCTTCGGTACCTCTACGCGGTTATCACCCATGTCCTGGAAAACAAGTTTCCACAGGTCGTTGCATGCAGCTGGCTGTTCGAGAGCGATCTCCTTGTCCTCAGGCATCGACGGGTCGTCCTCGATGTCCCATAAATATTCGAATGCCCTCGTGACGTCCGTGATGTACGCCCATTTCAGCGTCCTGCAGAGCACGACGCTGTTAAATCCACAGGTGATGTAGGGACGATGAAATCCCGTGAGCGCGAGTGCGTCGTCATCCCATTTAACGAGGCTGTGCCCTTCCACCTGGAATGGCAGTCCCGCGTGGCTCGGGAAGGTAGCGCGGGCAGCCGTGAGTATAGTCGGGTAGATCTCCGCGTTCGTTATCAACCCGCCCACGCGCTTCCCCGCGCTTGCGTTGCCTGGCAGTTTCACCATCATGACAAGATCCACGAGCTCCGGGAACAGTCCAGCAGGCATTTTCCCCACGTAGTTATGTTCGCCGAGCTGGTGGCCGTGATCGCACGTCACGATGATGAGCGAGTCGTCGTATAGATTCGTCGCCTTGAGCGTGGTGATGAAGGAACCAAACCAGCGATCGCACAAGGTGACGAGAGATGCATACGCGCCGCGCAAATGTTGCAATTCTTTCGTCGTGTACAGGCCTCCCGTGTTGTACCTCGGGGTTATCGGCGTGCGCGTGTAATTTCCCACGTTTTTCCACCGGTTGGTGAATTTCATCGACGGATCCCGAAGGTGTGCCAGTTGCTTCGTGGGTATACCCTGCCAGAGTTCCTCCAGCGTGCTTTCCTTTGTCCGGATGGCTGCTTGACGCTTCTTGACCATCGCCGGGTCCAGATACAAGGCGAGGTCGTAGGGTGGAGCGTCGAAGATCTCGTGTGGACTGAATGAATCAACGCAGAGAAAGAGATCATCGCGCTGCCAATTCTGCGTTAAGAAGTGATTCGCCGCCCGGAACACGCGGGCGACCAGGTAGTCTTCCTCCTTGACGCGCTCTCGCATGTTGTGGAGGAATTGATCGAGCAGTCTCACGCTCGGCTGGGGGGCGTTTTCCTCATCGGGCCATTCCTTGACGGGATAGAAACGCCGAATGCCCGGGATATCCGAAGGAGCGCCCTCGCGCGACGCCGTCCGAACCGGGTCGCTCTCCTGGCCTCGAATGAATTCCCACTGGTGAAAACCGCGAGTGTAATTCATTCCTGGCTTGAACTGGTGGTATGTATCGGAGACAAATCCTGTTGTATAACGGTCGCGAAGTACCTCTGCTAGCGTGTCCTGGTGCTCAGGGATGGGAGTCCAACCGAGCCCGTGGACAGAATCACCACGGACGGGGGGTGTCGTCCTTTGATACTTGTAGGGAAACGTCCTGGCCCCAGTATGGATGCACCGGCGATAAGGAAGGGTCGGAAGGCATTCTGGATATGCATTGTCGAAGATCACGCTGTCACGGGCGAACGCGTCGAGGTAAGGCGTGTGGATCCATGGGTTACCGTAGGCGCCTACGTGATCCTTTCGCAGCGTGTCGAAAATGACGAGGAATATGTGCATGACCAGTGCTTCAAGCTTGTCCTATATCAACATGATGTTCGACAGCGGATTTGAGAAAAGGATTGAAATTATAAAGGGAGGATGACGATGCAATTGTTATGGCGGGGTGATCTTGCCGTCCATGTCCCACAATGCCTCCCAGGTCTGCCCCTCCTTCCAGAGGAACACGTGTCCCTTGATGAGGCGGCAGTTCTTGTCGATCTTGGCGATCGCGTCCATATCCTCCTTGGTGAGCGGGTTGTTTACCGCTGCCTGGATGTTCGCCAGGTAATTTCGCCGGTTGACCGACATGGGAATGGGAACCTGGCCGCGCTTGATTGCCCACATGATGCAGACGACGGCCGGGTGCACCTTCAGCCGCTCGGCGATCTTGACGATGACGGGATCCTCGGTGACCACGGTGTCGTCCGGCATCTTGTCCCTGTCCGGCCTGGCGGGCGAGCCGATGGGCGCATAAGCGACGGGAACCATGCCGTTGTCCACGATGAACTTGAACATGGCGGGCTGCTGGAAGTGTGGATGCAGTTCCAGCTCCTCGACCGCGGGCTTGATGCGCGCGTCCCGCAAGACGAGCTCGAGCTTCGGGATGGTCATGTTCGATGTTCCGACGTGTTTCACGAGCCCCTGGTCGACGAGCTTCTCCATCTGCCGCCATGTCTTCATGTAATCCTCGTGAATGTAGGGCTTTGCATCCTTGGAACGAGAATTGGCGTCGCAATGGGGCGGATGGAAGTTCGGGAAGGGCCAGTGGACCAGGTACAAGTCCAGGTAGTCGAGTTGCAAGTCTTTCAGCGTCTTTTCACATGCAGGAATCACGTCTGCCTCGCCATGCTTGTCGTTCCATAGCTTGGACGTGATCCACAAGTCCTCGCGCTTCACACCACCATCCATTATCGCCTTGAGCGACCTGCCGATGAGATGCTCGTTGCCATACACCGCGGCGCAGTCGAAATGCCGGTAACCAACTTCAGCGGCCCCGAGGACAGCTGCAGCGATGTCCTCACCCGGAACGCGATCCGAGCCGAAGGTGCCGAGGCCAATGGCCGGGATCTTTGCACCCGTGCGAAGAATCCTCGAAGGAACTATCTTGGGATCCACGCCATCTGCCGCGATGGCGAATAGCTTGCCTTTCTGTTGTGTCTTTCCCATGTGACGGTTCACCACGCGCTTGATACCACGGGAGCATCTTTAAGGTTTAATAGGCTTCGTCTGGTCACATCCCGTGATGGCAATCGAAAACAAAAACCCGGCATCGTGGGAGGCACCCAAGAAGCACCTTCCCCCGCAAAAGAGCGCGCCCGCCCCCGAGCCGGCCCCCCAGATCGACAAGAAGCGCCGCAAGATCTACTATTTCATCTCCGTGGCCTTGATAATCGGTGGGCTCGTCATTGTCGGGTTGTTCATCGTGCCGTTCGTCAAGAGCTTCCAGGCCATGGCAAATAACTTCAACAACGAGACCCTGCGTATGCAATACATTCGAGATTCCGTGAACAACGGTGTTTCCGCCTTGATCGGCGCGCTCATGACCTACGGCGGCTACAAGCTGCTCTATCTAGCGCTCCATCCCAAGCCCGACACGTTCCCGCTCAAGCCATCGAAGCCCGGCCAGGTCTTGAAGCCCGGGGAGTAGGAAAAGGGAAAATCGTTCGCCGTTCACGAGCGAGTGGATGCGAGTTCCGACTTCAAGAAGGCCATGATCTCCGCCATATACTCCCTGGAGAAGTCGAACTTCACGCCCGCGATGCGGTACAGCTCCGGCAGCGGCTTGGAGTTACCAGCGTGCAAGAACGCGTCGTACATGTCAATCGCGGTCCGTCCCTTGGAACGCAAGTTCTTGTAAATGCCGAGTGCCGCGAGCTGCGCGATGCCGTATTCGATGTAATAGAAGGGCGACTGGAAGATGTGGGGCTGGCGGATCCACATGACTTGCTTTTCTTTATCGAGGCCGGAATAGTCGATCCCCGAGGCTCCCTCGAACCGGTCGATCAAGCCGGCGAAGCACGCGTTGCGCTCCGCGGGCGTTTGCTTGGGGGTCGTGTAAATCCACTGCTGGAACGCGTCGACGACCGAGACCCACGGCAACAAGCGCGCGGCGTCCTCGATCAGGTAGGCCTTGGCAATGGCGACATCCCGCGGGTCGCTGTAGAACTCGCCCAGCTCGTCGAGGACGAGAAATTCCATGGCCATCGAGCCGACCTCAGCAGCCTCCATGGGAAAAGACATGAGCTCGTGGTACATCCCGATCGGGATGGACGAGATGGCATGGTCGTGCATGGCATGGCCGCCCTCGTGCGCGACAGTGCACAAGTCACCGTGGGTGCCCACCGTGTTCGCCGTGATGAACCCGCACTGGTAATCGATTAGCGGGGTACACATAGCCCCGGGTACCTTGCCGCGCCGATTCTCGTGGTCAATGAAACCGTGGTCGCGCATGAACTGGAGCGTCGTTCCATACTCTGGCCTGACCCGCGCGAAGACCTTCACCATCTTGTCAACCAGTTCCTCTGGTTTCTGGTAGGGTTTGAGTTCGTGGCCACCGAGGTTCACGTAGCGATCCCACGGCCGCAAGATGTCTATACCGAGTTCGGCGCACCGCGCCTTGTTCAAGTCCTTGATGAACGGCAACACCGAGGCCTCGACAGCGTCGTGGAACTTGAAGCAATCATCTGGCGTGTAGTCGAAGCGGCCGCGCTTGTGGTGGAAGTAGTCCCGGCAGTTCTCGAAGCCAGCCTTCTTTGCTTGCTTCTCGCGGTTCGACCGCAGCTTGTCGAAAGTCGCGTTGAACCATTTCTGCTTGGCCACGATCGTGTCGAAGATGAGCCGCCACGACCGTTCCCTCTTGTCGCGGTCTCCTTCCCACAAGTTGCCGCGGAGGCGGGTCAACGTCACCTTCTTGCCCTCGAAGTCGACCTTGATCTTGCCCGACTTCATGGTGTAGGTGAGCACGCGCAAGTACTCGGCCGCCGCGTGCAAGTAATCGGATTTTTCCTCGACTTCTTTCGTGACGAGGCGCTTCAGGTGGTCATGTTCCGCCGGCAATTCCTTGAAGCCGGGGTGGTTGGCGATGAACTTGTAGACCTTCTTCCGCTCGAAATAGGCAGGCAAGGTGACCTTGATGGCTCGGCCGGCGACCTTGAGCATGTTCCCCGCGCTCTGGTTGTTGAGGAAGGCCACTGCCTTGATCATCGTGCTCGTCTCGACCGCGTCATAAAGTTCCGTGTATTTTTCGATGAAATTAAGCAGCTCGTTCGCCGACACCCCTGCTTCTTTCTCGTATCGACGAATTGCCTTCTTGACCGGTCCCCACGAGTCACCCCGGATGGCCGGGTCGATGTGCTTGCGGGGCTTGACGGGTACAAGTGCTTTTTCCTTGGTCATGATGGTCATTCTCCGAGCTAGCCGTGCTTGTCGCAGCGGCCGTGGATGCAGTGACCATTCGCCCCCGCCGCATAAAATTGTTTCGCCCGATGGCTTGGATGAAAAAAGGGAATAAAGAGAAGCTGGAATGTCGTTTTCACGGGTTCGGCTTCTGCTCGAAGGTCTTCGCCGCTTTCGATGATTTCTCCTTGATATACTTCTTGAAGAAGTCGAAATCCCTGGATTGCAATTCCAGCTCGAGATAATCGAGTTTCTTCTTGAGGTCTTCGTTCTCCTTCCTGATTTCATCTGCCTCGGCTGCCTTCTGCCTCG
>Ga0172366_10002267_pt1 | contig 15038 bp, 15 predicted proteins | sample LakKivSesite69cm_FD_114533 | JGI IMG/M metagenome (GOLD analysis project Ga0172366, IMG submission 114533) | Sediment microbial communities from Lake Kivu, Rwanda - Sediment site 69cm | ecosystem: Environmental > Aquatic > Freshwater > Lake > Sediment | place: Rwanda: Western Province, Lake... | reverse complement strand
GCCTGCTTAATCTCTCCTATGACTTCTTCCGGGCTCATCTTAAGCGCTCGAACAAATCCATGATAGCCGCCATTGGCAATATAGTGATTAATATTTTCGGGATCAATCGTCCCACAATTTCTCAGAATGATGCGAACCTGTGGTTTGAGCATGGGCAAATCAAAGAACCTGGGAACGCCGCTAATGCTCCCGTCGCCTATCGTCCCCAGGGCTAAGTCGGGCCGGGGATCATCTTTGATCAAATAATCTTCGATAAGTTCACGTACGATTTCGGGGGTCATATTGCCATAGCAAATGCGAGCACGACCTGGCTTGATGACATCAACCAAAGGTTCAAGATAACATAGCCCAATACATCCCACCTGCATTACAGCAGCATCAATACTACGCTTGGCTAACTCATCATTGACAGCCTGGAGCACATCCAGTGCACCTGCTGAGCGACCACAGGTAGCAGCGCCAACGAGGATACGGGGCTTTTCGCTATGCTCTAAGGCTTGCCACTCCAGTTCGGCTCGACTCTGAATCTCATCAAAGGTCATCTCAGCCTCCAAAGCTAATGATAGAAGGACAAGACCTGCTTTGCCTTTGCCGGAGTCATCCTGCTATAAACACGGTTGTCGACCACCATTACAGGCGACAAGGCGCAGCAGCCAAAGCAAGCAACCCTCTCCAAAGTGAATTCATAGTCTGTTGTGGTCTCTCCTTGCCTAATACCGAGTTCTTTCTCTACCATTGCCATCACCCGCGCCCCACCTCGCACATAGCAAGAAGTTCCCAGACACACCTTGACAGTGTGCCTCCCAGCTCTACTAAACCGAAACTGCGCATAGAAGCTAGCCACACCAAAAACCTCGCTCCCCGAGGTACCCAAGAAACGGGCAATTTCAGATACCGCTTCCCTGGGGAGATAGCCCAGTTCACTCTGGACTTGCTGCAGGACAGGTATAAGGGCACCTTTCTTCTCTTTGTATCGCGCCAGAATTTCAGCCAAGCGTTCCTTCATCTCCATCTACCGTCTCCATATTACGTTTCAACATTTAACTGACCTTTTCAAAGTTGCTCCCATCTGGTCAACGCTTCTTTGCCCGCCTCTACGGAGGGTTGTGCCGCCTCCTTCACACCCGATGAGGGCCTCCCTCCTCCTGGCCTTCGGATCTGCCGAGTATTTTCACAACCTGCTGGCCGAGGCCCTCTGAACCTGGTGCCTCAGTGCTACCATCGTTGCAGCCAGCCTGGCACTTATCACATTACTGAGGTTTCGCATGACCAGATAGCCTATATGCTCATTCCCCTTCAAAATATTCATCAATTCTTGGCCATCTATGGTGAGGACTTCAGAGTCCTGCCCGCATCTAGCTGATGCTGTGAACTTATGTGGTGGTATCAAGGCTGACCAGCCGAAGGTCTCACCCTTTCTCACCACATAGATGGTTGCTCTTGCCTCAAGGTCATAGATGACAAGTTCAACCTGTATGTGGACTTCACCATCTTTGAGAAGGTAAATGTCTGTGGCTGAGCCCCCCGAAGTAAAAACAACTGCACCTTTTTCGTAACTTCGCTGGCGGCAAAGTTTCGCTATCTCCACCAGCTCGTTTCCCTCCAACCCCTCAAACAATTGAAAACCTGCCAGCACCTCAACCGATACCATCGTGTCACCTCCTTTACGAATTCCTGATGCCCGGCCTACTTATTGCTGAGCACGCAATTTTGACTTCTCAGGTCAAAGCCTATCGATATCGCCAGCCTGCACTTTCATTGTATTTGAAGCAGGTTCGCCATTTCCTATTCCTTCGGTCGAAGAGAGGAATTCCAAGGGACCTCCACCAGCGTTGCCACTATTATCACCAAATCAGCAATATAGCCCTCTTGAGGGATTGTAGCTAGAAGTGAAAGCGCAAAACCACCAATCGCCTCTTCTTTTCCTGACATAAGTCTGTCATTCACCTCTTAGTCCCCCACAAAGGTCAACTCCGAGCTGTTTTCTGCCTCGACTCACCAGTAAGACTCCCATCCGTAATCATATATCCCGCCTTCACTAGAATCCTTTCTACAGAAAGAGCAGCGGGAGAATCTTCAGGCAACTCGAGAAGAGATCTCCCTTCAAGATTATATCGTTTTACATTAGGATCGTAGTCTATCTTTCCTAGATAGGCTTCCCCTGCACTTCGTAAATATTCTTCCGTTTCCCCAGTAAATCTGTAGTTCCCTATCAGGTACAGATGACTGTAGCCCACCTTCAGTTCCCTGGTAATATTTTTGACTCTCTCTATATGCTTGATCGATTTCTCGGAGGGGTCCAGAACTACGAACAAGTCATCTATGTCTACCACTACTTTGCGATTGAAGTGCTCCAACCCCGCAGGCGAGTCTACTAATACCTCGTCATAATCTTTAACCAGAGTGGGGATGAAGTCTTTGAGCACCGCGTCTGGAGCACAATAACAGCCAACGGTGAACTTCGTTCCCAGGGCGATAAAGTCAAGTCCTGTCCCCCGGTACAGCACAGCTTGTGGTACCTCGGACAGCAGATTGTAGCCTGTGCGACCCGCTCCTTTATTCTCTTCTATAACGTCGTAGAGCGCGCCCGAAATAGTCTTCACCCCTTTTCCCTTCAAATCTATTCCAAGCATGCCAGCCAGACTCTCGTCGGGGTCAAGGTCTATCAGCAGCTTTGGCGGATGCAAATATCTGCTAGCCAAAGCTACAAAAGTCGATTTTCCTGCTCCTCCTCTCCCCGTGGACACAAGTACTCTGCCCATAGCCAAATTAAGAACCGATTTGATAACCTGCCTTTGTCAAAATCCCTCTTACCGATAAAGAAGCGGCTGAACCCTCCGGCAACTCCAGAAGAGATTTGCCCTCCAAATTGTACTGCTCCAAACGGGCGTCGTAGTCAATTTTGCCCAGATAGGTTTCACCTGTATTCTGCAGATAACCCTCCGCCTCTTCAGTGCACTCATGGTTTGCCACGAGGTAGAAGTGGCCGTAAGAAATTCCTACCTGCTTAATAATCTCCTTTATCCTCGCTATATGCTTCAAAGATTTATCGGAGGGGTCACACAGAACAAAAAGGTCATCTATGTCTGACGCTATATTTCGATTCAGATGTTCTACCCCAGCTGGTGAGTCCACCAGCATGTTGGCATAGTTCTTAGCTAACTTGGGAATTGCCTTCCTGAGCAGTTCATCTGGAGCACATAGACAGCCTTCGGTAAACTTTGTTCCTAGACTAATCAGGTCCATTTTCTTCCCTTCGTATAGGCAATCGCTCCATAGCAAGGATTCCATTAGTTCATGTGTTGTAATCGTGGGGCTTATGTTGCTTTTTCTTTTTTCGATCACATCGTAGAGCGCTTCGCAAAGAGTTTTTTTGCCTTCTCTGCGAAAATCAAATCCAATCATATCAGCAAGGCTGAGGTCGGGATCAAGGTCAACGAGCAATGTCGGCGGTTTCAGGTACTTACTAACTAGAGCGACAAAAGTTGATTTCCCCGCTCCTCCTCTTCCTGTGGAAACAATCTTCCTAGCCATTATGCCACCTGTTGTGCTCGCTGTGCTATGCCCCTTTCCTTAGCTGCCGCATCCTCCGGGGGCAGCTGGCTAATGGGCGATAGCTTCACTACCGCATTGTACTCAGGAGGGCAGACGTCCAGGCAAGTACCGCAATTGACGCATTTCTCTTGATCAATAAACTTCACCTCGCCCTTTTCGCCTTTAATTGCCTCAGTGGGGCAAGTGAGCACACAATGCTCACAGCCTCTTTCGCACTTATCCGGCAAGATATAGTAAGCGGTGAGTTCAGGACATAACTTGGCCGGGCAGCGCTTCTCCAAGACATGTGCCTCATATTCATCCCGGAAATAACGTAGAGTAGTAAGAACTGGATTCGGGGCTGTTCCACCCAGAGCACAGAGCGACCCCAACTTAACGTCTTCAGCCAATTCAAACAGCAGGTCCAGATCCTCAGGTTTACCTTCGCCTCTAGTAATAGCTTCCAGGATGTGGAACATCTGCAATGTCCCCAGCCGACAAAGCGTGCACTTGCCACAGGACTCCTTTGTGGTGAAATCGAGGAAGAACTTGGCAGCATCAACCACGCAGTTATCCTCATCCATCACAATTAGTCCTCCCGAGCCCATCATAGAGCCAGCTTGACGAAGGGAGTCATAATCGATGGGAGCATCAAGCAGGCTTGGAGGGATACAGCCTCCCGAAGGACCACCAATCTGTATCGCTTTAAATGACTTGGATCCGGGGATTCCTCCACCGATGTCATAAATGATCTCACGAAACGTTATCCCCATAGGCACTTCGGTGAGTCCTTTCTTGTTGACCTTGCCTGCCAGAGTGAACACGGCCGTTCCCTTGCTGCCTTCAGTGCCAATCGAGGAAAACCAGTCTGCCCCTCGCTCGATTATCAACGGGATATTCGCGAAAGTCTTCACGTTATTCAGCAATGTAGGTTTACCCCATAATCCTGCCTGGGCAGGATAAGGAGGTCTCGGCCTGGGGGTGCTCATCTCTCCTTCCACAGCCGCCATGAGCGCTGTCTCCTCCCCGGAGACGAAAGCGCCAGCCCCCATAGCTAGCTCTATACGAAAACTAAGGCCACTTCCCAGGATATTGTCCCCCAAGAGACCTAGTTCCTCTGCTTGCCTTAAGGCCGTCTTCACCCGCTCAACGGCCAAAGGATATTCGGCACGGACATAAATATAGCCTTGCCTAGCACCCACAACATAAGCGCCAATAATCATTCCCTCGATAACTTGCTGAGGGTCACTTTCCAAAATAGTCCGGTCCATAAATGCTCCTGGATCCCCCTCGTCGGCATTACATACCACGTACTTCGGTTCTCCTTCGGCCTTGCGGCAAAACTCCCACTTGAGCCCAGTGGGAAATCCGGCTCCACCTCGGCCACGCAATCCCGACCTCTTAACCTGTTCAATTATCTCATCGGGCGGCCTCATCAGTGTCTCTGCCAAGCCGCTATACCCCCCGTTTGCGATGTAATGATTTATATTCTGAGGGTCGATGTAGCCGCAGCGCCGCAACACAAGGCGGAGCTCCTTTTCAAACCTAGGGAGTTCTGGAATATACGGAGCTCCTCCCTCGCCCAATTCGAGGGTGCCCAAGGCAAGCTCAAGGCATGGGTCATCGCCCATAATGTAGCCTTCTACCAGACGCGGAACCAGCTCGGGCGTCACGTTTCCGTAGACAACACGGAAAGAATCAGGTTTGGCCATGGTCACCAAGGGCTCAGCATAGCATAGCCCCATACATCCAACCTGGATGGTCTTAACTTCGATGTGCCGCCGCGATAGTTCTGCCTGAAAAGCCTCAAGGGTGTTCAAAGCACCAGCCGCCCTGCCACAAGTGGCTGTGCCGATAAGGATACAGGCCTTTTTTTGGAGGTCTTCCCATTCGGATTTCGCTTGGCTCTGGATCTCCTGAAACGTCATTCACCACGCTTTCCTGTTTTTGCCCCGGCTTGCCCTTTGCTTGAGTTTGTTTCCTCAGATTTTTGTCTGTAAGGTATTAAGGCTTCCTCTGACTTAAAAGGCGTCATCTTAGGATGAATTTCCTCCCCTATTATCATTACCGGAGCCAGCATGCAGCAACCAACACAAGCAACTCGCTCTAGGCTGAATTCTCCGCCTTCAGCGGTTTCTCCCACCTTGATGCCAAGCTCCCTTTCTAACGCTTCCAGGATAAGCTTGCCACCGGCCAGATGACAGGCGGTCCCCATGCACACTCTAACATGGTGCTTCCCACGCGGAACAAAGCGAAATTGATTATAAAAGGTGGCGACTCCATAGACCTCAACTTCAGGAATAGCAAGAAAACCAGCGATCTCTTGCATCACTTCTTTGGGAAGATAACCCAGCTCCCCCTGAACTTCCTCCAACAAAGGAATCAAGCTTTTCCTTTCCTTACTGTATGACGATAAAGTCTCGGCTAATCGCTCTTTCCCCTGCGTTCCTATCAACTCCTATTTCCTCAGACTCTTGGCAAGGTCCGGAAGGAACTTTCCCAACGCAGTTATTTCTCTGGGACCGACTATCACCTTCCACTCAAGATTCAAAGCATCTTCAAGGGCGCCTTTAATCCTGGCTACCTTGCCCGGGATAATTAGCGTTCTGTGTTTCACACGCTCTGCGATTCCACTTTTCTTTATGAATTCCCCTACAGATTCGCCGTCAAATTTGCCCGCTGCCCAAGCTGTGAGGACACCAAGTCCTTCCGCGTCCTTCACGCAAACAAAGCTAGGAATTCTAGTAGCCTCGACAGCGGATGATACCAGGAAGTAAGTCAAGGCCCAGTTTGAGGTGACCAGGACCGGCGAATATTCGTCAGGTTCCAATATCTCGTAATACTTCTCATCCACCCCCATGGGAAAACGAGGGTCAGTATAGATATTGAGCCTTTGTATTAAGGTGGGCAGCAAAGAATACTGGTCGAAATCAGAGAATACGATGAGGCTGGCGAATTTGCTTATCAGGGCTGAGCCAGCCATGGCTTCCTTTAGCCCGTCCTTAGCTATGAAACAGGGGAAGGCAATGGTAGGATAGCCAAGCGGCCTGAACCCTTGCTTTATGGCTGCCCTCCTGATAAGGGTCTGGTCTCTTATCGCTTCCATCAAATTCTTGGAGCCTGGATCCAGGACAAGATTGTCGATGCCGGCATTTTTCAATCTCATCGTCAAGGGCACTAGCGACTCCAGGTTATCTCCTCGAATTCCTATCGGACTGGGTTTCTCCTTGATCTTGAGGATCGCCTCCTCTATGTTTTCCTTGGTTATGGGGTAAAGAAGCGGATTCCTGTCCCAACATAGGTCCCTGGCAGAAAACAGCGCATCCATATCTTCTGAGATAAGAATCATCGGCACGTCGCTTGACTGGTGCACTTTCTTCACCAAAGCTAGAAATCTGTCCTTATCACCTGATTCAAAGTGAAGAGCTAACAGGTCTGCCTTAAGCGTCAATCCAATCCAGGGGAACTCCAACTCTCTTATCTTCCTGATCTTCTCATCAATCTTGTCGTCGGCCTCCTTGTCGGAGACAAGGAGGCCAATTCCTGGCCGATGGTAGTAGGTCTTCTCGTGTCTATATATTACCTCCTCATTTCCCATCTCTAGCTTGTTTTCCCCAGAGCCTATGGTGACAAGTTTTATAGGCGGTGCGAGAAGGTCTGTTATCTTAGCCTTTGTTTCCTCACCCAGATAAGGGCACTTATCCACAGTAGTTCCACGTGAAGCCAGCTTCATAGCAAAAGCAAAACAGGTGGGAAAGCCACATTCCCTGCATCCCTTCCTTTGTGGCAGTAACTTCACCAGTTCAGAACCTGATATCGGCATAACAACCCTCCTTTTCCTGGCCAGATAGACGGTGGGGTGGACGAGAGCCGCCTTTCTTCCTTATTTCCAGTCTAGGGATTCCTTCGCCTTCCTCAATCGGCCTCACCCGGGGAGCTCCACCTCACCCATTATCCATGGGTGATGATGCTCTTCCAACCATGGCACCAGCTCATCAACAGTCTTAACCTCATTCTCTGTGGCTATCTTATCGTATAGCCCTTCAGCTTCAAAAGCTTCCCTATATCTGTTCAGTATCTCCCTGGGGATCCATACCATCCTTTTTCGCCCCCCATCTGCCTGAATGAACTTTGGCGAGCGTAGCTGCTCCAGACCAGTTCCCAGCCTACCTTCCACCTGCCTGCCACCGGAGGTCTCACCAGCCATATGAGAGAAGGTTTCCCCAATTACAGTTGGGCCTTTGAAATCTCTATGGACGAGTCCAAAGGCATCTGCCTCGGGGATATAGAAAACAATAGCCTCGAAACAGCCACAGGAGGTGTGGGGATGCTCAAAGGCGCTGTAGAGATAAACGCGGTCATAAGTTCCCATAGACCTCTCATATTCGACTTTGTTCGCTCCTGTGTATTCACCCTTTACAGGGTCTATGAGCTCCCCTTTAGGTATGGCAAATATGGGGCCCTCAGGGTCTATTTTGGCCGCAGCTCTGCCATCAAACCAGTTTATGGCTCCACAGTTGGCGATTCTATTCGGTGTTATGATGGAAACATGGGTGGGGGCAAAGCTCTGGCACAGGACACAGCCATAAAATGTGTCCACATCCTCATCCCTAAGGCTCAGTGCCCTATCGTCCCTCGCCTTGTAAATAGCTAATGCGCCCGGCAAGAGTTGTGCTACTTTCTCATCGTCGGTGATAATGGTTGTTTGTATTGCTTCAATAATGGGCATCTCCGAGGTGAAAAGGAAATTGAAGATTTCCCCTAGCTCTTTGAGGGAAAGAAACCCTTTCTTGGCAGCGTCTTTGTTCATCCTATACCAGGCATCCTGACGCTGATTCATGTGATACCAACCCTGAGTATAGTTGGTATACATATGGATCTTCCTTTCAATGATTGCCTCGGCATCCTTATCCAACTCCGCTCCGCCAACATCGACCAGGACAGCTATAGGGTAGCTCCCACCCTCCCCAGTTGCGTCATCATAAGGCTGCAATTCACTTATATCCGGTCCGATAAGCTCCACCTTCTCATTCTCAATTTCCTCGGGTCGCTTTAAGGTTACCAATTCAAACTTATGAGCTACCTTTGGCCCTCCAAACTCCATGTAAAGGTCTTCTTTCCTTACTACTTCACCTTCATATTGAGGTCCTAAATCTGTATGAAACTCTGGCGCCATACCTTAATCTCCTTTCTTCAAACTGTCTATCAGGCTTTCTAAGAATGCCTTCCATTGGTCTTCCTTCTTGAAATTGGGAAGGGAATAATTTGCATGGGGAAAGTAATATTTGTCCAAGGTCATGGTTTTTAAATGGTTAAAGGCAAAATGTTTAAGGACAGAAAGGCATTGTTCTTCAAGGTCGCTCCTTATGCCAAAGAAGATGACTAGGTCGTGGTTTCCCTCTTTCCTAACCCCTGGCCACTGAGGGTCCTTTAGGCTGTTTACTATCTCTACAGCGTCATAAACGCTGTCAGGTTTCACTCCCAATTCCACCAGCTTTCCCTTAACATTAGCCGTAGCGCATATGGGGATATTGGCAGCTTTGGCTATCTCCAGCGCATGTTCAATGGCCAGCTTGCCATCAAGCGCCCATTCCGATAGCAGAGGACCGAGCACCAGTAAAGGTCTTTTGGCTTTTTCAATCAAGTTGGCATACTGAGCGGCATCCTCTATCACCTTGGCTGACTTTATCCCGGTTAGAACATTGACGCGATGAAACGGTATTACTGCACTCATTTTGCCCTCCTCTTCTAATGTATCACGGCGTCCAAAGGAACCTTGCTGGGATAAGTCCCGATCAAAGTAGGCAATCCCACGGGTTCCTTAGGCTGCCAGCCAATTTGCTGTAGGTATGCTCTCACTTCCTTCTTGTAAACCAGCGGGATGTCAGCATCCCTTCTCACGAAGAGGTGAAGGTCCTCAGGAAGCCCACCACCCATGTACTTCTTATATAGAGAGATATAGTGATTTAGCTTTATCGCCCTTCCTTGAGGGGTGTCGTTCTTCCTTATGCAAAGCTTGGGAATCATCACCATGGCTTTTTCTTTTGTCTCTGCCGCATAAGCTAAATGCTCGGGCGAAGGCTCCCCGCTATCGACAATTTCCCTCTTCCTGGCATCCATTACTCTCCAGTCATCCTCCTCCTTTCTTGAAAGATAGAGCCTTCTGTATTTGGACGAGTGAGGCCCAAGTATCACCGGGATGCCCAGCCTGTTGCACCCTGTGCCAATGGAAGCTGCCTTCTGGGACATCGCTCCCCAGGCTATTCCACAAGCACCCACTCGGTTAAGAACGTAGTCGGCCATCACTTCGTAGTTTGCTCTCAACGGTAGAGCAGCAAAGATGTTGGCTATTTTTATTGCTGCCCCGGTAATGTGGGAATTGGAAACACAGGAGCCAATATTCACTACCCCTCCCGCATCAAAGTCAGGAGGAAATAGCTCATACACGGTCTTGCCATCCTCAAATTTCTTCATCCCGGCCACCATAGCAGCACAGCCGGTAAGAGTTATGATATATTTCCTCTTGGCAAACTCATATACCATATCAGCAACGTCATCTATATCGGGATAGTTGGAGCAGCCAACGAAAGCGAGGACACCAGGGATTGTGCCCAAAGTTATGGGTGCCCCCACATTCCTTATCTCGGTATCCATTACAGCACCACGCCCAGTTCGGCATTTCCAAGTCTCCTTGCTCGCTGCTATCTGCATTATCTTGAAGATGGGAACATCGTTCGGGCACTCTTGCTCGCATTTGCCACAGCCGATACACAGATTGAACTGCTGCCTTATCAGGTCAAGATTGCCCTTGGCAACCTCAGTTATACCATCGCCGATAGAGAAGAGATTGGGGCATACTCTTTCGCACATGCCACAATTGGTACATTTCTTCGCCAGCTCTATTGCTTCCTCTTCCGTTATCCATTCCTTCCTTCTATGAGGGGCAATTGCCATGGCAACCTTAGTTGCTACCTCAGCTGCTTTCCTGGGAGCCAGAATAGCGAAATGCTTCTTATCCTCTACCATCTGTGTCACTATATCCTCTGTATCCCAGTCACTGGCATCGTCAAGTCCATACATGGCTTTGTCCAGGCAGGCGATGACTCGAGAGCCAACCTTGCCCGCCTCTATAGGCATATCAGTCCTGATACACTGCTCATCGGTCATGATGACATCAGCAATCCCCGCGCGGACAAAGAAGAGCTGCCGCGAAAGAGGACCTACAATTTTTGCTCTATCCGAATATCTCGTTGTCTCCAGTGCGGTGCAGCAAATGCCAGCCACCTCAACCTCGTCATAAAGGTCATTTTCCCGCAGGTAATCGATGAGAGTGCATGAAGTAGCTGGGTTATGCCCAACCAGCAAGATCACCGGCTTCGACCTGTCAATCGAGCTCCACCCCATATCCACCAATGGGGTATCAGCAACCGAAGTCGGGAAATCAAAGCCCACAATCTGAGCTATATCAGCCACTTCCATGCCTACGTGGTCCAGCATACTGGCGTGCAGGGCCTTTGACTCGTAGTCCACAGCAGCCCCCTCCTGCCCGGTATGGGTAGAATCAAGCAGGTGAGCAATCTCCCTGTAGACATACTCTATAGCTATCTTAAGGTCGCCCAAGGTTTCAGGTTTTAAGCCGGTAACCGTCCTTATATTTGGTGCTTCGAGATCAACAAATGGGCCCAGGTCTATCTTCTTATCCGGGCCGTGTCTTTCTATCAGGAATTCCAGGATGTGACCGGCGTGAGCCGCATGAGCAGAACACCCCATCAAGCAAGCAAGGAGAATTATTCTCCCTTGTTGAGTGGCTATATCAAGACCACAAGCCCCTCTTCTTCCCTGAGTGAGGTCGCACTTGCCATATGTGCAGAGACAGCACAAATCGCAGAAAGGAGCATACCAGGGTGCATACGTTTTGAGAAGCCGCATATCCCATGGTCTGAGAGCTGGTATTTCAGGCATGGGAGTAGGCCCTACCGGCTCCCAAGGGATGTCTGCTTTTATGAGTTCCCGAATTTCCTGTTCCTTCCTGGTTAGTTGTTTTACTAGTTCTTTTACTTCTGCCATACTTTGCCTCCAATGGTGTCTTTCACCAACTTGATGCTATCTGGATGCCTCAATACAAGGATATTTGCCCCGGCCAAAAGAAATCCTAAGGCCGTCATCGCCTCAAACAACAAGCCTTGCTTTGCGTTCTCCTTGGCTTGCTTGGTCTTCCAGATTTCCCTTCCTAAATTGGCGATCATAGGCATCTGGGTCATGCTATCCTTAATAATTACGCCAAGCTGCTTCACCCTTTCCATTAGCGTGAAGCTATATTCAAAGCCATAGCCTATTGCAGTGGATTCTGGATCGATTACAATTCTCTCCGGGGGCAGGAAATGACACAGCTTTACATTTAGCTCCTTCAGCAAATTGATATCCAAGGGACTTTCGGCCCAGGCTTTGTGTCCATGCTCTAGAATGGCCCTCCCCACAACTTCGTAGTTTTCTTTGAGCACCGGACCTAGAAGCAGATTCATTCCATCACAGGTTTCAGCAACCTTGGGGAGGACCTCAGCATCCTTCTTATCATCCCCGGAGCCATAAACAAACACAGGGATGCTTATTGACTCAGCCACTTTTTTCACCAGAGCAGCCGCTTCATCCGCGGGGCTGTCCTTCTCTGCTGGATCAGTACTTAGGAGAAAAATGCTGACCGCATCCGCACCAAATTCCTGACACTTCCTAGCCCATTTGACTGGGTCCGATATCGCATCCTTAAAGGGTTCAACTAAATGCTCTGGCCAATCTGTAGGCTCCGTATCCAGTATCTCCAGGGCGAAGCTTGGTGGGTGAGGAAATGAGCCTTCATCAAAAAAATGCAAAGGAAGCCTATTTTCCCCTCCAAGCTTCAGGGCTTTCTCCCCCGTCCCAATGGTCTCCTCTCTAACTACTCCAGTGTATGCTTCAACTGGTGCTCTATACTCCATTATTGAACCTCCTTACTCAAGCCAGGCATCGGAATAGAGGACTTCACCTGCGAGGACCTTGGTCGTCTTGACGTAGTCTATTTGCTCCTGTGATAGGGAAGAAAGGTCTATGTCCTCCCCGTCCCACGTTCTGTACACGAGGTCAATCAGATTCTCCTTCCCGCCTTTGGATATGCTCATAATATCCTTATCCAGGGCATCGTGAATTGATGAATAAAGTCCTTTCCTGGCCAGCATTATCAAGTAGACATGGTTGAGCAGGGGTCTAAGTTCCTCAGGTGCCCCGTTAGATATATTCGAAAGCCCTACCGTTGATTTAAGCCCGGGCAAAGCTTGAGGGAGCATCTCTATGAACTCATAAGTTGCCAGGGCATTCTTCTGCCCTTCCCCAGCAGTGCTTACGGGGAGAACTATGGGATCTGCCCAAATATTCTCAGTGGGAATTCCAAGGTCATTAGCGTATGCCACTGTATCCATAATGCTGTCCAACTTTGAATCACCTTCAGCAGGCATACCTCTGTCGTTAATCACCGAGATAACCACATCACAGTCATACTTCTTTGCCAACGGAAGCATTTGCTCCTTAGACTCAGTCTTTCCTGAAGCGGAATTGAGCAAGGGCTTTTTCTTGCAAAGCTTAAGACCAGCTTCCATGGCTAGAGGATTCATAGTGTCTATGGATAAAGGCAAATCAGTAACCTCTTGAATTGTATTGATTATCCAAGTCATGGTCGGCTCGGTATCCTTCCTCAAGTAGCCAACATTCACGTCTATATAGTTTGCCCCGGCCTCGGCTTGAACCTTAGCCAAATCCTGAATTGGCTTGGCATCTCTCTCCCTTATCGCCGTGGAAACTGCTCTGGCTATAACATGTATATTCTCGCCAATAACAATCATCTAGCACCCCCTCTTAATCTACTAAATCGCCATTCGTATATAACACATCAGAACTCACGTGTCAACTTCCGCCTTTGAATACTAAAGCCCCAACAGGGCAAACCTTAACACACTCTCCGCAGCCTTGACACCGGGATTCAATAATAGGCTCATTGGCAAAAGTGGTAACCATGCGCTGGAACCCACGGCGGGCGAAACCAATAGCTCCTATGCCTAACCTTTCCTGGCATACCCAAACGCACTTGCCACAGAGCACGCACTTGTTCGGGTCATAGATGAACAAGGGGCTGCTAGAGTCTATAGGTAGCTCACGCGGTGTTTTTCTGAACCTTTTTGAGGTGAGCTTCACCTTTAAATGCTTGGCGATCTTCTGAATTTCACAGGAACCGCTTTTTGGGCAGTGGGCACAATCTAGCGGCAGGCTAGCTAACAGCAACTCGAAAGCGGTGCGGCTAAGCCTCAGGGCTTTTGCCCCTCTGGTATTTACTATCATGCCCTCGGCCACAGGCGTGGTGCAGGCTGTAACAGGCCTATCCCTGCCCTCTATCTCCACAAAGCAAAGCCGACACGAAGCAAAAGGCTCGCTCCTCTCCCGCATAGCACAGAGATTCGGGATGTAGATGTCGTTATCCAGAGCCGCCCATAACACCCTGTCACCTTCGACAGATGCTACCTGTGTACCATCAATAGTTAACGAGATGTTCTTGGCTCTTGGCAACGAACCAACAAAATGCAGCGCTGAGCTTATCTTTTCAACTTAAGCCCGTCGCCCCTACCCCTAGAATAGCCCTCGCACCTTACCAGTCTTCGTATCGATGTCCACTCGCCTATAAGCCGGGTCAGAGCTTGTCCCCGGCATCAAACTGATGGCGCCAGCACAAGGACAGAGGAATTTCGCTCCGGAATAGATTAGGATGTCTCGAATGGGCAAGGTCCACCCCTTCGGGGTACCCTTAATAGCGGGGTCGTGCGTCAAGCTCAGGTGCGTCTTCACCATCATGGTAGAGTATGCATCATATTTCGAGTCATTTTCAAGCATCTTGGCCTTGGCCTCAGCATCAGGAGCCCAGGACACGCCATCGGCCCCATAGACCAACTTGGCGATCTTATCGACCCGCTCTCGCAGCTTCATTTCCATAGGGTAAAGGAATTTGAAATCGTTCCTCTCTTCACAGGCTTCCATTACGGCGTCTGCCAGTTCCAGGGCACCATCGCCGCCCTTGAGCCAGTGCTGGCCGAGCGCACAACGTGCTCCAGCGTCTTCGGCTGCCTTGCGCACCATAGTAATCTCCTCCTTAGCGTCAGTGTGGAAGGAGTTGATAGAAACCACGGGGTTGATGCCCGATGCCCTGATCGTGTTGATGTGGTGCAGCATATTGGGAATGCCTTTCTCCAGGAGCCCCAAATCCTCTTTGGTGTAAGCCTCGGGCAAGGGCAGACCCGCTACCACCTTGGGCCCGCCACCGTGCATTTTCAGTGCTCTGATTGTAAATGTCATTGATGTCACCGATAAGCCCCATGGAAAATTCGGTCATGGGAATAAGTAGCGCATTGCCTCCTCCAGCGGCAGTACCCTTTATGTTCATAGTCGGACCGCCCGAGGGCTGCCGTATACAACCGCCCACATTCTTACCG
>Ga0172366_10002266_pt1 | contig 15042 bp, 10 predicted proteins | sample LakKivSesite69cm_FD_114533 | JGI IMG/M metagenome (GOLD analysis project Ga0172366, IMG submission 114533) | Sediment microbial communities from Lake Kivu, Rwanda - Sediment site 69cm | ecosystem: Environmental > Aquatic > Freshwater > Lake > Sediment | place: Rwanda: Western Province, Lake... | reverse complement strand
TCCTGCCCCGGGTCAGTAGGTCGCCGTCGCTGTATACCAGGGCCTCCACGACGCCCTTGGGTGAACCGCTGAATGTTGTCATCACCCACACGCGACCGCTGTGCTTGGCGGTGCCGACGCTGACCGTCTCAACGAAAGCGGGGCCCACCGCCTCGAGCCACACCGTTTGCCAGATGCCCGTGACCCGGGTATACATGCAGCCGTGCGATTCCCGCTTGGCCGACTGCTTGCCGCTCGGCTGCAGTCCGGACCTGTTGTCGTCCTTTGCTTGCACCACCATCTGGTTGGCGCCTCTCGAAACCTTGCGCGTGATGTCGAAGGTGAAAGGCGTATACCCTCCCCTGTGGTCGCCCAGGTACTGCTCGTTCAGCCAGACCATTGCCTCATAGTCCACCGCGCCGAAGTGGAGCAGAATGCGTTTCCCCGCCATCCTCTTGGGCAGGCGGAAGTTTCTGGAATACCAGACGGTGGGCATGAAGTCGGTAGAGCTCAGTCCGCTGAGCCTGCTCTCAGGGGGAAAGGGAACGAGGATCTTCGAGTCAAGGTCGGGACCCTGGGGCCAGCCTCTGGCTTCCCCCGTCCCCTCCAGGTCCACTGCAAACTTCCATGTCCCGTTCAGACACAGCCAGGGCTGCCTGTAGAGCTGGGGCCTTGGATGTTCGGGCCTTGGCATCTGGGCCATACGATCGCTCCTATTCGTAGAGGCAGCCCACTGAAAACCGTTACCTGCCCTTCTGTCGCCGAGGCATACACCTCATTTCATCCATGAGTCTATGATCCTCAGGCCCGCGATGGCCGACGCCCCATAGGCGTCCACGCCCGCCTGGGCGGCCCTCTCCTCGGTTGCGGCGTTTCCTCCGAGAATGACTTTCACCTGATCCCTCAGGCCAGCTGCCTTCAGGGCCTCCACCACCTTCTTCACGCTGGGCAGCGCCTGGGTCAGGCCGACCGACAGGCCAACGACCTGCGGTTTGATCTCCCTGACCTTCTCGACGAACTTCTCTGCCGGCACATCCGCACCCAGATCGTGCACCTCGTATCCTCCGGAGGTCAGGATGGATATCAGGATGCTCTTCCCCATGCTGTGAACGCTTCCCTGCACGGTGCCAACCAGGATCCGGCCCTTCGCTGGCCGCGCTCTCTCCGTCAGGTAGGGCTTGGCCATCTCGAAGAGGTCCTGGGCAAGGGCCGCGGCCATGATTAGGTCGGAGAGGAAGTACTCCTTGCTCTCATACAGCCTCCCGACCTCCTCCATTCCAACCCGGATCGACTCCACCACGGCCTCGAAGCCGTTGGGGGCCTTGAGGGCTTTGGTGGCCAGAGCCTTGGCCTTCTTGTCGTCAAACTCCACGATGGCGCGAGCAATCTCATCCATCTTCATCACCCCTAAGTGTACCTCCCGAACTTGTGCCCCGTTTCGACCATTGCCAGCGCATTCTCCACCGGAACGGATGCGTGGATGACATTGCTGCTGGAAAGGACGTAGCCTCCCCCCGGCGCGGCCCTGGCGATGGAGGCTTTGGTCTCGGCGACCACGCGCTCAACGCTCTCCCAGGTTAGTGTCCATGCGCAGTCCACGTTGCCGAGGATGCATATTCTGTCCCCGTACTTCTCCTTGACCTGCAGGATGTCCATGTTCGATGACGGATCGATGGAGTGCAGGGCGTCGATTCCCGATCCAACCAAGCCATCGAGGATGGGGCGCAGGTCGCCGTCGCTGTGCACGAGGAGCTTCGCGCCCGCCCTATGGATGGCCCGCGCCAGCTTCGCCAGATTGGGAAAGATGAACTCCTCGTAGAACCTGGGAGCCAGGTAGGGACCCTCCTTGCCGGCCATGTCATCAAGCCCCCCTCTGATGATCGAGAAACCCGCCTCGACCTCGGCCTTGGCGCCCTCTATGGCTTTGAGCGTCATCTCCCTGCACTGTTTTCTCAGGGCCAGCTTGTCAAAGTAGAACCGCCTGATCGTCTGGATGTCCCCCATGCTTCCTGGCATGGGCGAGACGCCCCCGCATCCACCGAGGTACGCAAGGTCGGGGGCAATCCTCTGAGCCAATGGCAACAGATCCCTTGGGACGGAGATCATGTCGTAGCCGAGCTTCTTCCACAGCTTGACCCTGTACTCGAAGTTGCGTTCCCTCAGCTCCTTCTCCTTGCCCTTCTCTTTCAGCCGGCTTGCCTCCTCCGGGCTGACCGGGCTCTTGCCGATGATCTTCTCCGCTATCTGAACCTCGAACTCGAACATGGGGATCTTGTCCGGCTCCCCCTTCTCAAGAGCGATCCATATGCGTTCACGTGGAGTCAAGGAAACGCCCGGCACCCGTCGGCTGTCGGGGTGAAATGTATTACGCTCTGTCCATGGATCACGAACCACACGCAATTGGGCCCTGCTTTGCGCGGGCACTTTCACCCTCTGTCCCTTCCTGCAATCTACCCTCACGCTATCTTCGCCACGGATGAACCCCCGGACGTGTTTCCACCTCGTGTGAGGATGAGCCTCTCCGCATGGCTTGTCTACCTCCGCGACACCCCCCGCGGGAATCTTTATAAGCGGATGAATGCGCCCGCGACGCATGGTCCGAGGCCGGTGGAAGGGAATTCTGGTTCGCGTATTGCCAGCATTCCTGATCTTGATCGTACTGCTAGCACCCTTGGCATTCGTGCAGATCGGGAGCATCGATGCGTCATGCGCTTCGGCAATTGGCGCGGACACAACGCCGGAGGCCGATCGGTGGCCCACACCTCACCACGACCCCGCATTCACTGGGTACTCACCGTCGGACTCCGCACCGGCGACAAACGACACTCTCTGGACCTTCCAGACCGGATCGGGCCAGCTAACGTTTAGACCCGTCGCGGTCGTGGACGGCAGGGTTTACTTGGGCTCCGATGGTACCTACTGCCTTAACGCTACCGACGGCTCGCTGATCTGGAGATACGAGGCAGGGGGTTCGACCTCCCCTGCGGTCGACCAAGGAAAGGTGTACATCGGCGGGGACAAGATGTACTGCTTCGATGCCTACAACGGATCCCTGATCTGGAGCCACGACTCGCCCGCCTACACTCCGACCGTTGCCGACGACATGGTGTACTTCGCCGTCAGGGGGCGCTACCCGAGCCAGGTTCGCTGCCTTGACGGAGCCGACGGGCGCATGGTGTGGAACGCCATAGTCGCCCAAGAGAGCGTCGACTTCGCAAATAACCCCTTTCCATCCGGTCCTTCCGTGGCCGGGGGCAGGTTGTACATCGGGATCGACGGCAACCTCACCTGCCTGGACGCTTCCACGGGAGCCCTCTTGTGGAAATTCAGGAATTCCTGGGGCAACAGGCCAAGGGGCTCTCCCGCCATAGTCGATGGCAGGGTCTACGCGGGATTCGAGTACTTCGTGCACTGCATTGACGCGGCGTCGGGCAAATGGATATGGAACTACTCCCGTCCCTACCCAGCCCGTTTCTCCATTCCCGCCGTGGCCTACGGGCGTATCTACCTGGGCTCTGTGGATGGGACATTCACCTGCCTTGACCCAGCAACGGGGGCCGAGGTGTGGCTACACGCCGGAGTCTTCAGCGGGCAGGATGTGGCGGACGAGCCAGCCGTGGCCGACCACAAGGTCTACGTAGGATCCTACGGTCACCACATGGTCTACTGCCTGGACTCGGAGAACGGACGCCTGATCTGGAGCTACAAGCCCGTTGACAAGACCCAGACCTTCTCAAGCCCCGCCGTTGCTCAGGGCAGAGTCTACGTGGGGTCAAGCGACGGCAAGGTCTACTGCTTCGGCATGCGGGACCGGGTCGACGGCACGGTCTACGATATCTGGACCAACATCCCACAGGCCGCACACATCAGAGAGCCACCGATGCCCGGCATCACGGTCCAACTCTTCACGCGTCCCGACAGAACCCTGGTTGCCGAGAGCACGACCCAAGCCGACGGCACGTACACGATCAGACCCAAGGAACTAGACCCCGACCAGCCCTACTTGGTGCGCGTCGCAACGCAGGTGAACGACAAGGAGATTGTGCAGCAGCGCAACATCACCGGAGGCCAGCACGTTGACTTCTACCTGCCGGTTTCTCTGGTGAAGGACTACCTGAGGCTCGTGGGGGAGCTTGACTCCATAGAGCTACCGAGCCTGAGCGACGTGGATCTGATGCTGGGCCTGGGCTTCGGAGGACCCCTTCACCAAGCCTCCCTATACGGGCCACTCGCCGAGCTCGCCAATCTTGGATTCGCGATCAATGAAAGCCAGAGCTTGCAGACTCGACTCGAAAACCACCTCGACCAAATCCTGGCCGACGCCCCCCTTTGCCGAAGCCTACTCAAAGGTGAAGCCACATCGGACGATCCCTGGAACAAGCTACTCAGAGTGACCCTTGTCCTCGGATTCATCCGCAACCGGGTGGACGATGCCTACATCTCCATCGACAACGTGGTGAAGGCCACAACCGTGGCCGTGATGACCGGCCTGATGATGGACGCGATGAGAGCCACATCCAAAACAAAACTACCCACCGTGGACAAGCTCACCTCCAAACCGGTGAGATGGGCCCAAGAGAAGCTCCTGAAAGGAGGCGATGAGACCATGAAAAGAATCGCAAGCACACTACACATCACGCTCTTTGCAGGCGGCTTCGGACTCGGAGGCGTAGACTGGCTCCTCGAGAAAGCGGGCATCACGGATCCCGCCACAAAGACCGCCTGGAAGACGGTCATGGCCAAAGGTATACGAGCCATCAGCGACCTGGTACGCAAGAACTTCGGCACCAGCCTCATCTTCGAAGTACTCTTCCAAGGCGCCCGCACGATCGGCGATACCGCCCTCCTCGAGTTCTACCTGTGGCTGACGCGCGGAGAAATCGAAAACGCCCTCTGGGCCGCCAACAACTCCCAGACTATCAACAAGCCCCTCGAGGCAGTGAATGCGATAAGCGTCATGGATACCGAGCATGAGGACTGGCACAAGATCCAACACAGCTGGGCAGTCTCATGGTTCAAAGCTGCAAATGTGTTCCGCGGCGTGGGAGGCATCTGGGGAGTTTGGACTGCTCCGACCGGCATCGAGTACCCCTTCATCTGGGAAGCCGCCACACCCCTCATCAAGAAGTTGAGAGCCGCCAACGTCTGGCTCACAGTAGCCGGGATAGGCAGCTTCGCAGGCGTCATCATCACCGAGCTCCGGGCGCTGTATGTCACATGGAGCAAGCAGCTGGACGCCGTCTACGAATCCTTCGGGGGCGAGTCTCCCCTCGCAGGGGAATCTGGGTTGGGCTCTCCGGCGGGGGAAAGCGGCAATCCATCCTCTCAAGCATCATCGCTTCAGGCCGCCCCGGCGCTAGACGCATACCTCGCTACCCTCAACAAACTCGGCGTCTCGGTTCAGGCTGGAGACAAGGAAGCAGCCGCAGCAGCGGTGCTCGAGCTGGAGGAACCAGACGGGCCACTCGCAACGCAGCTCGAATCGATGTTCCTCAAGCTGAGCGCGGCCTACCCCAAAGCATTGTTTGAGACCGAGGGCTTCGACGCTACCCACATGCAGGCCATCGATGCATATACCAGTGCCCTGATCGAGCAGGCCGACCTCTACGCCTCAACAGCCATGTGGCTCAGAGACGAGCCGATAGATGCGGGAGAGATCGCACACGGCATCGAATCCACATCCCAAACACTCACAGATGCATGGAATGCTCTGTACGGAGCAGTCGGGTCAATCGCAGGCCTGACCGTACCAGGCTTCCTGTTCCTTTCCCCCAACATACCGGAGACGATAGCGCTCGATGATGAAGCGGAAGTATCGGTTGTTGTCAGGAACGTGGGAGATGAGACGGTTCGAGACGTCAACATCACACTCTGGGTCAGCGATGCACTCATCATCAGCGCTGACCCAACCATCGACCTAGGCGAGATAGCCCCGGGAGCCACGGCCCAAGCCACATGGAAGGTGAGCATTGGGGCAGGGAAGCCGGGTGACATTGCGACCTTCTGGTTCACGGCCCAGGGCGACGGCACCGAGACCATGGAGGAAAGCGGCGCATCCCTCCTGACGCTCGGGGAGACAAGCCAGCTAGAGATCGTGGCCAATTCGCCAGTACGCATGATGGTTAGCGACTCCCTCGGCCATCGAGTGGGCCTCGACCCCGAGACCGGCGGCGAGGTCAACGAGATCACAGGCGCAACGTACAGCGGCCTGGAATCCTCGCCCCAACGAGTCACCATACCCGACCCATTCGGCAACTACAGAGTAGATCTCCTCGGCACAGACAATGGCCCCTACCACCTGGAAATCAAAGCGTTCCAAGACGGCACACAGGTCGGAGCCCAGACCAGCGAGGGCCTCGCAAGCGCCGATCAATGGTCAACCCACCAAACATCCGTCAACCAGGCCAACGGCACCCTCCTACTCTTCAACCCAGAGGAAGCACTGAAGGCGGCGGTGTACTACGATGTCCGCTACCCCACCGTCTGGATATCCCCGGAAGAGGCGGCGGCCTACAGGGACTATTTGAGAGGCCAGGGCTTCATCGAGCTGGATGCCGATCAGGTGAAGGCCTTCATGGAGGAAAACGGACCGGACAGCATCGTGGTCATGGCCCAGGACGCAGCGCCGGACACGGTCGCTGACGTGATGGGCGCGAAATCGATCATTCGAATGTACATGGACCGGGGAGGAACGGTCATCTGGATGCAGGACATTCCCTTCTACTGGCAAGGACATGCCGACGGAACGCGGACTCAGTGGGGGACTGAAGGAATGAGCAGCATCCTTGGGGTGTACATGGGAGCATGGGATACCGGCGATGTCGTCGAGATCACGGCGGACGGCGCGGCCCGAGGGCTCACGCGAACATGGAATGCCTCAAGGCCCGTTGACCCGGTCCTGTCCGGGATAGCCCGCACCTACGCGTACTCACAAGGCGGGGCAGCCTCATGGCTGAAGAACTTCTGCCCCACGCTACCCGAGTCGGGCTTCATCCGAATGTGGGACGACATGGGGGACTTCAGTGCCATAGGTTACGTAGCCGACCTAGTGCAGGTCGCACGAACGGTGCACCCCATCGATGAGCTGTCTCGGTTCATGGGGTCCCTGGCGCTTCTCGCCGGCGCCTGTCTCCCCTTCGTAATCGGTGGCAGGCATCGCTCGGATCGGAAGAGGATCTTCCCCTGCCCCGCCGTCGAACGGCCGCGGCTGAATCAACCATAGGGTGCCGACCTGTCAGGGCCGGAGCACCCAGATCTGTCGCGATCATGAGCACGGAGAGTTCAGGCCCTCCTTCGATTGGCCTCCTCCCACTTCTTCAGACGTCGATGAAGGGATTGCACGAGAACTGCATACTCAGGGTTCGCCACGCGGTTGTTCAGCTCCTTGGAATCCTCTTCAAGATCGTACATCTCCCCAGGAACGCCGTCGTAAGTAACCAACTTCTCGGACCTAGTCCGGATCATCTGGATCTGCTCACCTGCCGAGCCGACCATGTGGCTGAAGGCCGCATCCCGCCATCCACAGGGCGCCCGTCCTCTTCCCATCAGGGGCACCAGCGACCGCCCCTGCACCCCCGCGGGGCATTCCGCCCCAACCAGCTCGCATATCGTTGGAAAGACATCGACGTGCTCGACCAGCTCCGTGCGGACTGCCGGAGGCATGTCAGGGACGCTGACGAGTAGAGGGACGTGCACCGAGCCCTCGTACATGTTGAACTTGAGGAACAGCTCGTGCTCCCACAGCTGATCCCCATGATCAACGGTCCATATCACGATGGTCTCGTCGCGGATCCCAAGCTCATCCAGCGCGTCCAGAACCATTCCACAGTACCCGTCGGCCAGCTCGACCATGCCGTAGTAGCCAGCGATCATCTGGCGGATCTCAACCTCCGTCAGGTGCTTCCACTCGCGTCTTAGCCCCAAGATGTAGTCGTGCGGGGGATGATCACCGGGCGCGGACTGTTCCGGGAGCTCGATCCGTGACTGATCGATCCTCTCGTAGATCTCCCGGGGAGGATAGAAGGGAGGATGCGGTTCGGTGAAGGCCACCCAACACAGGAACCTCTCGTCTTCCTCCACCGCGGACCTCATCTGCTCGATGGCTCGCTGCGCGAAATAGTACCCTGAGTACTGTTCGCGGGTCCGAGTGCTCGGGCCGCCGGTGGCCCGCCGGGTCAGGTTCGAGGACTCCCACGCGAATCGGTCCAGCACCTCCTTCGGCATTACCTTGCGCCAGTCATCGTGGGTGATCCAAGGCTCGAACCCGGTATCCATCTCCCGGTCCCGCCAGTGCATGTGGCCGAGTTGAAAGCGTCGGTAGTTCAGTGGCCGAAGGGCGTGAGCGATCGTCACCAAACCGGGGAAGGGCATGCCCCTGTTGCCCAGAACACCGTGGGCGTGGGCATACAGCCCGGTGGCTAGGGAATGGCGGGCCGGGGAACACACAGGCGACTGGGCAAAGCAGTTTTCGAAGCGCACGCTCCTCGATGCGAGCCTGTCAAGGTTCGGCGTGTTCGCCAGCGGATTCCCGAGGCATCCCAGGGCGTCATATCGGTGGTGATCGCACATCAGGACGAGCACGTTCATTTCATTTCCCATGCTGCTACGCCTACCAAGCCACCAGCATCTTCGCGGTGAGTTGGGGAGGATCGGTGCATGAGTTATAATGTTTCTTGAAGCTAGATGGGAGTTGGGCTGGCTGTGGCAGGAACCAGAGATCGAGACTGGTGCATGGTCATCTTGACACTATCGGTGCTCTTAATAGGATGAACGGACCTCGTCCTCAACGTGGACAAGGACAAGGACAGAGACGAGCTGTCCAAAGCACTGGCGGACCTCCAGTCGCAGATGTCCGGGACGCTGAAGATCCTGATCGAGGGAGAACTCAAGGACCTTGCCCAGGTCAGCATCGTCCGCGAACTGCTGGATGGGCGCAGGACATCCTCGGAGCTTGTGGAGGCCGTGTACGGCGTCAGAAGAGGGGATCTGGGATTCGACTCGTGCTACACGAGGATCCGCAGGGCGCTTGCGGATCTGGAGTCCAGAGGATTCGTGTCCAGAAAGCTGTTCGGCAGGGACAAACCCTACTATCTCACCCAGCTAGCCATCGTCAGGCTGACGAGGATGGCCAAGGTTGCGCCGAGAGGAAGATACGCTCTGCTCCCCCGCACCGACATCGGAGTCTACGTCGCTGCCGTTGCCCTTGCATGGCTCTGTGCGATGGTCTCCTCCGGCGTTCTCAAGCTTCCTGAAGGCCCATGGTTCCTGATCGTCTTCTCTGCGGCCCTCCTCGTGTCAGGTGCTGCTTTGACCCGTTTCGTGGAGACCCTCAAGCAGGTGATATGATGGGCATGGCTGAGGAGGAACAGGAGGCAGTTCTTGGGAGGAGGGTACGCCGGGTGTCCATGAAGACCAAGGTCCTCGTTTCAGGCACCGCATATCTCGCGCTGCTTGCGGGGCTACTCGTTGCATCGGCGCCCCTGGCAATGGAGCAACTTGGCCCGGCGGATTCCCGCGGGCCCGAACCGGAACGCTTTGGGATACGTCTCCTATCAACCGAGGCTCTGGTGATCTCCGACGAGGATATCCTGTCCTACAACAAGACATCCTACGAGATGATCCTTGGGGAAACGGGAGTTGCGAGTATCGGGGAACTCGGCTTGATACCCGTGAATGGTACCGGCTTCGCGGTGATTGTCGACGGACACACGATCTACACCGGGGCCTTCTGGACTCCCATCTCGTCGATCGGCTACGATGGCGTCATATTGATGATCGAGATCCCCGTCCCGAACACTCTGAAGTTCGAGCTTGGGTACCCGGGTCCCTCCGAAGGCCCTGACCCACGGGACAACCCGAGGATAGCCGACGTCTTCCGTTCGCTGGGCAAGTTGGTTCAGTAGCTCAGCTGCCCTCTCCTGATGCTGGCAATCTCTCGACCATCTCGTGGGATAGGCAATGGGAAAACCATATCTTGCCCGCCGGCGACCCGCCGATGTGCCTTCGGAGATCATCGAGGAGAAGGATGTCCCGATCCCCATGAGGGATGGGGTATTCCTTCGAGCCAACGTCTTCCGCCCTGATTCCGCCGGGAGATTCCCTGGCATACTGCTGAGAACGCCGTATGGGAAGAAGGAAGGAGGATACGAGCGCTACGTGGAAGCTGGGTACGTCGTTGTCGTTCAGGATACCCGGGGGCGCTACGCTTCCGACGGCGTCTTCGTGCCATTCTACGTGGAGCACACCGGGGATGCCGAAGACGGGTACGACACCGTCGAGTGGCTGGCCGTTCAACCCTACTGCAACGGCAGGGTGGGGACCATGGGGGCATCGTACTGTTCGTGGATGCAGTGGGCACTTGCCAAGCTCAGGCCGCCCCACCTCCGTGCCATGTGCGCATACACAATCCCGGTCGAGCTGGATCAGCTGGACCGGTCAGGCATCTTCCGACCCGCAAGGCGAATACACTGGTGGATGCATTCCATGGCGCCCGACATCAGGCGCCGCACCGGGGAGCCCGCCGAGCGGGGAGAAGAGGCGCTGCGAGTCTGGAACCAGATAGAGGCAAGCAGATGGCTTCGCTTCCTGCCATGGCTCGATATACCCCTCTACCTGCCCAAGGGGCTGTCCAAGTACGTCGAAGACTGGCTCCTTCATCCAGGGAGGAAGCCGTGGAGATTCGCGGAGGCCCACTCACAGATAGAAGTCCCCAACCTTGACTTCGCCGGTTGGTACGACCACTGCTGGGCGACGATCGGCCATCTCTCAGGAATGCAGGCGAACGCCCGCACCAGCCTCGCCAGGACCCAGACGAAGCTCATGATCGGGCCCTGGAACCACGTAGGGCCTGGACTGCGAAGGTTCGGCGAGATCGATTTTGGGCCCGAGGCAGAGGTCGACATCCACGGACTCATCATCAGGTGGTTCGATCATTGGCTCAAAGGCCTTGACAACGGGGTCGAGGCCGATCCCGCAGTCCGCTATTTCGTCATGGGTTCCGGGAAATGGAAGTCCTGCAGCACCTGGCCTCCGGAGGCCTCACGCATGACCTACTTCTTGAGGAGCAAAGGGGATGCGCTGGATGTGCGGGGCTCGGGTCGCTTGGAAGCGGGAGAACCCGGGGACGATCCCCCCGACGCGTACACATACGACCCCAGGGATCCAGTGCCCACCCTTTGGGATCGCAGCCTGTTCACGGTCCCTTCAGATCGCCGACTGCTGGAGCACCGATCCGACATCCTGTACTTCCGGACCGAGCCTCTGGCCCAGGAGATCGAGATCGCCGGCCATCCCGAACTTGTGATGTACGCCTCCTCCTCGGCCCGGGATACGGATTTCTTCAGCAGGCTCGTGGACGAGATCCCCGCAGGACCGGCCCTGGACATCTGCCAGGGGGCAATCCGTGCCAGGCATCGCAACTCCCCGGATCGCAAGGAGCTGCTTGAGCCCGGCCGAATAGTGGAGTACAGGATAGTCATGGGGCCCACTGCCTGCCGGTTCCCAATGGACCACAGGATAAGGCTGGAGATCACCAGCAGCGATTTCCCGAACTACGACCGGAACCACAATACCGGAGGAAACGATCTGGCCGAGACCAAGATGGAGACCGCCGAACAGCAGATCCACCATTCATCAACCTATCCCTCAAGGCTAGTTCTGCCCGTGAGTCCGTATCCGTGACCCTGGCTCCGGCGACGCGCTGCTCGGGCAGGCAACAGGATCCACGTTACGCATAGCTCTGGGTACCCAGTTGAATATTCATGATCGTCAATGATGTTCTCGGGGAGGAATGCAATTTGCTGATCCTGCTGATCCTAAGCTGCCTCCCCGGAAAACACTAATGAGATCCACACGACGAGGATGCGCGAACCAAGTTGACCGTACTCGAGACCGTCTTCCCCACCTTCATCATTGTAGGGCTGGCCTTCGTCCTCCAAAGGAGGAAGAGGCTGGATCTGGGGCCCATCATCGAGACCGCGCTCTACCTTGCCTCGCCGTGCCTGATATTCGCCTCCCTCTCGGCAAGCTCATACGGTGCCGGCAGTTTCTCGGCGGTCGCGGCGTCAGCGGCCATCGTGGTCCTGGGCTGCTTCGTGGCGTCGCGGACGATCTTCGTCAGCATTGGCTTGGGGGATCTTGACGCCAGAACCCTTCCGGTGATGCTGATGAACGCGGGCAACCTCGGCCTCCCGATAGTCCTGTTCGCCTTCGGCGACGAGGCGATGGGAACGGCCGTGGCCTTCTTCGTGACCTCGGCCATCTTCAACTACACCCTGGGCATCTATCTTGCCGCCCGGAGCTCAACTGGGAATAGCCGACCGTGGCTGGAGGTGGTCAAGCTGCCGTTGATCTATGCTGCGATCGCGGGGGTGGTCGTTGGCATCCTCCAGATCGAGATGCCCATCATCATCTCCCGTGCCATCACCACCCTGGGACAGGCCGCGATACCCCTCTTCCTCATCTCCCTGGGAATGAGCCTCGCCGGCATCGACCCGAGGAAACACCTTCCCTCTGCTATTCTCTCGGCCTCGATGCGCATCGGCCTTGGTCTAGCGCTGGGCGTGGTATCGGTGGGCGTACTTGGCCTCTCCGGAGTAGCCCGCGGGCTGGTGCTGCTTGAGGCCTCAATGCCTCCGGCAGTCGCAAGCTTCATGCTGTCCCAAAAGTACGGCTGTAACCCTGAGCTCGTCGGAGCGACGGTATTCGTCGGGACAGTGATGAGCATGGTAACCATCCCCATCGTTCTGATGCTCGTGGCCTAGAAGTCGAGCGCGGGGTCCGGTTCAAGGAAAGCTTATCAAGATGGTGATGCCCCAGCCGGTCAAGACGCGGGGTCCCTTGTGAGACAGTTAATTGTTCTGCTCGCCCTGCTGGCCATGGCTGTTCACACGGCGTCTGCCGACCCTTCCACCTTCCGTTCTGACGAGAAGATCGTCGGCACCTACTACTTCTACTGGTACGACTGGAACGCCAACTTCCACATCTACTGCGGCACCAAGGATTCCCTGACGCATCACCCTCCGGACATGCAGTCATTCAGCTACGCCAACACCGCCTGGCATCGCAGGGAACTTGTGGGCATAATGGACGCCGGCATCGACTTCCTGCTCCCGGTCTACTGGGGCGACAGGAGCAACGTCTTCTGGGCGATCGGGGGCCTTGACAGGCTGGTTGAAGCTGAGCTCGGTTTGCTGGGGGAGGGTCGCGACCCGCCCAAGATCGGCATGTTTTTCGACACGAGCGCACTCATGGTCGATTACCAGCTATCGGGCCATCCCGGCGACAAACCCGACCTGACCACACAGGAAGGAAAGGAGCTCTTCTACGGGATGATTCGCGACTTCTACTCACATGTGCCTGCGGATCTGTGGGCAAGGATGGATGGGGCGGCCATCGTCTGGCTTTACTCATCCGGATGGGTGAAGGGCTACGACCAGAGCCTTGTTGACTACGTTCGCAGAAAGTTCGCCGAGGATTTCAACTCCACCGTCTTCATCGTTCGAGAGCATTCCTGGAATCTGAAGACCGAGATGGAGTATAGCTGGGGTGCTGCGCTGGGGCCTGTCCTTCGCGACGTGACGGCCATCGGGCCCGGCTTTGACAATGTGGGCGCGGTGAACTGCTATGGCCAGAGCCCGCTCTTCCGGGACCGTCTCAAGGGATTTGCGTACAGGGACGACTGGGAGCGAGCTCTGAGGGGCGCATCCAACATCGTGGTCATCGAGACATGGAACGAGCTTCACGAGGGGACGGGCATCTGCGAGACAGTTGAGTTGGGTCGTCTCTACATCGAGATCACCGCGAACTACTCTAGGACATTCAGGGAGGGCTCTTGGAACAGAAGCCTGAAGGAAATGGACTCGCTCCTCGTCATGCAGCCCCAGACGCTGACGGGCTCCCCGGGAGACCTCGTCGAACTGACCGCCATCGTCGTCAACCAGGGCTGGCACAGCTGGCCCGAGAGGCTTGACCTCGGGCTTTTCTGGCTCAACCTCGATCATAGGAACCAGTCGAAGACGGAGGCCGTGACGATAGGATTCCCCGACCGAGTCCGCACGGGGCAGAGATATGAGCAAGGGATCAGCCTCATGCTTCCTGCCTTTCCCGGCAGATACCGAGTTCTCATATCCGCCTCGTATCTTGGCAATAGGCTTGAACTGGAAGCAGTTGTGGGCGAGCCGACCAGGCTGGGATCGGTCCTCTGCGCCCTCTTGGCCTTCCTTGCGTCCCGAGGCCCCCGAAGAAAGACTTAAAGACAGCGCTGGCCCCATGCGCGCGAAAGTGGTATCATGGCGCTTGCGCTGAAAGACAGGGACACCATCCTCCTCATCGGTGACAGCATCACCGACTGCGGGCGACGCGCCCAGGAAGCACCGCTGGGCAACGGATACGTCAGAATATTCTCGGAGCTGGCGACGGCCGCGTATCCCGAAAGGAGGATCACCTACGTCAACAAGGGCATAGGCGGCAACCGCATAACCGACCTGAGGAACAGATGGAAGGACGATGTGCTGGACCAGAGCTCCCAATGGCTGACCATCATGATAGGCATAAACGATGCGGCCAGCCATATCATGAACGCGCCGGACTCGGTGAGTCCGGAGAGGTACGCCGGGATCTACGACGAACTGCTGGACAAGACAACGAAGGAGCATCCCTGCGGGATCGTGCTGCTGGACCCCTTCTTCATCAGCAGGGACGCCACCGGCAACTCCATGCGAAGCCAGTTCCTGACCGTCCTGCCCAAGTACATCAAGACCGTCCACAGGATGAGCAGGAAATACCGTACAAGGCTGGTCAAGACCCAAGAGGCCTTCCAAGAGCACCTCAAGCACAGGGAACCCGACTTCTTCGCACCGGAGCCGGTGCATCCCTATCACATCGGCCACGTCATCATTGCGCATGAGCTGCTGAAGGCTCTCTCGAAGTAGAGCTTGCCTCAGCAGCCGTACAGATCGGTCCTGCGATCCTTCACGTGGGAGTCGTTGAGCTTCTCCAGGTCCACCGTGCAAGGGACGAGGGCGTCCTGGTCCGATCGGACGTCCACCTCAACCTCACCGCCGG